>ENA-OQIM01000181-OQIM01000181.1-human-gut-metagenome-genome-assembly--contig:-NODE-181-length-22263-cov-1.782752_pt1 | contig 22263 bp, 29 predicted proteins | sample MGYA00242579_ERZ504744 | MGnify/ENA primary metagenome ERZ504744 (study PRJEB26092, sample SAMD00036441) | human gut metagenome | host: Homo sapiens | study: EMG produced TPA metagenomics assembly of...
CCGGTTTAAGAATTATGTAAATGATGTTTATCTTAATTCTTATAAATGCTGATGGAATTATTATTTCAACACCTACCGGATCTACCGGATACAGTCTGTCAGCGGGAGGACCTATTGTATCGCCCAATGCCGCCATGACGATCATGACTCCCATAGCACCACACACGCTGAATACAAGAAGCATTATTTTTCCTGCGCAGGATGTGATCACTGTAGAGATAGGAAAAGGAAGACACTGTGACTGTGAAAAGGGAATCGCATCTTTTGATGGAGATACATTTATCCCCATGGTCACCGGTGACTGCATTCAGATCCGGCAGGCAGATGTAAAGACAAAGATTCTGAAGCTGAACCATTTAAGTTTTGTTGAGGTATTGCGCCGGAAGATGAGAGACAGCTGATCAGCAGGAGGAAATAAGGTGAAAGTTGCGAGACATGAGAAAATTATTGAACTGATTCATCAGTATGATATTGATACACAGGAAGAGCTGGCCTCCAGACTTAATGAGGCAGGATTTAAGGTGACACAGGCGACTGTATCCAGAGATATTCGTGCTCTCAAGCTGACAAAAGTGGCAGGAAAGGACGGAAAGTCCCGTTATGCAATTATTAATAATGAATCAGGAAGTCTTGGAGAAAAATATACAAGAGTACTGGAAGATACCCTGCTTTCTATTGATGTGGGACAGAATATCATTGTGATCAAAACCGTTTCCGGAATGGCCATGGGCGTGGCAGCAGCCCTGGATGCGTTGAAATGGCCGGAAATACTGGGATGTATTGCAGGTGATGACACTATTATGTGTGCTGCAAAGACTGCAGACATGGCACTGGGAGCAGCAGAGAAACTGAGAAGTTTTGTCAGATTGAATAAGTGATCCCACGAGTAACTGCTCAATACCTTTGCAGTTACGATCCTGAACTTTTAACATTACAAATGACTTGATTATGGAGGCAATAAATGTTAGCTCATCTGCATGTGAAAAATCTTGCACTGATAGAAGAAATAGAAGTAGAATTTGGTCCCGGACTGAATATCCTGACCGGTGAGACCGGAGCAGGTAAATCTATCCTTCTGGGGTCTATGCAGCTGATCCTGGGTGCAAAAACTTCTAAAAATATGATAAGGGAAAATGCATCCTATGCACTTGTGGAGTTGCTTTTTCAGGTAGAAAATGAGAAAGCACTGGAGACACTGAAAGCACTGGATATCTGTCCGGAAGATGGACAGGTACTTCTGTCCAGAAAAATCATGGATGGAAGAAGCATCAACAAGATTAATGGAGAGACAAGTACTGTAGGTCAGATGAAGGCCGCTGCTGCATGCCTTTTGGATATCCATGGACAGCACGAGCATCAGTCACTTCTGTATCAGGATAAGCAGCTTGCAATCCTGGATGCATATGGAAAAGAAAAAATCCTTCCTGCAAAGGAGAAGTATCTCTGGCATACAAAGAATACAGCAAATGCAAAACAGAACTTGGTTCCATGAATATGAATGAGGAGCAGAGGAATCGTGAGCTGGCTTTTCTGGAGTTTGAGATCAAAGAAATCGAGAAAGCAAATCTGCAGCCGGGAGAGGATGAGGAACTGGAAGCCCGGTACAGAAAAATGAGCAATGCAAAACTCATCGTTGACTCCCTGCAGCTTGTACATAATCTCACAGGCTATGAAAGCAAGGAAGGCGCCGGAGAGACTGTCGGAGAGGCATTAAAGGAATTCTCTCATGTAACACAGTATGATCCGGAGCTTACACCTCTTCAGAGACACTTAACTTCTGTTAGACGGTCTTCTGAATGATTTTAACAGAGAATTATCCGCTTATCTGGACGAGCTGACCTTTGATGAAGGAGAGTTTTATGAGACAGAGAGAAGACTGGATCTGATCAATGGACTGAAGGCAAAATATGGACGTACCATTGAGGAAATTTTCACATATCGCAAACTTCAGGAAGAAAAACTGGAAAATTACATAAATATGAAGAAAATTTACAGGAATTAAAGGAGCATCTCAGAGAACTGGAAAATATTCTTGAGAAAAAGTCGGATGAATTAGCAGAAATCCGTAAAGAATACAGTAAACAGCTTGAGCAGAAGATTATTCAGGGATTGAAGGATTTAAATTTCCTGGATGTGAATTTTGCCATTGATTTCCGGAAAAAGAAAAACTACACAGATAATGGAACCGATGATATCCAGTATCTCATTTCTACAAATCCCGGAGAAACTCTGAAGCCACTGGGACAGATCGTATCCGGCGGTGAGTTGTCTCGAATCATGCTTGCATTAAAGGCAATCCTTGCAGACAGAGATGAGATTGAGACATTGATCTTCGATGAGATCGATACTGGTATCAGTGGAAGAACTGCACAGAAAGTCTCTGAAAAGATGGCAGTGATCGGACAGCATCATCAGGTACTCTGCATCACGCATCTGCCGCAGATTGCAGCTATGGCAGACAGTCATTTTGAAATTGAAAAACATCTGCAGGGAATTGAGACTATTACCCAGATCCATGTGCTTAAAGAACATGATTCCATCCGCGAGCTGGCAAGACTGTTAGGTGGTGCAGAAATTACACCTGCAGTTCTTGAGAATGCGAAAGAGATGAAAGAATTGGCACAGAAACAAAAAAATACAAGATTTAAATAAAATAATTGACCACATACTAAGAGAGGATAATCTTTGTGACGGATTGTTCTCTCTTATTTTTGTACCTTTCGGGTTTACTGTGATGGGAAGTGTTTTATGGCAATTTCACAGTTACAGAATTTCATAAATACAGAATGAAAGGATGTGCATAACAATGAACAAAAGAAAATACAGACTTTTTGTCATCTGTTGTCTTGTGCTGGATCTGTTGGTGATGCTGATATCAGGTTACAGATATCTGGACAGAAAGATACCTGACGAAATTCAGATTTCCAGAGGCAAAAAAACAGAAGATGTCACAGAAGTTTTGTCAACACCGTTTGTTACATTTGAAGAAGCAGTTACTGTTTCGCAGGATGGAGGCTATATTCTGCCCTGTAAACTTTTGGGTTATATTCCATTTAAAGAAATAAAAGTAACACCTGCAGATGATCAGGAAATTTATGTCAGCGGAAGCACCATAGGAATTTATATGCAAACAGAAGGTGTTCTGGTGATTGACACCGGTGAAATTCAGAATCGGAATGGTGAGACAGAGGAGCCTGCGAGAAATATTATCAGACAGGGAGATACATTATCTCATTTAACGGAGAAAAAATCTCTACAAAAAGAGAACTGATAGATGACATCTCAGAACTTGATGGCAGCGAAGTTACACTGGGGATAAGCCGTAAAGGAGAGAGTATTCCTGTATCTGTAACTCCTGTAAAAGACAAAAAAGGAGACTATAAACTTGGAATCTGGGTAAGAGATGATACGCAGGGGATAGGAACGCTTACCTACGTAGATCAGAATGGTAATTATGGTGCCCTTGGCCATGGAATCAGTGATATAGACACTGCCCAGCTTCTGAATATCCGAAACGGAGCTTTGTATAAAGCCCGGATTCTTGCGATTAACAAAGGAAGTAAAGGCAATCCCGGCGAACTTGCAGGATACATCTGCTATGATGACAGAAATATTCTTGGAACTATCGAAGCAAACAGCAGAAACGGAATTTATGGTCAGTTCACAGGGATTGCAGATGATGCGATCACTTTAAAGAAAATGCCGGCTGCGTATAAGCAGGAAGTGAAGATTGGAACAGCCACAATTCTCTGCAGTGCAGATGGCGAGGTAAAAGAATATGATGCAGAGATCAGAAAAATAGATTTGAATCATGAAGATACCAACAAAAGTTTTGTGATAAAGGTGACAGATAAAGAACTTCTGGAAGCTACAGGAGGGATTGTACAGGGGCTCAGCGGAAGCCCGGTTATCCAGAATGGAAAAATCATTGGTGCGGTAACTCATGTATTTGTTCAGGATGCTTCCAGCGGATATGGAATCTTTATTGAAAATATGCTGAAAAATACAGAAAGACTCTTTTAATGGATGATCAGGATTATGAAACAAAAATCTGATTATTGTCGAAATATATCAGATGCCTGTGAAAAATGAAAATAAAGAAAAAAGAATCACCAAAACTGTCGACATAAAATAGGACAAATTTCCCTCTGTGTCTTGATTTTTCCGTAAGCATTCCTCTATAATATGTGATGAACCGAAAAAGAAAAGAGATTTATTGAAAAATGGGGGAGGAGTGAAATTTATGGAAAAATTAAATGTGGCAATTGCAGATGATAATGAGAAAATGGTGGAAGTACTTGGTCAGATAATAGAAGAAGACAAAGATCTGGAACTTGTGGGAAAAGCGCATAACGGAGAAGAAATCTGTAATATTATACGTGAAAAGGAACCGGACGTTGTGGTTCTGGATATTATTATGCCGAAAATGGACGGACTGGCAGTAATGGAGAAATTTGCCAATGACAAAAGTCTCAAAAAGATCCCATCATTTATCGTAGTTTCGGCAGTCGGTCAGGAACGTATTACAGAAAATGCATTTAACTTAGGGGCAGATTATTATATCCTGAAGCCTTTCGATAATCAGATGCTGCTTAATCGTATCAAACATGTGCGCAGAGCCAGCGAGAGAAGAATACGTCAGATCGGGCGGCAGCCTGAAAGGACAGAAGACAATCCGGTACCTGTGAGAAATCTGGAAACAGACGTGACAAATATCATTCATGAGATTGGAGTGCCTGCACATATTAAAGGATATCAGTATCTGCGTGACGCCATCATCCTGTCAGTTAATGACATGGAGATGCTCAATTCCATTACCAAGATACTGTATCCTACGATTGCAAAGAAACATCAGACAACAGCCAGCAGAGTGGAACGGCTATCAGACACGCCATTGAAGTTGCCTGGAGCAGAGGAAAAATGGACACAATAGATGAATTATTCGGTTACACAGTCAGTACAGGAAAAGGAAAACCCACAAATTCAGAATTTATTGCTCTGATTGCAGATAAAATCAGACTGGAATATAAAAATCGCTCTTTCCAATAGTCATAGTTTGGAGTATAATTATTCAATAAAGGCTACCAAGGAGGGTTTTTCGCATGAAAAATATTTTATTTGCAACATCTGAAGCTGTACCATTATCAAAACAGGAGGTCTGGCAGATGTAGCTGCTCATTGCCGAAATATTTTGATAAACGATATTTTGATATTCGTGTGATCTTACCGAAATATGCCTGTATGAAACAGGAATGGAAAGATAAAATGAACTATATCACACATTTCTATATGGATCTTGGATATAAGAACTGCTATGTAGGAATCATGCACATGGAGTACGAAGGAATTCAGTTTTATTTTATTGACAATGAATACTATTTCAGCGGACCCAAACCGTATGATGGAGGAACATGGGATCTGGAGAAATTTGCATTCTTCTCCAAAGCTGTACTGTCAGTTCTTCCGGTTATCGGATTCAGACCGGATATTATACACTGTCATGACTGGCAGACCGGACTTGTTCCCGTATATCTGCACGACAGCTTCCAGCAGAATGAATTTTTCTGGAATATCAAGACGATCATGACAATACATAACCTTAATTCCAGGGTGTATGGGATGTACAGACAATCAAGAATATCACAGGACTGTCCGATTATTATTTTACAGCAGACAAACTGGAAGCATATAAAGATGCCAACTATCTGAAGGGCGGTATTGTGTTTGCAGATGCAGTCACTACTGTAAGCAATACTTATGCAGAGGAATCAAGACACCGTTATATGGGAGAAAAACTGGACGGTCTGATGTGTGCGCGTGCAAACAGCCTGCGTGGAATTGTAAATGGTATTGATTACAATGAATTCAATCCTGAAACAGATCCATATATCACAAAGACTTATAATGCAACAACTTTCAGAAAAGAGAAAGTTAAGAACAAACTTCAGCTGCAGAGAGATCTTGGATTGCAGGAAGATCCGAAGACGATGATGATAGGTATTGTATCACGACTGACAGATCAGAAAGGGTTTGATCTGATCGCATATGTGATGGATGAGCTTTGCCAGGATGCTATCCAGCTTGTAATTCTTGGAACCGGTGATGAACGTTATGAGAATATGTTCCGTCACTTTGACTGGAAATATCATGGAAAGGTATCTGCTCAGATCTATTATGATGAGAAAATGTCTCACCGTATCTATGCATCAGCAGATGCGTTCCTGATGCCGTCTTTATTTGAGCCATGTGGTTTGAGTCAGCTGATGAGTCTCCGTTACGGAACACTTCCGATCGTCAGAGAAACAGGTGGACTGAAGGATACGGTCGTACCTTATAATGAATATGAGGGAACTGGAAACGGATTTTCTTTCAGAAACTACAATGCGCATGAGATGCTTGCAACAGTGCGCAATGCGGAAAGAATCTATTATGATAAGAAACGTGAATGGAATAAAATGGTTGATCGTGCTATGGCAGCTGATTTCTCATGGGGTAATTCCGCACGTCAGTATGAAGAAATGTACAACTGGCTGATTGGTGATAAATAGAAACAGAGAGAAATATTAAAAACTACGAAAGAGCAGGGAATGTAAAAAAAGCACATTCCCTGCTTTTGCTGTTATGTTGTTACTGTTCACACACCATTATCCCGCGAGGTGTTTTGGCATGAATATATGCCAAAATCCAGAGACATACAAGCCGAAATTCCATTGCCGCAGGTAATCTGAAATGAATTTTGGCAACGTTACTGAGAACGGAGTGAACAGTAACATGAAAAGGTTATTCAGGCAGAATAAAAAGCTTGACATTTGACAGGAAGTATAATACTATAATGAATAGAAAACGAACATAAGTTCTTAAAGGGCTGAAGGAGATTAAAATAAATGATAAATGAAGAAAAGCAGAAAGCACTGGAAGCAGCGCTTGGACAGATTGAGAAACATTACGGGAAAGGATCAGTCATGAAACTCGGGGAATCCGGAGCAAATATGCAGGTGGAGACAGTCCCTACCGGATCTTTAAGTCTTGATATTGCACTTGGAGTAGGCGGTGTTCCCAAGGGACGTATCATCGAGATTTACGGACCGGAATCCAGTGGTAAGACAACCGTTGCACTTCACATGGTTGCGGAAGTGCAGAAACGAGGCGGGATTGCCGGATTTATTGATGCAGAACATGCTCTGGATCCTGTCTATGCAAAGAATATCGGTGTAGATATCGATAACCTGTACATATCACAACCGGACAATGGAGAACAGGCACTTGAGATCACAGAGACGATGGTGCGTTCCGGAGCTGTGGATATTGTGATCGTTGACTCGGTTGCCGCACTTGTACCGAAGGCGGAGATTGATGGAGATATGGGTGACAGCCATGTAGGTCTTCAGGCCAGACTGATGTCACAGGCTCTCCGTAAACTTACAGCAGTGATCAGTAAATCTAATTGTGTAGTTATCTTTATCAATCAGCTGCGTGAGAAGGTTGGAGTTATGTTTGGAAACCCTGAGACAACGACAGGTGGGCGTGCTCTGAAATTTTATTCATCTATCCGCATGGATGTCCGCAGAGTAGAGACATTGAAACAGGGCGGTGAGATGGTGGGAAACCACACCAGAATCAAAGTTGTGAAGAATAAGGTGGCTCCGCCGTTTAAACAGGCAGAATTTGATATTATGTTCGGAACCGGCATTTCCAAAGAGGGAGATATTCTTGATCTGGCAGCGGAATGCGGAATTGTAAATAAGAGCGGTGCATGGTACGCATATAACGGAGATAAGATCGGACAGGGACGTGAAAATGCGAAGATTTTCCTGAAAGAGCATACAGATATCTGTGATGAGATTGAGAAGCAAGTCAGAATCCATTATCATCTTCTTCCGGATGAAGAAGGACAGGCCAAAGAGCCGGTGCCGGCAACAGGTGATGCACCGGATGCTTCTGAGGAGTGATCATGGGGAATTCATCCGGAGATCTGAGAGAATTTCTCAGGAATGCAGAGGCTTTAAAGAGACAGACTGTACAGAAACAACAGAAAAATTTAACGGAAGAACCTGAAGAATACAGAGACGCAAGGCGTAAAGCCATGCGTCTCTTAGAACATATGGATCGGACGGAGAAGGGATTGAGAGAGAAATTGCGCCAGGCGGGATTTACCAGTCAGGCGGTTGATCATGCTCTGACATATGTTGAAGCCTATGGATATATAGATGATGAACGATATGCCAGAACTTATATTGCATACAGAATGGATACAAAGAGCCGGCAGAAGATCATCCGGGAACTTATGGGAAAGGGAATAGACAGGAAAACAGCGATAAATGCATGGGAGAAAGAGGCTGCCTTAAATATGCCTGATGAAAAGAAATCCTCTATCGAACCATAGAAAAGAAATATCCGCCGAATACTGAGCTGGATGAGAAAAAAATGCGTCGGCTCTATGGTTATCTTGTGAGAAGAGGATTTGGATATTCAGACATTGCAGATACTCTTGAGAATATGAATATCAGACTTGTACATACATATTCGGATGAATCATAGTATACTCCATTGTATGTATATTGCAAAATATATTACTGAGAACAGAACGAACAGTAATTAAATATAGGAAAAATATTCAAACAATTATCCTGAAAAACTTGACATAAGTATGAAAAAAAGATAAACTTGTATTGTTGTATTTGTACAATGAAAACTAAATAAGGAGGTGCTCCTGTGACAACAACAATTATTGTTGCAATTGTCGCTGTGGTAGTCGCGCTACTTATTGCAGTTCCTGTTACTTGCAAAGTCGCTGTGAACAATAAAATCCAGAAGGATGCCGAGATTGTTGGGACAGCAGAAGACAAAGCAAGAAGCATCATAGATGAAGCTCTGAAAACAGCTGAGACTAAAAAAAGAGAAGCTTTATTGGAAGTGAAGGAAGAATCTCTCCGTACAAAAAATGAACTGGAGAAAGAAACCAAGGAACGAAGAAACGAACTGCAGAAATATGAAAATCGTGTATTAGCAAAAGAATCCGCGGTTGACAAGAAAGCAGATGCAGTTGAGAAGCGTGAAGCGGAATGCACAGCGAGAGCAGCTGAGGTGCAGAAGAAAGAAAAACGGGTAGAAGAACTTGAGCAAAAAGGAGTACAGGAACTGGAACGAGTTTCAGGTCTGACCTCCGAACAGGCAAAAGAAGAATTACTCAGATCCGTTGAAGATGATGTAAAAGTGGATGTAGCCAGACTTACAGGGAATTGGAAAGCAGGGCAAAGGAAGAAGCTGGTAAGAAGGCTAAGGAATATGTTGTCAATGCCATCCAGAAATGTGCAGTTGACCATGTAGCTGAAACTACCATTTCGGTTGTTCAGCTTCCGAGCGATGAGATGAAAGGAAGGATTATTGGTCGTGAAGGCCGTAATATCCGTACTCTTGAGACACTTACAGGTGTGGATCTTATTATTGATGATACACCGGAAGCAGTTGTGTTATCTGCTTTTGATCCGATCCGTCGTGAAGTTGCACGTGTAGCTCTTGAGAAACTGATCGTAGATGGACGTATCCATCCGGCCAGAATCGAAGAGATGGTTGAGAAAGCCCAGAGAGAAGTAGAAGCGCAGATTCGCGAAGATGGTGAGAATGCAGCTATGGACGTTGGAGTTCATGGTATTCATCCTGAATTACTGAACTTCTTGGACGTATGAAGTTCCGTTCAAGTTATGGACAGAATGCTTTAAGACATTCTATTGAGGTAGCTCAGTTATCCGGAATGCTGGCCGGTGAGGTTGGCGTAGATGTCCGTATGGCTAAGAGAGCAGGTCTTCTTCATGATATTGGTAAATCAATTGACCATGAAGTAGAAGGATCTCATATTCAGATTGGTGTGGATCTCTGTAAGAAGTATAAGGAATCCCAGATTGTTATCAATACGGTCGCATCTCATCATGGTGACTGTGAGCCGGAATCTCTGATCGCATGTATTGTACAGGCTGCAGATGCTATTTCAGCGGCGAGACCTGGTGCAAGAAGAGAAACGCTGGAAACTTATACCAATCGTCTGAAACAACTGGAGGATATTACGAACCAGTTTAAAGGTGTTGATAAATCTTTTGCCATTCAGGCGGGAAGAGAAATACGTGTAATGGTAGTGCCGGAGCATGTTAATGATGCAGATATGGTTCTCCTTGCGCGCGATATTGCGAAACAGATTGAAGCAGAACTTGAATATCCCGGTCAGATTAAAGTCAACGTGATACGTGAAAGCAGAGCGATTGACTATGCGAAATAATATGATTGTTCATTTTATGGACTATCGTGGACAGTTCTTTGCAGATATAACTGTGCAGATTGTATTTATACAGTCTGTGCAGTTTTTATGTTATAGGAAATTACTCCGTAATGTTCCTATAACATAAAAAAGCCCTCCGGACACGATTCTTTCTTGTAAAGACAGGAATACTTCCTGGAATTTCTCAGTAAACTGGTACAGGGTGATAGAATGAAGAAAAACAGAACGGGAACCAAAAAATTTCCTGCGCTTATTTTATTTCTTCTTGGATTTCTGGCCGGAAATCTGATACCGAATATAATCTGGAAGGCAAAATGGCAGCAGAAAACATGGGCATCGGTATATTTTCTGAGTACATTTGCAGGAAAAAATACAGGCAATATTGAATATCTGAAAGAAATATTAAAATACAGAGGTGTTTTTTATCTGTTGAATATAATCTGTGGATTTTCGGTTTTTGGTGCGCCGCTTGCTGTTATAACGCTTCTGGGATCAGGATTGTATGCAGGTATGATAATGACTGTTTCTATACTGGAATTTGGATTTGCAGGCGGGGTGATCGGAATGGGACTTTTGCTGCCACAATATTTATTTTACATTCCGGTCTGGCTTTATTCTATGGAACAGGAATGGAAGATATCATCAGAAATATGGAGAAACAGAGGTCTGATTTCTGGAGAAGTCAGTATTTATCTTAAAAAAATGTGCATTGCAGCAGTAGGATATTTTCTGGGAATACTTATCGAATGCTATGTGAACCCTCTGATCATTGACATTATTCTGAAATATATAAAAATTTTTTAATGACATATTTACTATATTTAGTATTGGTTGTCATAAAATCTCCGACATATGGTATTTGATGCTGAAAAAGCTTGAAATACAAGGATTTTTCTCGAAAAAAAGGTTTGATTTTATGTAAAATAAACAGTATAATACATATACATTTTATCGGAGAGAGTACGATTTTCTGCTGATAAACTGCGAAGAGGATTAATTTTCGTCTGATCGCAGGAGCTACAGGCAGCGGATATTTGATTAAAAGGAAACGGGAATATGGACATAGAAATAAGGGAATTTATTACATATTCTGCATATACAAAAAAAACATCGGCAAATACAGAGATCTCATACCAGAGAGATCTGAAAAAAAATGGCGGAATTTCTGAAGGAACGGGGAATCAGAAATTATAAAGATGTAAAAGAACTTGAGCTTGAAGGGTATATCAGTTACATGGAACGTGAGAAGTTTGCGTCATCTTCCATTTCCAGAAGCGTTGCTTCTATGAGAGCATTTTTTTCAGTATCTGTGGAAGGAAGGCGTGATCGCAGAAGATCCGGCAGATAACCTGAAACCTCCGAAGGTTGAGAAAAGGGCACCTGAGATACTTACCATAGAAGAAGTGGATAAATTACTTCAGCAGCCGAAATTGGATACCCCTAAAGGGATAAGAGATTCAGCAATGCTGGAATTGCTGTATGCAACAGGTATGAGAGTCAGTGAGATGCTTCATCTTCAGATTTTTGATGTCAATCTCCAGTTTGGATATGTGGTCTGTAATGAGAATGGAAAAGAGAGGATTATCCCTATTGGTATTCCATGCAAGAAGGCAATGGAACGGTATCTGCAAACAGCCAGAACTGTTTTTGTGAAAGATGAGAAAGAAACAGCATTATTTACAAATTGTTCAGGGAAAGCGATGAGCCGTCAGGGATTCTGGAAAGTATTAAAGGGATATGCGGATGATGCCGGTATCAAAAGGGATATTGCCCCGCATACATTGAGACATTCTTTTGCTGTGCATATGCTGCAGAATGGTGCGGATATACGAAGCGTTCAGGAAATGCTGGGACATTCCGATATTTCCACTACGCAGGTTTATCTGGGCATGAATATGAATAAAATGCGTGATGTGTATATGAAAACACATCCACGTCATTAAAAACTTATTATTTATGAGGATTGCTATAATGTCAAATGAAAAAGCTTCTATAGTCTGTTTTGAACAGTTTATAGAACTTTTTAACTGAATCAAGTAAGTCCCCTGCTTTAATTGCGAAGAGCAATAAGCAGTGGTGGCTGAATAATTTTTTCCTGTAATGTCATAACATGCGCTATTTACAGATAATGTAATTACAGCGATCCATCTGATCAGAGAGTATGGAATGTTGTTTATAAACAATAACGGATCAACACATCTCAGCAAATTGTATACAGAAGACGTTCGGATTCTTCCCATCCAAGACATGGATCGGTAATAGATTTTCCGTAAATATGATCACATCCGATCTTCTGATTTCCCGGTTCAATATAACTCTCGATCATAAGCCCTTTTACCAGAGTATGAAGTTCCGGGTCTACCTGGCGGCTGTGGAGAACCTCTTTTGCAATACGAACCTGCTGGTCATATTGTTTATTAGAATTAGAGTGGTTGGTATCAACAATAACAGCCGGATTTTTAAGGTTTTTCTCCTGATATTTCTCCCAGAGAAGACGAAGATCCTCGTAATGATAGTTCGGGATTGCCTCCCCATGTTTATTTACGGCACCGCGGAGAATTGTATGAGCCAGTTCATTACCTGTTGTTTCTACTTCCCAGCTTCTGTAGATAAAACGATGTCCACCCTGAGCTGCTACAACGGAATTGAGCATAACTGCAAGATCGCCGCTGGTTGGATTTTTCATACCTGCAGGAACTTCCATGCCGCTGACGGTAAGACGATGCTGCTGGTCTTCCACAGAACGTGCACCTACTGCCACATAAGAAAGCAGGTCAGAAAGGTAACGGTAATTTTCCGGATAAAGCATCTCATCTGCACAGGTCATACCACTGGTCTGGATTGCATGGATATGCATTTTACGGATTGCTACAAGCCCTGCAAGAAGATTTGGCTGTTTCTCGGGATCCGGCTGGTGAACCATACCTTTATAGCCTTCTCCTGTTGTTCTTGGTTTGTTTGTATAAACACGTGGAACAATCAGAACCTTGTCAGCTATTTTCTCCTGAACATTGCGTAATCTGGTAAGATAGTCCAGAACAGCATCTTCATTATCTGCTGAACAAGGACCGATGATTGCAAGGAATTTATCGGACTTTCCGGTAAAAACATCACGCAGTTCTTTATCTCTTGCATCTTTAACAGCCTGAATTTCAGCATCAATGGGATACTGATTACGGATTTCTTCAGGGTTGGTAATTTTTTGATAAAATCGAATCCCATAGTAATATCTCCTTTGTGTCTATTTGTCTTGCTTTTTTCGGAATTTATTATAAACCATTCCTATCTGAATGTCGATAGCCAAAATATTTTCGGATGACTTTCTGCGATCATATCAAGCGTTACTGTTCACTTCGTTCTCAGTAACGTAGCCAAAATTCATTCCAGATTACCTGCGGCAATGGAATTTTGACATATCCATGCCAAAACACCTCGCGGGATAGTGGAGTGTGAATAGTAACTATCAAGTCTCTTAATCAATATGCATTATTTACGGGGATTGCTATAGTTGTTTTGTAGTATCTGTAAACTGTGCAGGATGCTGAGCACCAGTTCGCTGCAGAGAATCCCGTACAGATATCCCCGGATTCCCAGAACAGGGATTGCAAACAGCACGAAACTGATCCGGATACAGACGCTGATCACACTGTGCAGCAGGCAGATGCCGGATTTTCCAAGGCCGTTGAGTACGCTGGTGAGAGTGGTGTTCAGGTACAGAAAAGGACAGATATACGACATGGTATGGATATAGATTCCGGCTGTCTGACTGTGAAACAGAAAATTTCCAAGAAATTCTCCAAGAAACAGAAAAAAAACCAAGCAGGATCCGCCTAGCAGCAGACAGTATCGGAAAATCTTGCCGATCACATATTGGATTCGCTTTTGATACCCCAGAGTCTGCAGCTGGGTAATGGAGGGAATCAGCATGGCAGCAGCCGAGTTTGTAAGCGTAGCGGGGAAAAGAATAAGCGGAAGTGCCATCCCTGTAAAGATTCCGTAAACACTCAGGGAATCCTTGGGAGTAAGTCCTGACATTTGCAGCCTTGCAGGTATAAGAATCACTTCAATACTTCCCAGAAGGGTGAGCAGTATTTTATTCATGGTAAGAGGAACGGAAATATGGAGCAATTTTTCTGAGAGCAGAAAGCGGTCTTCTGATATTCCGGATATTATAATGTGTTACCTTAAAATGCATACTGACTGCGAAAAGAGAAATAAAAGATGAGGCTATTTCCCCGATAAGATTTCCGCCGACTGCAATTGCCGGAGTGATGTTTCGCCCTTGCGATGCACAAATCAGATAAAGAATATAGCATCCGCCTGTGCGGAAAAGCTGTTCCAGAAGCTGGACTCCTGCGGGAAATCCGGCCTGTTTTCTTCCCAAATAATAGCTGCTGATACAGGTATGAAGTGTACTCAACGGAATACTCAGAGAAAGAATCCGTATCAGACCGGAGGTCTGTGACTCTTTCAGAATCTGTACTGCCCAGAAATCCGCATAGCTGTAAAGAAACCAGGAGAATACCAGGGAGAAAACAACAGAAAATACAGTTCCCACGACAAAATAATCTGAGATATGACGACTGGGATTTTTGGAAACTTTTTCTGCGGCAGTGAGGCGGGAGATTGCAGTCTGGATACCGGAAGCGCAGATGGACATGATCAGAATCTGCAGTGGAAGTATAAGCTGAAAGATACCAAGCCCATGTGCACCAATGGTGTGTGACAGGAATATTCTGTAAAAGAACCCCATAAGTCTGCTTAACAAACCGGCAAATGTAAGAAGTAAAGTTCCTTTGATAAAAAGTTTTTTTGACATAATGAAAAATCCAGACCTTTTCATGCGCAGCAGGTGCGAATATCCGCTTGACTAAAAAACAGTAACCTGCCGAAACGCCTTTACAGCAATATATGAACAAAACAGCCTTGACAGAACGGTTTGTTTCTGGTAAAGTAATCATGAAATCCGAGGGAAACACTGGGAATTAAAAACGAGGTGAGAAAATGAAACTCTCAACAAGAGCCCGTTATGGCTTGAAAGCATTGATAGATCTTGGTTTGCACAGTGCGAATGAAGCGATATCTTTACAGAGTATTGCGGAGAGACAGGATATTTCCACAAGCTACCTCGAACAGCTTATGGCCATGCTTAAGAAGCCGGCCTTGTAAAGAGCAGCAGAGGGGCTTACGGCGGATACCAGCTTGGCAAGCCGGCAGATGAGATCTCGGTCGGTGAAGTCTGCGTGTGCTGGAAGGCAGCTGGAAGCAGCAGCCTGTCCCGGGATTGAGAATGACGGAACCTGCATGGCAGTGATGTATGTGTGGCAAAGCTCGTCTGGAAGAGAATCAATGACAGTATTACAAGCGCTGTCGATACCCTGATGCTTGGTCAGCTGATCGAGGAAAGCAGAAGAGTACATGAAGAAAAAATGGAAAGTCAGGGCATGGAAGAAAATGTACCGGACATACTTAAATAAAACAGGAGGACAAGAAAATGGGAAAAATGATTTATCTGGACAATGCAGCAACAACTAAAACAGCACCGGAGGTTGTCCAGGCAATGCTGCCATATTTTCAGAATATTATGGCAACCCGTCCAGTATTTATGATTTTGCAGGCAAGAGCAAAGAGGCGATCACCAAAGGAAGAGAGCAGATCGCAGAAGTTCTTGGAGCAAAGAAAGAAGAAATTTATTTCACAGCAGGTGGTTCCGAGTCTGATAACTGGGCTCTGAAGGCTACCTTTGAGGCATATAAAGCAAAAGGAAACCACATCATCACAACAAAGATCGAGCATCATGCAATTCTCCATACCTGTGAATATCTGGAGAAACGCGGCGCAAAGATCACATATGTAGATGTAGACGAGAACGGTATTGTAAAACTGGATGAACTTGAGAAAGCAATCACACCGGAAACAATCCTGATTTCTGTAATGTTTGCAAACAACGAGATTGGTTCTATCCAGCCGATCAAGGAAATCGGACGTATCGCAAAAGAGCATGGAGTGCTTTTCCACACAGATGCTGTTCAGGCATTCTGTCAGGTTCCAATCAATGTGGATGAATGCAATATTGATATGTTAAGCTCCAGCGGACATAAGATCAATGGACCAAAAGGAATCGGTTTCCTCTACATTCGTAAGGGCGTAAAAATCCGTTCCTTTGTACATGGCGGTGCACAGGAACGTAAACGTCGTGCAGGTACAGAGAATGTGCCGGGAATCGTTGGATACGGTGTAGCAGCAGCACGTGCAAATGCATCCATGAAAGAACGTACTGACAAAGAAATCGCTATCAGAGATCATTTGATCCACAGAATTGAGACAGAGATTCCTTATGTAAAAGTAAACGGTGACCGTATAAAACGTCTTCCGAATAACGTAAATGCCAGCTTCCAGTTTGTTGAGGGCGAATCTCTCCTGCTGATGCTGGATAATTATGGAATCTGTGCATCCAGCGGATCTGCCTGTACATCAGGTTCTCTTGATCCGTCCCATGTACTTCTTGCAATCGGACTTCCGCACGAGATTGCACATGGTTCTCTGCGTATGACACTCAGCGAAGAGACAACAATGGAAGATGTAGATTTCGTAGTGGACAGATTGAAAGAAATTGTAGCGCACTTAAGAAGCATGTCTCCATTATATGAAGATTTCATGAAAAACAGAATAAATAACAAAACAGAAGATAATTGTTTGTATTTTTGCAGTTACAACAGAAATAATATTAAAAGAAAGTCAGGATAACAGGAGGAAACACAAATGGCTTACAGTGAAAAAGTAATGGATCATTTTCAGCATCCGCGTAATGTAGGAGAAATAGAGAACGCAAGTGGCGTAGGTACAGTGGGAAATGCAAAATGCGGTGATATCATGAGGATTTTTCTTGATATCGATGATGAAACACATATCATCAAAGACTGCAAATTCAAAACATTCGGATGTGGTGCGGCAGTTGCAACCAGCAGCATGGCAACAGAGATGGTAATGGGAAAAACCATCGAAGAAGCTATGGAAGTTACAAATAAGGCAGTTATGGAAGCCCTGGACGGACTTCCGCCTGTAAAAGTACACTGCTCCCTGCTTGCAGAGGAAGCAATCCATGCGGCTCTGTGGGATTATGCACAGAAGCATCATATTGAGATTAAAGGTCTTAAGAAACCAAAGTCTGATATTCACGAAGGCGAAGAAGCAGAGGAAGAAGAATATTGATTATAGCAAAAAATCTGAATCTGTTTGTAATCTGAAATCGTTATTTATAAAGAAGGGCGGGTGATACTCATCATCTGCCCTGTGCTTTATATTATGGCATTATATGATACCAGGGACAAAAGATATTTTGTGAAGCAGTTCCCGCAATTTTTATTATATGATGTTGCTATAAATATTTTCTGCAGGAGGTAGAAATGACAGGACTTACAAATGAACAGGTGCAGGAGAGGATTGCAGAAGGAAAAGTTAATGTCAACGAGAACCCGAATACCAGAACCTACAAGCAGATCATTTTGGAAAACACGCTCACATTTTTTAACTTTTTAAATATTGCATTGCTTGTTCTGGTGCTTTTTGTGAGATCTTATAAGAACTCCATGTTTATGGGAATCATTCTGATCAATACAGTGATAGGTATTATTCAGGAAATCAGAGCAAAGAAGACGATTGACAAACTTGCAATCCTTACAGAGAGTAAAACAGTAGTTTTGCGTGAGGGGAAGAAATGGAGTATTTCCACAGAGAAACTGGTTCTGGATGATCTGATCTTTCTGAAAACAGGAGATCAGGTTCCGGCTGACGTAAAGGTACTGGAGGGAACTGTAGAAGTAAACGAGTCTCTACTCACCGGTGAGTCGGACAATCTGTCCAAAAGCCAGGGAGACGAACTTTTTTCAGGAAGCTTTGTGACATCAGGGGAAGCTTGCTGTCAGGTAATCCATGTTGGAAAAGATAATTATGCATCGCAGATCACAAGTGAAGCAAAGGAATTTAAACGTCATAATTCGGAACTTCGCAATTCTCTGAATGCGATTCTGAAGGTGATCAGTATCATTATCGTGCCTCTTGGTGCCATGTTGTTTTACAAGCAATATATGATCGTAGGAGATACACTGAAGGATTCTGTGGTAAATATGGTTGCCGCAGTACTTGGAATGATCCCGGAAGGCTGGTACTCTGACAAGTGTGGCACTGACATTGGTTCTATGGTTCTTGCTACAAAGAAGACACTTGTGCAGGAGCTTTACTGTATTGAAACGCTGGCGAGAGTTGACACGCTCTGTCTGGATAAGACCGGTACGATCACAGAAGGTACCATGAAGGTTGAAGATGTGCAGTTGTATGATACAGCACAGACAACTGTTGTACAACATACAGCAAAATTTGATCCGGAAACAGGGGAGCCTGTTCAGAATGTGTCAGCATTAAAACCGGAGGTTACGGTATCAGCAGAGAAGGAAAACGGACAAATACAGGAAACAGTAAATTCAGAAACGGTATCTCAGGAAGAAAGACAGAAGCTTCAGGAAATTGACCACATTATGGGAAATATGATGTCAGTTCTTCATGATCAGAATGCAACAGCAGATGCGCTGAGAAAGCGCTTTCCTTCAAGAAATGACCTGAAACTGATCCATGCCATTCCTTTCTCCTCAGACAGGAAATACAGTGGTGCTGTTTTTGAAGGAAGAGGAACTTATCTGATGGGAGCTGCACAGTTCCTTTTTCCGGAAGGAAATGAAGAACTTCTGGAACATTGCAGCAGTTACGCACAGGAGGGATACCGTATCCTTGTTCTGGCTCACAGTGAACAGGAGACAAAAGGAACGGAACGCCCGACAGGACTTGAACCGTTGGGACTGTTTCTCATCACTGACGTGATACGTGAGGAAGCACCGGATACTCTGGCTTTTTTTGACAGCCAGGGAGTTGACCTTAAAGTTATCTCAGGAGATGATCCTGTGACTGTCTCTGCGATTGCAAAGAAAGCAGGACTGAAAAATGCCAATCATTATATCGATGCAACAACAATCAAAACTTCGGAAGAAATGCAGCGTGCAGTTGCAGAGTGCAGTGTATTCGGGCGTGTAACACCACAGCAGAAGAAACAGATGGTACAGGCTCTTCAGTCACAGAAGCATACAGTTGCGATGACCGGTGATGGTGTAAATGACGTACTTGCACTCAAGGAAGCAGACTGCAGTATTGCCATGGCAGCAGGAAGCGATGCAGCTAAAAATATTGCAAATGTCGTTCTTCTTGATTCTAATTTCGGGGCAATGCTCATATTGTAAATCAGGGCCGTCGTGTTGTAAACAATATCAGAAGTGCGGCATCCATGTTTCTGATAAAAACAATTTTTTCTGTTTTACTGTCATTGATCACAATTTTCTTTGGAGATGCATATCCCTTTGAACCAATCCAGATGTCACTGATCAGTGCCTGCGCAGTGGGAATTCCTACATTTCTTCTGACACAGGAAAATAATTACAATAAGATTGACCATACATTCCTGAGGCACGTATTTATGAATGCATTTCCTGCGGCAGTAACCATTACAGGATGTGTATTTACGATCATGCTGGTCTGTCAGGATGTATACCATTCCAACGTCATGCTTAATACAGCCTGTGTTCTGGTTACGGGGTGGAACTATATGTCTGCACTGCGTACAGTTTATTCGCCGCTGAACACATACAGAAAAGTGATCATTTATGGAATGCAGTTTGCATTTTTTATAAGTGCGGTTGTATTGCAGGATTTGCTGACACTGGGTTCTCTGGAATTTGGAATGATCATTCTGGTATTTGTACTGATGACATTCTCTCCAATCCTGATCGAAACTATTACAGAATGGATCAGGAGGATTTATGAGAAGTCACTGGACAGAGAAGATGAAAATAAAGGATTTTTTGCAAGATTTTTGGAAAGAGTCCAGAAGTAAAAAACGAGGACAATCTGTAAAATATGCAGATTGTCCTCGTTTGCATTATGCGGTCTGCGTTATGCAGATTAATGGTTTATTTCTTTCTGCACAGCCAGAAGCATCCAAATGCAGGGATCATAACACCTTTAGCTTCCATCTCATGTCCTGAGATAAGATCAGTGTATATGCCGTCATCTTCGTTGATCCATGCAACCTTATCCTGATCGCTGAAGTTATAGATTCCGATGAATTTCTCCTCTGCATTTTCGCGTACGATTGCAAGGATAGAAGAATCCCAGGTATCGATTGTACGAAGATCAGCTGTTGTATCAAAAACGCTGTGTGAACTTCTGATATGTTCCAGATGATCCAGTGCGTGGAAAAGTTTTCCCTGTACTGTATCTGCGATATTTCTGTTTGGAGCAAGTGACCAGTTGAATTCTCCTCTGTGAAGATAGCGGGAATCAACTGCCTTGTCAGGATCATCTTTATAAGAATAGTCGTTTACCTGACCAATCTCATCTCCGCTGTAGATTACAGGGATACCTGACTGGGAAAGCATAAATGCATGAAGTGTGATGTCATAGCGCACACTTCTGTCAACACCAGCTACATTTCCTTCAAAACCATATTTCTCAATGCCGCACAGAGATGCGGTAGTACCGCAAAGTCTTGCATCACCCAGACGCGGGTCATCATTGTAAAGTTCACCGCGGCCAAATGTATCCGGATATTTGCCTGTAAAGAAATCATTCAGGAATTTCTTATGAGAAACCTCATCGATTGAGAAATTCTTCAGGAAATCATAATCCAGTCCCCAGCCAATATCATCGTGGCAACGCAGATAATTCTGGAAGATGTACTCTTTTGGAAGAGATCCCAGAATATCCAGCTGTCTGCGGAGCAGAGATACATCTTTGGTTGCAACTGTGTGCCAGGTGCTTGCATAGTAGTAACGTTATACAGGATATGGCATTCCGGCTTTTCAAGTGTACCGAAATATGGAACAACTTTTTCAGGAGCCATGACAACCTCTCCGAGAAGAAGGACTCCCGGGCACACGATCTCGCAGATCATACGCATCATACGTACGATTGTGTGAACCTGTGGCAGGTTGCGGCAGTTTGTTCCAAGCTGCTTCCAGATATAAGGAACTGCATCGAGACGTACGATGTCAACACCCTGGTTTGCCAGATATAACATATTGTAGACCATTTCGTTAAACACAACAGGATTTCTGTAGTTTAAATCCCACTGGTATGGATAGAAAGTAGTCATGACATGCTTGTGAAGGTCATCCAGCCATGTAAAGTTGCCCGGTGCGGTAGTTGGGAATACCTGTGGACAGGTCTTCTCATAGAGAGCAGGAACATCGTAGGTATCAAAGAAGAAATAACGGTCCTGGTATTCTTTTTCACCTGCGCGAGCCCGTTTTGCCCACTCATGCTCTTCGGAAGTATGGTTCATAACGAAATCAAGGCAGATGTTGATGCCGCGTTCATGGCATTTGGAGGTAAGCTCTGAAAAGTCTCCATAGTACCAAGCTCAGGCTGCACTGTGCGGAAGTCAGCTACTGCGTAACCACCGTCACTTTTCCTTTCGGAGATGCGAGCAGAGGCATCAGATGAAGATAATTGACATTACATTCTTCCACATAATCCAGATGTTCCTCCAGACCTTTTAAAGTATGTGCAAAATTGTTTACATACATCATCATGCCTACAAGATCATTGCGTTTATACCAGTCCGGATCAGCCTCACGCTTTTTATCAGATGCCTTTAATGCTGAATTTCTGCTGTTATAGAAAGCTTCCATATTAGAAGTAAGATCATGCAGATAGGTCATGACATCATCACGATCCTGATATAATTCGCAATATAACCATTTCAGCTCATCATAATGTTTCTGAAACGTTCGTTATATAAAGTAAGATCAACAGGAACGTCCAGTTTAACAGGTTCCACTTTGGAAGTCTCGACCTTAACAGGTTCTACTTTAGAAGTCTCGACCTTAACAGGTTCTACTTTAGAAGTCTCGACCTTAACAGGTTTCTACTTTAGAAGTTTCAACTCT
>ENA-OQIM01000183-OQIM01000183.1-human-gut-metagenome-genome-assembly--contig:-NODE-183-length-22027-cov-2.412009_pt1 | contig 22027 bp, 26 predicted proteins | sample MGYA00242579_ERZ504744 | MGnify/ENA primary metagenome ERZ504744 (study PRJEB26092, sample SAMD00036441) | human gut metagenome | host: Homo sapiens | study: EMG produced TPA metagenomics assembly of...
GGTCGAGTATATGGTAAGGCAGGCAGTTTACAATGGGAACGGCGGAGCTGTCTCCCTACAATTGATAACCTGCTGGCACTCAGCCATCTGTACCATGTGCAGATGAAGATTTGCTGGTATACGAAGAGGCCGAAATGGCTCTTCTTGTTTTCTTCGTATGTATCGAGGAAACACCAGTGATACAGTCTCCGGTTATGCATGCACAGCCGCGTAACGGGGACTGTTTAAAACGCGGAGCATGTGATCCATCGGCGTGATGTTTCCATCAAATTTGTAGTTGAAGGAATTAGTTCCGGCACCACTTGCGAGCGCAGTACCTTTGGTATGAGCTCTGACTGGAGTCTGCATCTGCCAGCTGCTGACATTGTGAAATACAACAGCAGGAAGCTGATAGCCTTTGGCTTCAAATGCAGCTTTTGCATTTTCATAAATGGTTTTATCCGGATTTTCCACTGCACCGTTAAACTCCATGTCAGAGATGATAAATAAGGTGGAAGGCATTTCTTCCTGAGGTGTGCCAGCATTGACTGCTGTCCGGAGAATCAGGTCAAAAACTGCCTCAAGGTTTGTTGAAAATTCCCAGCTGCTGCTCTGGATATAACGAAGTTTCTCTTCGAGTGTCTGACCGCAAATTTCCACCAGTTCCGGGTGGATGAAAAAAGTGATGAATGTATTGTGAAAAGTACCAGTGCAGTGTTCTGCATGATACAGACCCAATGCCTGTGAGATCAGAGCCGGCATAGGCGTTCCGTAACGATGACAATACATGGAGCCGGAAACATCGATCACACAAATTGCATTCTGCTCACATACTTTGGAAGGCTGCTGCTTCCAGAGAGTTTCCAGTGCAGCATTTGCAGAGTCAGGTTCGCGGTATGGGAGACTGCGGCCATCCGGCATTAATGGACGAAGGATCTCATATGGATAAAGCGTGTCACAGTGGATGGATTTCCGACCGTTATTGACATCTGCCAGAAAAGCAGAAAAACGTTCGGTATCCTGCTGGTGGAAGGTTTTGTGATATTTGAGCATTGCGCCTGCCGGGACAGCTTCATAATTGATTTTGCCCCGCTTTTTGCTCGTAAGATAACGCTCTGGCAGAGCAATATTTGCACGAAGTGCGGACAGAAGTTTGCGGTACTGTCCGGCGTTCATTTCAAGAGCAGAGGCAAGAACCTTTGCCTGTCCTCTTGTACGTGCACTTGAGGTGTTGATGGAAGGAAGCCATTTGGCGAGAAGAGAAATATGTGCATTGATATTTCCTGCTTTTCGCTTTTTGAGAGCTTCACAGTCCTGGTTCAACTGAGTGCGGATCAGCTCGACAACAGCTTCCTCAGATGGAGTTCCCATCAGACACATGAGGTCATCGAAACGTCCGTATTCAGAAATTAAAGAAATATTTTTTCTGGCAGATTCCGGCCAGGTTTTGGCGGTATGCCGGATCAGGTTGCGGAAAAGCTCACGCTCGCCAAGTCCCTCCCGGATATCGCGGATATAGAAAAGGAGCTTCATTGCCAGCTCTGGATTTTCGATATAAGCGCGATCAAAGAGATGGATCTGGTCACGGTATGAACGATGACGCATGCCGCCGGCCACAGCAAACAGATCCAGACAGGCATCGCCGGAGGTAGAGTGAGTCTTTGCTCCGTTCAATGTCTCTGTGAAGCTTGCTTCTTCTTTAAGATTATCAAGAAATGACATTGGCTGCTCCTTTCTGTGAATTAGTCTGGTTACAACTTGCAGAAGGTTTTAGACTTCTTTATACCTTATATCATTATGAGCGAGACGCGATGTAAGATCTCATCTGATATGTGTATTGTTTTTTAGCGTAAATACCTCTCTTTATACCACTTCAACGTGGAGCACCTCCGATCAGAAGTTATCTGTGTTATGGTTAAAAAAGATCACCTGAGCAACAATAGAAAACTCATAAGGCTAATTTATTTCGCTGCTGTACGCGCCTGATTAATATAAGATTATGATAAAAATATCTGTGAAGTCTGCCTTCTGCAAGACTTCTTTTGAAGGACTCGTGTTCCTTCGATGCATTAAGATTAGCACAGCTTCCGGGGCAAAACAATGAACCTGTGGTTTAGAAAAAGCTATAAAAAAGTCTTCCCTTGCTTTTATCTCTCCAACAAGCTATACTAATCAGACAGACATAGTATGAAATTGGAGGATTTTTACATGAAAAATTGCAGTAACTTATGATAATGGAAATGTTTTCCAGCACTTTGGAAAGACAGAGAATTTTAAGGTTTATGAAGTAGAGGACAACAAAGTTGTTTCCAGTGAAGTAATCGGTTCCAATGGAACAGGACACGGCGCTCTGGCAGGACTTCTTGCAGAGCAGGGAATCGATGTCCTGATCTGTGGCGGCATCGGCGGCGGTGCACAGAATGCACTTGCAGAGGCTGGTATTCAGCTGTGTTCAGGTGCTCAGGGAAATACAGATGAGGTGGTAGAGGCTTACCTTAAGGGCGAACTGGTTTCAGCAGGAACAACCTGTGACCATCATCACCATGAAGAAGGTCATTCCTGTGGCGATCATGAAGAGGGACATTCCTGCGGAGGAACCTGCGGTGGTGGATGTGGTTCACACAAGCCGGCATTTACAGGCCCGAACGTAGGAAAGACCTGCCGTACTCATTACAAGGGAACTTTCAATGACGGAACTCAGTTTGACTCTTCTTACGATCGTGGACAGCCGCTGGAATTTGTCTGTGGAGCTGGACAGATGATCAAAGGATTCGATGCAGCAGTTGCCAATATGGAGGTCGGAGAGATCAAAGAAATCCACCTGATGCCGGAAGAAGCATACGGCATGCCGGACCCGAATGCAATCTTTACACTTGAGATCGCACAGCTTCCAGGTTCTGAGGATCTTACCGTAGGACAGCAGGTATATCTGTCCAACCAGTACGGACAGCCATTCCCGGTTAAAGTAACTGCCAAAGAAGAGACAACGATCACTTTTGATGCAAACCATGAGATGGCTGGTAAGGAACTGAATTTCAAGATTGAACTTGTGGAAGTAAAATAATCTAATATAGTATGAAATCCCGGACTGCCAGTATCCAGAGCAGACCGGGATTTTTTTGCATGCAGCAAGGTCGAACTTGCCGGAAAATTTGGTTGTACATCCACAAAAAGAGAGATTATAATAAAACCAGAATTTATAATTATCAGAAGGGGGATATCAGTGTATACAAAGAAAAAGAAAATAGTTATTACAGTGGCAGTAATCGTGCTGATCATTTTTCGATGATTTATTTAGCGTAGATGCGAAAAGGTTAGGGAGATATCAGGCTATTATACAGGAGTAGACCTGAAAAAAGACGGGACAGAGACCAGTGATGATGACGATGACAGTGACATTTTTTTCTATAACAGTTGTTATGATCTTATAATTAATTCAGCAAAGATTCCTTATCTGGACGTTTATGATTCGGAGGCTGGAAATCCGGGAATCGGAGGCTGGATTATTGGAGTGGATGATGATACAGTAACATTGTGGCTGAATCCACTGGAAACAGATTTTGGATTTGCTCCTTTTACTGGTAATTCAATAATACCAATATATAAATTCGAATATGAATTAAAGCAAAATAAAATTGTTTTATCACATGATGGAAAGGAGATCCCATTCAGAAAAATTTAACATCAGGAGGAACAACGATGGCAATTATCACTTTCAACGAAATCATAGAAGTAAACGGAATACTGGAACAAAAACATCTGAATTTCAAACTCCACCTTCGCGACGCCTGCGGAGCACAGGCTTTGTGGATCGAACCACTGGGAAACTGTGCCTGCGAGGGACATTATGATGAGATGCATCAGGTGATCGAACAGTATTTCCTGGATAAAGGACTGAATGTAAAATACTGGGACGATGAAAAGTTACAGTTTACCCTGGACAAAAAGTAATCCGACTATAACAAAAAGTGAGGCACAAAAATGGCAAAGGTCAGAGTAATCAAGAAAAATGACGACTATTCCATGGATTATCAGGTTGGCGATATCCTGGAAGTGACAGGAACCTGGTATGGCGGGATCAATGTAAACAGCAAGACAGGAATCCCACTCTGTCTGGACAAAGATGAATATGAGGAAATCCCTGAGAATACAGATCTTTCTCACGAGGAATACGAAAGAGCTGCAAACTACTGGAAAGAAAAAGATGCACAGTCAAAAAAGCTGGACCAGGATGCTCTAAAAAAGGCCGTGGAGGAGTATATTCAGGCAAACAACACCTGCGCACTGGCAACCGCGGCAGGAGATTTTGTGCGCTGTACGCCGCTGGAGTATACGTATCATGACGACTGCTTCTGGATTTTTTCTGAAGGTGGCGAGAAGTTTTATGCGCTGGAAAAGAACAAAAATGTATGCCTGGTCATCTTTGATAAATATGAAGGATTTGGCAAGCTCAAAGGAATGCAGGTCACAGGCCTGGCATCTATTGTAGAGCCATTTTCACAGGAATATGTGCAGGCGGCAGATTTCCGAAAGATTCCACTGAAGGCTCTGGAAAAAATGCTGCATCCGATGAATCTCATCAAAATAAAACCAAAGAAGATCGAATTTGTAAATTCCGACTTCAAGAAAGATGGCGCAGATTCCAGACAGACACTTATCTGCGACTGATATGGGAAATTGATCTGGCATGACCAGTTGTGAACAATTACCTTGAATTTCCCCATATTTAATATTATAATCAAAATGATTGAAAAGTTCGGAAACGAAAAACCGATAATATTTAAGGAGGAATCAAATATGATTACCTGGAACAATCTGGATACACTTGCTTCTTTTAAGGAACTCGAAGGAGTAAAAAAAGTAAATCTTGCAGAAGTTATGGCAGGAGAAAACGGTGCAGAGCGTGTAAAGAATTACAGCGTTCCGATGGCAGAGGGATTTGCTTATAACTTGCAGCAAAACAGGTAGACGACGAAGTACTGGAAGGACTTAAGAAACTGGCTGAGGAAGCACAGCTTACAGAGAAATTCGAAGCTCTTTACAATGGAGAAGTGATCAACACAGGAGAGAAACGTCTTGTTCTTCATCATATGACACGTGGACAGCTTGGAAACGCAGTAGAAGCTGACGGCGTTGACAAGAGAACTTTCTATACAGAACAGCAGAAAAAGATTGCAGAATTTGCGAACAAAGTACATGCTGGTGAGATCACAAACGGAGCAGGCGAGAAATTCACAACTGTTGTCCAGATCGGTATCGGCGGAAGTGACCTTGGTCCTCGTGCAATGTATCTTGCACTTGAAAACTGGGCTAAGAAAAATGGTAAATTCAAAATGGAAGCAAAATTCATCAGCAACGTAGACCCTGATGATGCAGCAGCAGTTCTGAATTCTATTGATGTTGCACATTCCATTTTTGTACTGGTTTCCAAATCAGGAACAACTCTTGAAACTCTGACAAATGAATCTTTTGTAAAAGATGCCCTCAAGAATGCAGGACTGGATGCATCTAAACATATGATCGCAGTTACAAGTGAGACATCACCTCTTGCAAAGAGCGATGACTACCTTGCAGCATTCTTCATGGATGACTATATCGGTGGACGTTATTCTTCCACATCTGCTGTTGGCGGTGCTGTATTATCTCTGGCATTCGGACCGGAAGTATTCGCACAGTTCCTCGATGGAGCAGCAGCAGAGGACAAGCTTGCAACAAACAAAGACGTAATGCAGAACCCGGCTATGCTGGATGCCTGATCGGTGTTTACGAGCGCAACGTACTGGGATATCCGAGCACAGCAGTTCTTCCATACTCTCAGGCACTGAGCCGTTTCCCGGCACACCTTCAGCAGCTGGATATGGAATCTAATGGTAAATCTGTAAACCGTTTCGGTGAGCCTGTAGACTATGTGACAGGACCGGTTATCTTCGGTGAGCCAGGAACCAACGGACAGCATTCCTTCTATCAGCTTCTGCATCAGGGAACTGACATTGTACCGCTTCAGTTCATCGGCTTCAAGAACAGCCAGATCGGTACAGATGTAGTGATCCAGGACAGCACAAGCCAGCAGAAACTCTGTGCAAACGTTGCTGCTCAGATCGTAGCATTTGCCTGCGGTAAAGCAGATGAGAACCGCAACAAGAACTTCGAGGGTGGACGTCCGTCAAGCATCATCATTGGTGATCAGGTAACACCTGAATCTCTTGGTGCACTTCTTGCTCACTTCGAGAACAAAGTTATGTTCCAGGGATTCCTGTGGAACGTAAACAGCTTTGACCAGGAAGGCGTACAGCTTGGTAAAGTCCTTGCAAAACGTGTACTTGCTCACGAGACAGATGGAGCACTTAAGGTATTCAGCGACCTTCTGAACATCTGATCTTGAGCTAAAAATTAATATTAAATAAGGAGGACTTCTCTGCCGTACAGTTAAATCTGTACCGTGGGGAAGTCCTTTTTCTTTGCAGATCCCCGGGTACCCGCCGGCTTTTCTGCTATATTATATAAAATGTACAAATTTCGACAGGCTTTTTTGTGACATCATGCGTATTTACAATTGTGGATGGCATGGTGTATAATATCGTAAAAATATGAAAACGATTACATATAAAACAAAAATATTACATGTATAGTATATGAAATACATGTAAAAACTAATGATAATGATACCATAAATATATAATCGAAAAACAACAGGAGGTCAGAAAAATGAGTGCATTAACAGGAATCCTTGCCACAGAAGTAAGAAAGATCGAAGAAACCGCAGCAATGAGCAGAGAAATTCAGAAACAGCGTCTTACCCATCATCTGATGCCTCCGACGGGCTGGCTGAATGATCCGAATGGGCTGTGCTATTTCAAGGGAAGATATCATGTGTTTTTTCAGTATGCTCCGTTTGATGCAGAGGGCGGATTGAAATTCTGGGGACATTATTCCAGCGACGATCTGGTTTCCTGGAGATACGAGGGTGTGCCGCTGTACCCGGACAGCAGCTATGACTGCCATGGTGTATATTCCGGCTCTGCGATCGTTGAGGATGAAAAGCTGCATCTTTTTTTTTACCGGAAATATCAAAATGGATGGGGATTACGATTACATCAATAACGGGAGGCAGGCCAGTACTCTTCACGTAGAGAGCGAGGACGGAGTTCATTTCAGTGCGAAGGAAGTTGCAGTCGATTACCGCAATTATCCGGAAGATTATACGCAGCATGTGCGTGATCCAAAAGTGTGGAAAGATGGCGCTGACTATTTCATGGCACTGGGCGGTCGAAAGAAAAATGACCAGGGAGCTGTGCTGATCTACAAGTCTGAGGATCTCAAAAACTGGGATTATGATAAAGAAATTACGACAGAAGAGCCGTTCGGATACATGTGGGAATGTCCGGATCTGTTTGAAATCGACGGAGAGCAGGCACTGTCCATCTCTCCACAGGGACTTGAACGAGAAGAATATCGTTTTCAGAATATCTACCAGTCAGGCTATTTCCTTCTGAAAGAGGATAAGATCAATGTGAAAGAATTTCAGGAATGGGATATGGGATTTGACTTCTATGCGCCGCAGACGTTTGAGGATGCGAAAGGAAGACGGATCCTGATCGGCTGGATGGGTCTGCCGGATGTCGAAGAGGAATACACGAATCCGACAGCAAAAGACGAGGCTGGCAGCACTGCCTGACGATTCCGCGCGAGATCACTTTACATGATGGAAGATTGTACCAGTATCCTGTCGAAGAAATGGAAGCTTCGGGGAAGATGTTGTGAAATAGATGAGACACAGAAAAATATTGAAGTCTGGAAACCGTTTGAGCTGGACCTGAAACTGGATTCACGCAAATGCAGAATATCTGTCGGAGATGATCTTATGTTTGAGGTAGATGGCAGAGAAGCTTGCCTGCGATTATCTGAGAAAGCCGGTGCAGGACGGAAACAGAGAAAGGCAGTCATTCCGTCAGGCAGATTAAAAGAGTTCCGGATGCTTGTGGACACAACAGCTGTGGAAATTTATCTGAATCACGGGGAAGTTGTTTCCTCAACAAGATACTATCCGGAAAAAACGACACAAGTTGTGAAACTGGAATCAGACAAGATCCAGGGACATATTTATGAATTAAAAGAGATGACCGGGATAAAATAACAGAATCATACAGAAGCCGCACGAATGGAAATGCAGAGGGTGTTATACGAAAGGAAAGTATAACACCCTCTGTGTATTATAAAGAAAAAATGTTATACTGAGACGAGAAAAATGAGGAGATGTACAGGATGCAGGAAAAGAAGGAACGCTTTCATGGAATCCCCATGCTGCCGTATGGACTTCTGAGTGCTGTAATGCAGGAGAGTCCGGGAAACAGAAAAGAAATTCAGATTACAGAAATGGCAGAGGGAGGATTCTGCTTTCGAACCGCGAGTGCTATCTGCAGCCCACAGAAACTGGAAGTTTGTTTTTATGATATGGAGAGGGCAGAATACGGGACTGTAGTCATTACAGAATTTGAAATCTGCAGAGAGAAAGAAGAGGATTTTTTTACGCAGTTTCTTGTATGGACGGAGCAGGAAGAGTATCGGCGGCAGGTGCAGAAACTTGTGCGGCAGTACAGCAAATATATCCGGCTGAAACTGGAAGATGACGGAGAACTTGAAAGCGAACTGACAGGATATCCCTCAGAATTTGACGGTGAGCATTGCAGCAGTCTGGAGGAACAGAGACAGTATTGGTTTGCAGAAAAAGCAGGTCGTGCTGAGATCAATATGGAAATCCCGGAGCACACAGAATTTGCCATAGAATTTGACTGCCCGGAACGCTATACGGCATACCTGCAAAAATCTCTTCCGGAATTTTACCATGATTATCTGAGAAAAAATCATCTCCAGGGAAGCGGTCTGGAAGCGCGTATCCCGGATCGGATTTATATTGGAAACCAGTTCTGTCATCTCCTTTTTCCAGAGGAAGAACTTCTTTTCGCTATGCTGGAAAAGGCAAAAAAAGAGTTTACGGCAGTTACGCTTTCTTTTACTTATGTCAGAGAAATTTTGCTTGAAGACACCTTTGCATTGTTAAGAAAAATCGATCACTGGTGTAGCAAAAATGAACTTGAAATGGAGTGTGTAGTCAACGACTGGGGAATGCAGATTTATCAGAAAAGAAACGAAACATCTGCTCCCCTGCCTCGGAACGCTTCTTAACAAAAGAAAAAAAGATCCCCGTATCAATTACAAAAAAGGCGAGCGAGACTGTACAGCCAGAACAGTTTCAATGCAGATTTTTACCAGGAATTTCTGAGAGAAAGTTTCGGAATTGAGCGGGCGGAGTGGGAGTCCTGTGGTTATATGCAGGATATCCCGGCAGGAAAAAACAGCCTGCATTTTCCATTTTACCAGACGAATACGTCGCAGTATTGTCCGTTGTTATGCAGTGCAGAAAGAAGGAGACAGAGGCAGACAGAGATTGGTATACAAATGTCCGCAGTATTGTAAAAATGCGGCGTTTTTGTATCCGAAACATTTGAATATGATAGGGAGATATAATTCGCTGTTTGCGCTGGACCGGGACTTCCTGGAAGATTCAGAACAATTAAAAAGGTATACAGATTCAAATATAGACAGACTTGTCCTGAATCTGTTATGAGGTAAAAAGATGATGAAGATTACAGCAGGACTGGGATCAGCAGATGAATATATCCGTTTCGTGGAAGCAGGCACAGATGAGTTTTTCAGCGGATTTGTACCGTATTCGTGGACGGAAAAGTACGGAACTGTCATGCCGCTCAACCGTCGTGAGGTATTGTGTTATCATGTGCAGCTTGGGGCGTTCAGTGAACTGGAAATTTTGTCAGAAATGATTCGGAAATACAAAAAGCCGGTACATCTGACCTTCAATTCCCTGTACTATATTCCACAGCAGTATCCGGAGATCGTGGAGATCATAGAGAACTGTATGAAACTTGGATTTATGAGCTATATTATTGCAGACCCGGCGTTGATCGTTTATCTGAGGGAGAAGGGAATCCCGTGCGAAATCCATATGAGTGGTGAGATGGGAGAGATCAACCGCAGAACAGTGGAAGTTTTTCAGCGTCTGGATCTGAAGAGGGTGATTTTTTCACAGGAAAAACAGCTTCGAGGATATGCAGTCTGTGATCTGCTCGGAAAGAACTGCCGGTGGGAGACGGGCGGAGACAGAGTTTGAGGCTTTTGTGCTGAATGAGATGTGCCAGTTTACGGGAGCGTTCTGTAATTCGCTTCACTGTGATGAGCTAGGGCATCTGTGCAGGGTTCCCTATTGGACGGAACCGGTACGAGATGAATTGAGGATGAAGATGCCACTGCCCCCAAATACGATGACAACGGCTATCTGTGCGGTGCGACCGGCTGCGGTCTATGTGCACTTTACAGACTGAGAGATGCCGGGATTACACACCTGAAACTGGTCGGCAGAGGCAACTACACCGATTTATGGAGAAAGATATCCGAAACCTCAAAACTGCTCTTGAGATTCTGGAAAATACAGACACAGAAGCTGCTTTCCGGACAGAAATGAAGAAGCAGATTTTTCCATACGGATGCAGTGGAAACTGCTATTACCTGTAAAATAGGACATAACTTTACACTATATGACAAATGTAACTATTTTGTAACTGTTCACAGGTAGTATCCCGCGAGGTGTTTTGCCATGAATAATGGCAAATCCCGAGACATACGGGGCAAAATGCCATCACCGAAGGTGATTTGGAATGCATTTTGACCAAGTTGCTGTGAACGGAGTGAACAGTAACACTATTTTCTAAAAATTATCTTAAAATAATCCAGACCTGTAGTAATTAACAGTCGACTATGATAAAATGATTTACAGTGACTATTCTGAAAAAAGAGAGTCACAATATGATTTATAATAAATATTGAGGTGAGAATCGTTGGTTTTAGAACATAAAGAAATTCAAAGCCTCAGTGACTTTTTTACAGAGTTGGGGAAGCGTAGGGAAAAGGGTGTTTATTTTTACCGTATCAATGGTTACTCGGAAGAAATCGGCAGATTTCTGTACGATTATTATGATGCCGCGGGGAAATGCGGAGTGATCGTTGAGGGTAAGATACCGAATCCCACGGAGGGGAATCTGTCTTATTACTATGAAATGATGGGGAATGATTTTCAGCTCAGCATGGGCTTTATCATGTCGGGGCTTCAGAAATGGCTTCCCAGGATGAACCGTTCACAGAACGAGAATGTAGCCGCTTCCATCTATGATTCACTGGAGGAACTGAGAAGAGCGGGAAAAACTGAAAATATGCTCAAGAATGCATATATCAAGTTTATGTGCTGGCTTTATTACAAATTTGAGCGGATCGTGAATCAGCTCGGACAGCAAAATGTTCCCAAGATCCTCTATGTTGGTTCGATCAGTAATTATGAACTTCTGCTGATTTCTGTTCTTTCAAATGCAGGATGTGATGTGGTCCTTGCAGAACCGATGGGAGATGAAGCGTATCTGAAACTTGATCCGCAGTCTCAGAAATCTACTTTATATACAGGAGAAAACGTCGGAGGATTCCCGGCGGATTTTTCACTTAAGAAACTGAGAGCAGAGGTTGAGAAGGCAGAGGAGAATCAGAAGTTGTTTGGTTCAAAGGATGGCTTATCAACTGCACAAATGCCTGGATCGAAGGAAGTGGACTGGCAGATATCCTCAAAGCACCGGAGCAGCGCGGCGACAGGAGGATCTTTTTATAACTGTTATCTGCGGATAGGTGGTGTGGAGGATAAACTTACTTATGCAAATGATCTGTACCAGTTTTATCTGGAACTGAAGAATCAGAAGCGGCAGACAGTGATCGTGAATGGCAGCATTCCAAACCCGACAACAGATGAGATCATGAAAATCCGCAGAAACCACTATACAGGAGTGGAGCAGATGATCGCGGATCTGCAGATGAATATACAATATCCGGTGAGCCCGGTTCTGCAGGCAGTACTCTGCAGGGCTTTTGCAGAAGTGATGAAGCTGGAAGCAGGAGAGCCGGAGATCAATCTTAACAGACTGATGAATAAGAGCGTGTATCTTTTGTGTTGGATCCGGAGATATCAGAACCAGATTTTTAAGAACTGGAAGAAAAATGACACAGGTTGTTTTATCCATCTGGGCGCATGTCAGAATGTAAATGAAGTTCTTTTTATGAAATTTCTGGCGAGAGTGCCGGTGGATGTCCTGATTCTGTGTCCGGACCGGAATGAACACTGCATGCTTGAAGATGCTCTTTTATATGAGATAAATTATGAGACTTCAATGAAATTGGATCAGTTTCCGGAGCAAAACGCACAGCTTCATATAGGAACTGCCGCGTATCATGCAGAACGGGAACTGGATACACTGATGTACAATGACTCTGTGATATTCCGGGATCAGCAGTTTACGAAAGCCAATACGATCTCGCTGCAGACTATGGACAGGGAGATCAAACTTCTCTGGAATACGGAGATGAAATACAGACCAAATTTCAGTACGGCTGACGGAACCGTGAACATGCCGGTGATTTTTTCAAAAATATCCGGCGTGAAGGACAGGAAAACAGAGGGTTACTGGATCTCGATCAAACAGTTGATGACACCGGAAACGGTGGTGATCGATCATCCTCCGTTTCTGACTTCCACATCACCGAATCCGATTAAAATGTACGCGGCGGAATTTTTCCGAAACGGGAAACTACAGCGCAGGAAGATCCGGAATCATCCGGCATATCCGTATGGATTTCTCCGGGAAGAGATGCAGGAGTACATCCTGGACAAGCTGGAGGCGTTGATCGAGCAGCGGCTGATCCGGGGAACATTTGAGAATGGAACAGAATATACGATCATATCTGTCGCACTGAACCTGCCGAAACAGGTCACGCGCTGATACAGAATTTTGATTTTACGAAGAAAAATCCGAAACTGATCTACATCAATGCTTCAGAAGTACTGATCACTTTGGAGGATTCTGTCTATGCAGCATTTTTGAACCTGCTGGGATTTGATGTGCTTTTCTTTGTTCCGACAGGCTACAATATGGATAACCATTTTAACCAGAGATTAATGGAAGAACATCAGACAGGAGATTTTATGTATGATCTGCAGGTTCCTGACTGGAATACGATTCCATTAACAGCACACACGTCATGGCGTGACAGACTATTCAGGAAAGGATAAAGTGTTATGGGAATTGATTTCAGCAAGGTAACACCACCGGCATCACCCGTGGAATCTGCACCGGCAGCCAGCACTGAGATTGAGACAGTGCAGCCATATGATATCATGGCAGACCGTCAGCAAATGAATGAAACACTGACGAATTCCGAGGAGGTCGACGCACTTGTAAGCACGATCGAGGTCAATAATCTCGAAACGATCGTTTCTTTCGGTGCAGAGGCGGCAGAGGAGATTGCAAAAGCATCGGATGTTGTTCTGAACAGCATGAGTATGAGCCAGCTGGATGAGTCCAGTGAGATGCTTGAATCGCTGTCCAAGATCATGTCAAAGTTTGATCCGAGTGAACTTCAGGAAACAAAGGCCTGTTTAACAAGCTGTTTGGAAATATGAAGAAACAGCTCGAAAAGATCCTCGACAAATATCATACAATGGGAGAGGAAGTAGACAAGATCTATGTGCAGCTCCGTGAGTATGAGGGCGAGATCAAGCAGTCCAACCGTAAGCTGGAGCAGATGTTTGATGCAAATGTCGATTATTACCATCAGCTTGTCAAATACATTCTTGCCGGTGAGCAGGGCTGCCGTGAACTGGAAGCTTACATTGCACAGCGCCAGGCAGATTTTGAGGCGACAGGAGATAACTCCATTCAGCTTGAACTGGCAGGACTGAACAATGCACTTATGATGCTGGAACAGCGTACACAGGATCTTCGCGTTGCTGAGAATATTGCGATCCAGTCCATTCCGATGATCAAGACAATGGCATACAGCAATATGAACCTTGTCAGAAAGATCAATTCAGCGTTTATCGTTACGCTTCCAGTCTTTAAGCAGGGGCTTGCCCAGGCAGTCATGCTCAAACGCCAGAAGATCCAGGCAGAGGCACTGTCAGAACTTGACAAGAAGACAAATGAAATGTTGATCAAAAATGCCAGGAATACAGTTGAGCAGTCCAAGATGACAGCGAGACTTGCAAGTGGAAGTTCCGTCAAGATCGAAACGCTGGAAACAACGTGGAGAACGATCGTCAATGGTATCGAGGAAACGCAGAACATTCAGAAGGAAGCAAGAAAACAGCGTATCGACGATGCGGCCCGCCTTGAGAATATCAAACAGGAATTTCTCAAAACTTATGGTGGTGCAGGCAAATAAAACATGTTAAAATTTCTCAAAAGAGGAAATCATAAAGGAGGAAACAGCTATGCCAATCAATTTATCAAAAGGACAGAAAGTAGATCTTACAAAGGGAAATCCGGCTTAAAGAACATCATGGTAGGACTTGGCTGGGATGTAAATGCTTTTGACACAGGTGCAGATTTTGACCTTGATGCAGCAGCATTATGCTTGTTCCAATGGTAAATGCCCGACGGACAAAGAATTCATCTTCTATGGAAATCTTGAACATCCGTCAGCTTCCGTAAAGCATATGGGAGATAACCGTACTGGCGAGGGCGAAGGTGATGATGAAGAACTGGAAGTTGTTCTTGCCGATGTTCCGTCAAATGTTGAGAGAATTGCTTTTACAGTAACGATCTATGAGGCAGAGGCAAGAAGACAGAACTTCGGCCAGGTTTCCAATGCATATATCAGAATCGTGGACAAAGATACAAACCAGGAACTGATCCGTTATGATCTGGGAGAGGACTTCTCCATCGAAACAGCTATCGTTGTTGGAGAACTTTACAAACACAACGGTGAATGGAAATTCAATGCGATCGGCAGTGGATTCCAGGGCGGTCTGGCAGCACTCTGCGGACATTACGGAATCGAAGTTGCATAAGTTTTTTTATAACAGAAACAATGTTACACGTTAACTGATTGGCAAAATGCCGGGAGGAGACAGAATATGTCGATTAGTTTGCAAAAAGGACAGAAAGTCAGTCTCAGCAAAGAGAGCAAGGGACTTTCAAATGTACTCGTAGGACTTGGATGGGATGCGGTAGAGCAGAGATCAGGGCTGTTCGGGCTTTTTAAGGCGGCAGATATTGACTGTGATGCGACCGCGATCCTGCTTAAGAATGGTAAATTTGTGGATAAGACAGATGTTGTTTATTTCGGAAATCTTGTGCACAAATCAGGCACTGTCCGTCATATGGGAGATAACCTGACTGGCGAGGGAGAAGGCGATGATGAGCAGATCCTCATTGAACTTTCCAGGGTGCCGCAGGAATATGACAAGATCGTGATCGTTGTAAATATCTATTCAGCAGTCCAGAGAAAACAGCATTTTGGAATGATCAAAAATGCATTTATCAGAATTGTAGATGGAAGTACCAATCGCGAGATGTGTAAATATGACCTTACCGAGAGCTATTCCGGTATGACCGCAATGATTTTTGGAGAGATCTACAGACATAATGGCGAATGGAAATTCGGAGCTATCGGTCAGGGTACAAAGGACACATCGATCGGCGATCTTTGCAGACGGTATGTATGATGATGTGAAGAGTTTGGGAAGAGAAACTTTTTTGGCTGCAGGGAACAGCAGACTGGTTTCTCTTCCTGCTTCATTATCAGAATATATAAATTTATTTATAAGAGAGGAATTCACCAAATGAGTGAAAAACAAAACAAAGCAGTTCTGGATAAGGGATTGCTGGACAGGAAAGCTCTTGAACAGGGCTTGACGGAGGAGCAGGCGGCGCAGAGCAAACAGCAGTATGGAACCAACGCACTTGCCAAGAAAGAAACAGAGTCACTCTGGTCTATGTTCATCGGTGCTTTTGACGATATCTGGATCAAGGTTCTCTGTCTTGCACTGGTGCTTAAGGTTGTGCTTGCGATCCTTGGCGTGATCGTTCCGGCACTGGGCGGCGACAATGACGTTATTGAGATCATCAGTATCATACTTGCAATTGCACTTGCAACAGGATTCAGTACCTTATCTGAATACAGAAATACATCAAGAAGTGAGGCTTTGCAGGAAGAATACAACAAAACCTATGCAAAAGTATTCAGAAACGGCAAACTTGTCAAAGTGCTGACAAGTGACATCGTCAAAGGTGATACGATTCTGATCCAGGCAGGTGATAAAGTCCCGGTTGACGGACTTGTTTTCAAAGGCAATGTGAAAGTATCTCAGGCAGCTCTGAACGGAGAATCCCGTGATGAGTCCAAGTCCGCAGCAGATACTATGGAAGAAGCAGAATCTACAGATTATTCTTCTGCACATAAAGTATTTATGGGATCAGTCGTTACCAGCGGCGAGGCATATATGGTAGCAACCGTGATCGGTGATGCATCCGAACTTGGTAAGATCAACAAAGCCCTTACCGATGAAAACGAGGAAGAAGAGCGTAAAGATACTTCCAGCCTCAAACTTGAAGTTGTTGCCGGTGGGATCGGTAAACTTGGTGTTTCCGCAGCAGCGATCGCAGGTGTCCTGCAGGTTGTTCTTTCTATCATGCGAGCAGATGAAGCAATCACACCAGTATTTGTACTTCTTCTGATCGCAGAGGCTGTTATGCTGATGGCCTCCATCGTTATCATGGCAGTACCGGAAGGTCTTCCGATGATGAACAGCCTGGTTCAGTCCATGAACACAGAATCCATGTATAAGAAAAACATCCTTGTAAGCCATAAGGCAGCTTTTTCTGATTCTGCTTACATGAACCTTCTGTTCAGTGATAAGACAGGAACCATTACCGAGGGAAATCTTTCACTGGTAGAGTTTGTCCTTGGAGACGGAAGAATCGTTGACCATGTCTCACATAATGATTTCCTGGAAGCGATCACTCTGAATAACCTTGCAAAAATCTCTGAAGGTAAAGCGATCGGAAGTAACAACATGGACCGTGCACTTCTGACCTATGCTATTTCCAAGGGTGCTCCGGATAAAGTTGATGCGTCCAAAGTAAAAGAGATCAGCGGATTTGATTCCGAGAAGAAATGTGCAACCGTAGAACTAAATGATGGCACTGTTTACTGGAAAGGTGCAACAGAGAACATCATCAATGACGTAACACATTATATGACAGAAGATGGCAGCATCGCAGAATTTACATCTGCAGAGAAAGCCAGAGTGGAAGAGCAGATGGTCGCACAGGCGAAGAGAACTATGAAACTTCTCTCCGTAGTGAAGATCATTGGTTCCCAGAAGATCCTTCTTGCAGTCCTTTCTCTGCGAGACAACGTAAGAAAAGATGCGATCGAAACAGTTGAAGTCCTGAACCGTGCCGGAATCCAGGTAGTCATGGTTACCGGTGATGCCGAAGAGACCGCCGTTGCGATCGCAAAAGAAGCCGGAATCCTCAAAGATGAAAAGACAGAAGTTGTTCTTACTCATGATGAACTGGAACAGCTTTCTGATGATGAGCTTAAGAAAAAACTTCCGAATCTTCGTGTTGTCAGCCGTGCGAAACCTCTGGACAAGAAACGCCTTGTCACAGTTGCACAGCAGCTTGATGATGTCTGTGGTATGACCGGAGACGGTGTCAATGATGCACCTGCTCTGAAACAGGCGGATATCGGATTTGCAATGGGAGATGGAACCGCAGTTGCACAGGAAGCAGGCGATGTTGTCATCCTGAATAACAGTTTGACTTCTATCAAAGACTGTGTACTGAACAGTAGAACGATGGCAAAATCCGTCGGCAAATTCCTGATCTTCCAGTTAACTGTAAATATCAGTACCCTGTTGATGAACATTCTGGCACCGATCCTTGGCTGGACAGAGCCATTCTCTATCGTACAGATCCTGTGGATCAACCTGATCATGGATACACTGGCAGCTATGGCATTCGGCGGTGAGCCGATCCTGAACCGTTACATGAACGAGCAGCCGGCAAAGAGAAGCGACAATATCCTGACAGGATATATCAAATCTGCAATTGGTGTAAGTTCAATATTTATCACTCTGGGATCTATCCTGATCCTGGAAAATGTCGGCGGAATCACAACAGCAGTTATGCCGGCAGGATGTTCAAATCCGGATCTGTATGAGAAGACCTTTATGTTTGCATTCTTTATTTATGCGATTATCTTTAACAGTCTGAATACCAGATCTGAGAGATTTAACCTGTTTGAGCATATTGGAGAAAATAAGAGATTTATCCTTGTAATGGGTGCGATCTTTGTTCTTCAGACAGTCCTGATCCAGATCGGTGGAGAAGTCTTCAGCACAACTCCTCTGACACTGAAAGCACTGCTTGTTTCCATGGTTCTTGGAGTACTGATCATCCTGTGGATATGGTACGAAAAGCGATCATGAGATCTAACAAATAAAAAGAGCTGATTTTGAAATATCCCCTGCTAAAGTGGCAGGGGATATTTTTTTAATCGATTGCAACGCGGATACCGCCGCTGCGTTCAGAAGGCTGAATGATAACAGTTACCGGAATTCCGCCATGCCATTCAAAGGAATAAGATTCGCCAGAAGCCTGTCCGATAAAGGTTTTCCAGTTGACATCTGTTGTGATGCGCGGGTCGCAGGCGCCATTGCCCATCCAGCAGATCACAGCATCCGGATCGACAGAGATCGTATTGTGGGACTGTACATTGCTGAGTGCGATCGGGTTTCCGTCAGTGATGACCGCCACATAAGCTTCGCTTCCAGTTCCGGTAAGTGTGGTGGTAGCAAGACCTTTCTGGGACAAAACGCCGACACCGATGAAGCGGACGCTGTATTTGCAGTCCTGTGTAAATGCAAGCAGGTTTTCGGATTCGACAGAGATCGTTTCGCCCGGTTCCAGTTTATAGACCAGAACATGCTGTGCGCTTTCTGCGTAATAGGTTTCGGATGGACCATTCATGGTGACTTTGGTAAGAGGAATGTTTTCACCGGTGACGCGGCGCATCAGGGAGCCGAGTGCTGCCTGGGCGAGACTTTTCTGCGGTCCGAGAAGGACTTTTTCGAAGCGGTAATTAGTGTTGCCGCTGCAGTCGCCTGCGATAAAAGCACCGGTCTTGGTGAAGATAACGTCGTTGCCTGTAGTAGTGACTTTGAGTGTCAGTTCGTTTATGGTTTCAAATTTGATCATAAGAGTATCCTCCCGTTAGTTTGTCTCAACGCCGTATAACTGGCAGAGCCCCGCCAGATCTCTGGCGACACCATTTCCGATGGCGTTGAATTTCCATTCTGTATTATGTAAGTAAATCTCTCCGAGCATCATGGATGTGACATTGTCATAATAATCGGTCAGCATGAAACTGTAGATCTCCTGACCGGAATCCGGATCGAGAAGCCGGATATAGGCATCTTTGACCATGCTGAAATTTAGGTGCCGCTCCAGTGCCTCGTTGATCGTAAGGACAAAAACGATCTTCCGTATGGAAGTATTCAGTTTGAAAAAATCAATATCCGCATATTCACGGTCTGCCCTGGAGCCGTTTACATGCAGGGCAACACTTCCGTCGGGGCTCAGTGTCTGTCCGTAAAAAACAAACCAGTCATCGCCGGGAACCTTGCCTGAAGCATCCAGAAGATAAGCGGATAAATCGATATCACACTGAGGGTTAGAGACGTTCCAGCCAAGTGCAACACGCACCTTTGGAAGCTGCCCGACTGTGCCGATACGGACTTTCTGGCCCTTCTGTATGACGTTACGAAGAACCGGGATATCGTGTTTCTGCGGAGCAGAGGATACCGAAGATACTGTCGGAGTTACAGGTGCTGGTTCTGGATGTCGATAAGCCTGTGTTCTTTTGGGATTTTCCTGTACATGGCCAGATGAAGTTTTCTTCAAATTTACAGAAAGAATATTTCCCCTGTGCAGAGCAGGCTGGATCTTTCGCTGGTTAAGTGTAAGAACGTTCCCGGCGGTATATGCCGGTTCGATCTTTGTGGGAATTTGAAACATAGTTTACCTCCCCGTATTTTATTGATACTACATTGTTCACTGTTCTAATCATACCATGTTACACCATGAATTAAAATAAATCAGGTTAACATTTACTTTAACATTTACATTAATTTTTACTTATTTGGATCAAAACCCTTGAAAAAAATGCAGAATTTACGTTACCATGAACTTAACTTCATAAAGGCAAAGCTGTGGTAACGCAGTGACGCAAAGCTATAGGGGCCGAGAACGAGCCAGCCAGTTGCAAGAACAGAGAATCCATCTGCTGTCTTGCTTTTTTATGTAAAAAGCGAAGTCAGCAGTCGGGATTCGGTCAAATTTAACCAAATCAACGGCATACAGAAGGAGAGTGTAATGGCTCGAAAATATACAAAAGAAGAATTAAAAGAAAGACTTCAGCGTTCCATATATAAAGTAGTAGCAGAAGAAGGCATCGAAGGCGTTACCGTCCGTAAAGTATCAAAGGGATGCGGGCTTTCCGACCCGTATATTTATCAGTGTTACAAGGATCTGTTCGATCTGATGGAGACATCTTTTTTTGAAGTAGACGGCAAGGTTGCAGGAATGATCCAGAATCTGATCCAGAAGCAGAAGGCAGAGCTTAAGACAGCAGAGGATCTGGAATCTATGTGCTGGACTCTCTGGAGTGCATATTGGGAATTCCTTATGAGTGATCCGGAACAGACCATTTTTACTGGAGATTTTACCAGTCAGCACACTATACTAAGAAGATCCTTGAGGTGAGGCAGCAGAGCTTTGAAGTATTCGTTAATTATATGGTAGAGACCGGCAGGATGTTTGGGGTGTCCGATCTGATGGATCCGGAGGTGATCGTGTCCAACATCATCGACAGCACCGTATCTGTAGCAGTCAAAATGCATCTTGGATATATGGACAAGACAGCTCTCAAGGCACGAACGATCTACAAAACAGTATTTGCATTATTGTTCCAGCTTCTGCATATTGATGTGTGGAACGGGGGAATATAAAAGCAGCGAGAGGTTGCTTTTTTGTACTTTTCCGGGTATATTTTTTGGACGTAAAAAAGTACAAAACCACAACATGTTGATAAAAAATATCAAGACACAGCTACAAATTGTATTAAATTAAAAGCATGCGTTAATCGATTGACAACGGCGTATTCCATAGTGTACACTAGCGGCGTGAACAAGGGAGTGTTCACTTGAAACTAATAAGATTCCGGTCTTATTTTTCTTTTGCAAGAAAAGTTAGACGGGACATACGCGGAATAAATCATATATTAGAGAGGTGCAAAATGAAAAACTTTTCACAGTGGGAAGGTTTCAAAGGAAACCGTTGGAAAGAAAAAATCGACGTTCGTAACTTTATCTCAATGAACTACACACCATATGACGGAGATGCTTCCTTCCTGGAAGAACCAACAGAAGCAACAAACAAACTGTGGGGAAAACTTCAGGAACTGCAGAAAGAAGAACGTGCCAAAGGCGGAGTTCTGGATATGGAAACAGAGGTTGTTACATCTCTGACAGCATATGGCCCGGGATACATCGACGAAGATCTTAAAGATCTTGAAACAGTTGTTGGTCTTCAGACTGACAAACCGCTGAAACGTGCATTTATGCCATACGGTGGAATCAAAATGGCAGAGCAGGCATGCGAAACTTACGGATACAAAGTAAGCGACAAGATCAAAGACGTATTCCACAACTATGAATTCAAAACACACAACCAGGTGTATTTGATATCTACACACCAGAGATGAAATTAGCCCGTCACAGCAAGATCCTGACAGGTCTTCCGGATACTTACGGACGTGGACGTATCGTTGGTGACTACAGACGAGTTGCTCTGTATGGTATCGATGCTCTGATCGAAGGAAAACAGAAAGACTTCGCAGCATGCGACCGTCAGGGTATGAGACGTTATGACTTCCAGCTTCGTGAAGAGATCGCTGATCAGATCCGTGCTCTCAAAGGCATGAAGGTTATGGCTGAAGCATACGGATTTGATATTCCGAGCCGGCTAAGAATGCAAGAGAAGCATTCCAGTGGCTGTACTTTGGATATCTGGCAGCAATCAAGACTCAGAAC
>ENA-OQIM01000184-OQIM01000184.1-human-gut-metagenome-genome-assembly--contig:-NODE-184-length-22001-cov-4.861022_pt1 | contig 22001 bp, 34 predicted proteins | sample MGYA00242579_ERZ504744 | MGnify/ENA primary metagenome ERZ504744 (study PRJEB26092, sample SAMD00036441) | human gut metagenome | host: Homo sapiens | study: EMG produced TPA metagenomics assembly of...
CCCAAGCCCTGCTGATATGGATGTGGAGCTATGTCTGTAATAAGCAGTCACAGTCGCTCTCATTCGCCTTTAGGGAAACCGCTCATGCTCCATACTGTCTGAGCGATGAAAATCCATCCTTTCTGCCGGTGAGTATCTTGTGTGTGTACGACTGATGCCCTACATCCCACACTATCTTATCCTTCGGTAGATTAAAGCACAGATGCAGCGCATGGTAAGCTCCACGACTCCGAGGTTTGATGCCAGATGACCTCCTGTCACCGATATGCTCTCTATAAGAAACTGCCTGATTTCATCCTTTAACAGCTCAAGCTCCTCAGGTGTCAGTTTTTTTATATCATTTTCCTTTTGTATCTTTTCTAAAACCATCCTATTTCTCCCGATGGATCAAATATTCAAATAGCTCCTTAAGAAATGCATCGTCGTATCCCAAATCATCAAGCTGCTCCTCTGCCTCCTTGGAGATGCGCTCCACATCAGAAACCGCTTTATCCAATCCCTCAAATGTGACATATGTCGCTTTATTATTTTTCTCGTCACTGCCTACCGGCTTTCCAAGCACCTCAAGTGTACTTGTGACATCAAGCACATCATCCTGTATCTGAAACGCAAGACCCAGCTTTGCCGCTATCTGCTCCACGCGTGATACCTCATCAGACGATGCGCCTGCCAGAATTGCGCCTATCATCATCGAGCTCTCTATAAGTGCGCCTGTTTTAAGCCTGTAGATAAAGTCAAGTTTTTCCCTTGTGATAGGACAGTCATCGGATTTCTCGCTTTCCACATCGACCACCTGTCCTCCGACCATACCATACACGCCTGCCTTTTTTGCAAGCACTGTAAATGCCCTTGCCACACGCGCATCGGTCACTTCCATGTCAAAAGCCTTTGCTGCGGTCTCATATGCCAGGTTTAATAGTGCATCACCTGCAAGAATGCCCATAGCCTCACCGTACACAGCATGTGTAGTCTTCTTTCCACGCCTGTACTCATCATTGTCCATGGCAGGCAGGTCATCATGCACCAGCGAATATGTGTGTATCATCTCGATTGCTGCCATAAATGGCTCAATCACTGCACTACTTCCGCCAAACATATGGTATGTCTCTTCCATGAGCATAGGACGAAGCCTCTTTCCACCGGCTCTCACACTATAGTTCATGGCCTCAAAAATAATCCTCTGCTGTCCCTCCTCAGCGGGAAGAAACTTCTCAAGCACATTATTTATATGCTCTAACTTTTGCTGCAGCTCTTCCATGAATTGTGACTTATTTAAATTTCCATTTAAGCTCATCAGAATTCCTCCAGTTGTCCGTCGCTGTTTAGCACAAGCATGGCCTTTTCCATGCCCTGTACCATATCATTGGCACTCTTTACCTCATCAAGCCCCTTCTTGTAGAGCTCAAAGGCCTCATCCAGGGATACATCCGCATTCTCCATCCTCGCCACTATCTGCTCTAAGTGTGCAAAGCACTCCTCGAGTGTCAGTGTTTTTTCATTTTCTTTGTTCATCGTTAATAACCTCCGAAACTACGGCCCTTGCATGACCGTCTATCAGATATATATTTATGTCATCGCCTGCATTGATATCGGATACACTGTGCAGTGCCCCCTTCTTTTCCACCTCGACATACGCATAGCCCTGTGCCAGCTTTTTGGCCGGTGAATATGCATCCAGTGTACCTGAAAGCAGTGCCAGACGCTGTCTGCAATCCGAAAGCCTCTGCTTCATAATCCTTTCAAGTGCATCCTCGATATCTGCCAGACGCCTTTTATTCTCATTTAGTTTATTCTGTGGACTAAGGAAATTAAGTCTTGTTTTAATATGTGACAGCTTTTCCCTGAAAAAATCAATCCGGCCTGTCAGATTTCTGTCCATCCTGCGACGCAGATTGTCAAGGCGCTCTAACGTCTGTCTGTAGTCACTGACTGCAAGCTCTGCAGCCGCTGAAGGTGTGGGTGCTCTCCTGTCTGACACAAAATCCGCTATCGTCCAGTCTGTCTCATGACCTACTGCCGAGATGATTGGCGTGCGGCAGTCAAATATGGCTCTCGCCACAATCTCCTCATTAAAGGCCCATAAATCCTCTATGGAGCCTCCGCCTCTGCCGACTATTATCACATCAAGATTCATCGCATCCAATGTCTGTATGCCCTTCACTATGCTATTAGCCGCACCCTCTCCCTGCACAAGTGCCGGATAAAGTATGACCTGTACATATGGATTCCTGCGCGATGATACATTCCTTATATCCTGCACGGCCGCGCCTGTCGGTGCTGTAACCACGCCAATACGACCGGCATACTGCGGAATAGGCTGCTTGTACTCTGCGGCAAACATGCCCATCTCCTCAAGCTCATGCTTTAGCTGCTCGAATTTGAGATACAGATTGCCCTCTCCGTCAAGCTCTATCTTTTTGGCATAAAGCTGATATGCACCGGTCTTCTCATACACCTCAACGGAACCTGTCACAATAACCTGGTTCCCCTCCTTCATGTGGAAGGAAAGTCCTGCCGCCCTGCTGCCCGCAAACATAATAGCGTTCATGGCTGCTCCCGCGTCCTTTATTGTGAAATAAATATGACGCTCGTGTGATACTTGCAGTTGCTCACCTCTCCCTTTATACTCACCTGTCTGAGCATAAAATCCTGAGCGAACATATTTTTAATATAGCTATTTACTTGCGCTACCGAATATATATTTCTATTTGCCATGTTCAATGCTCTATATCGCTGTTCCTCTTAAGCTATGCAAACTTTGCAAGCACTCCGTTTACAAATGCACCTGACTCATCTGCACCATACTTCTTTGCAAGCTCAACAGCCTCATTTATTGAAACCTTTGTAGGAATATCATCCTCAAACTTTATCTCATAAACGGCCAATCTGATAATTGCCAGATCAACCTTTGCCATACGATTGGTCTTCCAGCCTGTAGACTTCTCATCGATGAGTGCATCAAGCTCAGCCATGTGCTCAATAATCGCACTGCACTTTTCATCAATATACTGCTTTTCCTCGTCTGTAGGATTTGTAAGCTCATCATTTAAAAGCTCCATCTGCTCTGCAAGCTCAGACTTATCATGAAACTCAACCCTGAAAAGCATCTTAAAAACGTTTTCTCTTATCTTGCTTCTTGTCATTTAAATTCCTCTCGTGAATAGTATTTTATATAAATTAAGGATGTCTGTACGACATCCTTAATTATACTACATTTGTGCTCATTTAAAAAGAACTATTTAATTCTCTCCCATATCAACACTTGCTATACGAACATTGATAGTAGCCACAGAAAGCCCTGTCATTGTCTCAATTGCAGACTTAACCTTCTCCTGTACCTTTGTAGAAACCTCAGGGATGCTGTATCCATAAGCAATATTGAGTGCTACATCAACCACTACCTCATTGTCTGCTATCTCAATCTGAATTCCCTTTGAGAGATTCTTCATACCGAGCCTGCTGACAATCTCGTTTGTGATATTGCCTGCCATGGAGCTTACTCCCTCAACCTCAGTGGCTGCAAGACCTGCTATGATAGCTACAACCTCATCCGCTACCTTGATCTCGCCAGACTCATCTGATTTGATATTTATTGTGTTTCTATTTTCTGCCATGTCCATGTTCCTCCTTAACCGGCTATACGGTCTGTCCCTTTGCCACGTAAACCTGGAATGAGTCATTACCCGTAAGTGATCTATTGCTTGATACGCGAACATTCTTGTCTGTGATCACGTACTCCAGATTGGCGCCATCCTCAATCACCGTATCCTGTAACAGGATGCAGTTCTTGACCTTTGCATTCTTTCCTATCTTGACACCTCTTGACAGGATGCTGTTTTCCACGGTTCCCTCGATGACACAGCCATCGGCAACCATGACATTCTTGCCTTTGAGCCATTTATGTATCTTGTAGGATTGTCATCCCTGATCTTTGTATAGATAGAGTTACCACTCTTAAACAGTGCCGCCCTGTTATCCTCATCAAGAAGCTTCATATTCTCCTCGAAATAGCTCTTCATATCTGTAATCTGTGAAGCATAGCCTGTGTACTCATATGCCTGGATATTGAGTGAATCAGTGTTTGCAGCCATCAGATCTCTTGTAAAATAAGAATAGCCATGTACAAAAGCGTCATCCACTATTCTAATGAGCTTCTCCTTCTCCATGATATAGATATTCATGCCAAAGTTTACCTTGCCCATATCCATGGCATTGATATATATCTTTTTGACACGTCCATCATCTATATCAAATGTATAGTACATTTCATCATTGTTGCCGTTTGGTCTTAAGAATACCTTCGGTACCTCCTGCTTGCGGTACATTGCAGTGATATCAGCCCTGTGTTCTTATGTGCCTCAATCAGCTCCCTGAAATCAAAATTGAATACATAGTTGGCATCAGCCATGATAACATACTTCTGAGTACACTTCTCAGATAGCCCTTAAGGCTTTCGATTGCCTCAACACGGCCCTCATACACCTTAATCTGCTTCTGTGCATAAGGCGGAACTATATTGATACCACCATTTTTTCTTGCTAGATCAAACTCCTGACCTGAGCCCAGGTGGTCCATCAGAGAGTGATAATTTTTCTTAACTATGAGAGATATATTGTCTATTCCGCTATGTACATGCTTGAAATCAGGAAATCGCAGAGTCTGTAACGACCCGCAAACGGAATGGAAGCCATAAGTCTCTCGGATACCATCTCAGGAATGAGGCATCATAACTGTTTGCAAAAATAATGGCCAAAGCCTCTTCGTTGTTCATGTTTAGCATTGTTCCTGGCCCTCCTCAACATCATTATATACCATTGCCTTTGGTCCTATAACCGCTCTGTCGCCAATTGTAACTCCCGGTGCAATTGTAGCAACATCACCTGTCACGTCCTCCGCCGGCTTTTCTCCAATAACTGCATCACAGCCTACTGTAACGCCCTCTGCAACTATACAGTGTGTGACCTTAGCGCCTCTTTTTATCACAGTATCACCCATGACAACTGCATCCTCTACCACAGCGCCCTCTTCTACGACGACACCGCCAAAAAGAATTGAATGCTTTACTGTGCCCTTCACTACACAGCCATCGGTAATCATAGAGTCTGTAACCTCTGCGCTGTTGCCGATAAAATGTCCTGTATGGCCGCTGTTACGGCTGTATATCTTCCAGTTTCATCAAACAGGTTGATACCGCTGTGCTCAGGATCAAGCACCTCCATGTTTGCCTCCCAAGTGCAGGTATTGTTCCTACATCCTTCCAGTAGCCGTTAAAGTGATAAGCATACATCCTGCGGCCATCCCTCAAAAGGTTTGGAATGATATTGTTACCGAAATCATTCTCTGAATCCGGATCATTTTCATCCTCGATAAGATACTTCTTAAGTATATCCCAATTGAAGATATAAATACCCATGGATGCAAGATTAGACTTAGGATTCTTTGGTTTCTCCTGAAACTCTGTGATCTTGTCGTCATCATCTGCTACCATGAGACCGAAACGTGATGCATCCTCCCATGGAACCTCCATAACCGCTACAGAAAACTCAGCATTTTTCTCCTCATGGAACTTAAGGAAATCGCTGTAGTCCTGCTTACAAATCTGATCTCCTGAAAGTATGATAACATACTCAGGATCATATCTCTCGATAAATGCAATATTCTGATAAATCGCATTGGCTGTTCCCTTGTACCAGTCTGAGCCTGAAGCCTTCTGATACGGTGGCAGCACATGCACTCCTCCATATAATCTGTCAAGATCCCATGGCTGTCCATTTCCTATGTACTCATTCAGCACAAACGCTGGTACTGTGTCAATATACCAACTGTATCTATGCCTGAATTAACACAATTAGAAAGTGGAAAATCAATAATCCTGTATTTGCCTCCAAACGGAACTGCCGGCTTTGCAAGTTTCTGCGTCAGTGCATAAAGTCTGGAGCCCTGACCACCGGCAAGAAGCATCGCAACTAGCTCTTTTGCCATATTAAAATCCCCCTTGTTTAATTTCATTAAATTTTTGTTAGCTTTTGCAATTATTTTGTTTTTTTATAATGGTTTATAGTTATATTTTACCACATTTTAGCATTTATGCAATTCAAAATTAACTAAAAAATACTATAATTTTTGTCATTATTTTCCAATTATCTCGCGGTTGTTTATGAACTCGTACGGCACTTCCTGGTACACATAATAATTAAGCCAATTGGAATAAAGTATATTGCCGTGCGATCGCCACTGTAAAAGCGGCTTTTGTGTATCATCATTATCCGGATAGTAGTTCACCGGCATATCTATATCAAGCCCCTTTTTCTTATCCCTCTCGTACTCATTGTGAAGAGTATATCTGTCATACTCAGGATGTCCCATCACAAAAATCTTTTTACCGTCCTGATCCATCAGAAGGAATACTCCGGCATCATCCGACTCCGCAAGTATGGTAAGCTCCTGATGCTTTAATATATCCTCCTTTAAGACCTCGGTATGCCTTGAGTGTGGTGCGTAAAACACGTCATCGAAGCCTCTGACAAGTGGGACTTTTCTGTTCTTTACGTGGTGCGCATACACACCAAACTTCTTCTTTGGAAGCACACGCTTTGGTATGCCGTAGTGATAATACAATCCTGCCTGTGCACCCCAGCACAGATGAAGTGTGGAGAAAGCATGTGTCTTGCTCCACTCCATTATACTGCATATCTCATCCCAGTAGTCTACCTCCTCGTATTCCATAAGCTCAACCGGTGCCCCTGTGATTATCATGCCGTCAAAGTACCTGTCCTTTATATCGTCAAAGGTCTCGTAAAATTTGTTCAGATGACTGAGTGATGTGTGAGTGGCCTCGTGAGTAGATGTGGTCACAAACGTTACATTAACCTGTATAGGGGTATTTGACAGCGAGCGCAGTATCTGAAGCTCTGTGTCCTCCTTTAATGGCATGAGATTTACAATCGCAATCTCCAGCTGTCTGATGTTCTGATGTGATGCCCTGTTTTCGTCCATCACAAATATATTTTCTCTCTCAAGTATTTCCTTTACAGGTAAATCATTTTGTGTCTTTATAGGCATTTTATAACCTCTTTTCTAACGCCCAAACATCTCTATAAATGTATCCTCCGAGATGATAGGTATTCCTAATTCTTTTGCTTTTTTATTTTTTGATGAAGTAGATTCAGTGTCGTTGTTTACCAGATAGTCTGTCTTTTTTGACACGCTTCCTGTCACCTTGCCGCCCTGTGACTCCACATAGGCCTTAAACTCGCTTCTGTTGGCAAAATAATGCACATCGCCTGTGATGACAAAGGTCTTGCCGTTTAAGCTCCCCTCCGACATATCCTTTATATCGACCTGTTCTATGTCAAGCTCCTTAATCAATGCTTCAAACATCGCACTGTTTTTGGGATTTGCATACCATTCAAGTATGGAGCCTGATTTTTCCTGGCCTATACCGTCTATATCCACAAAATCTGTGGCATTTCTCATTCTGTCCGCGAAGCCATCAAAACCTATTGCGTTGACAATCTTCTTGCCTGCATCGGTACCTATAAGAGGTATACAGAGTGCAAATATCAGATTGACCGGGTGGACATGTCTGCTTTTTTCGATGGCAGTCTGCATATTCATGCATGATTTTTCTCCAAAGCCTCCATGCTGCTTATCTTATCAAAATGCTCTGGCAGATGGTATATGTCAGGGAACTGTTTTATGAATCCCTCATTTATAAATTTTAGCATTGTCTGTACCGAAAGTCCATCTATATCCATTCCGCTTTTGCTGACAAATCTTGAAAACTTTTTGACATTCTTGGCTGTACAGTCAGGGTTTGTACAATGCAGCGTCTTCACACCGCTGTTTTTGCTGACAAATATGCGTGTCGGATGATGGCACACCGGACATTCCTTCGGTATCTCAACCGCTCCCACCGCATCCTTTACAGCTATGCATTTCGGAATAATCTTGTTGGCTTTTATCACGGAAAGTATACACTCTTTTCCCACTCCAAGCCTTTCTATCTCAGTCAGATTGCAAAGTGAGGCTCTCGAAACCGTCGTTCCCTCTATCTGCACCGGTTCAAAAACAGCCACAGGCGATATTGTCGAAACCGCACACGACCACTCAATATAACGAAGCCTCGTATCTACTGCCTCATCCTGCCACTTGAAAGCAAAGCCGGCTCTCGTAGCATGATGTCCCGTGATGCTTCCACCTGCAGCGTAGGCAGTGTCATCATAGCATATGACAAGTCCGTCCACAGGCACATCCATCTTTCCGCTCTCAACATCCCTTGTCCAGCGTTTTACAGCCTCATCAAGCCTGCCGCATCAGTTGCCTCCCTTTTGACAACATTGAATTTCATATCACTAAGATAGCTCATTCTGTCACCCCATGATATGATATCATCATCTATATGCACGAGTGTAAACGCATAAAACACAACATGTCTGCGTTTCACTTCTTCCACATCATCGAGATTTAATGTACCGGAGGCAAGGTTCCTTGGATTGGCATATTTCTCATCATCGTCCTCGATTGTATCATTTAACAGCTTAAAATCCGTGTAGGAAATTGTCGCTTCCCCTCTTACAACCATATGTCCCTTGTATGGTATCTCCTTTGGGAAGCGCTTATGGCATCCTGCAAAAAGGTGATGTTACTTCCTACAGTTCCATTTCCTCTCGTCAGTATTTTCACAAGCCTGCCACCGTCATATGTGAGCACGAGTGTCAGTCCGTCAAGCTCCATGAAAGCCAGATTGGCATATCACCTGCCCATTTCTTAAGCTCCTCAATACTCTTTGTCTTTGCAAGTGAAAGCGCCGGATACTCATGCGGCTCACGATTTCCAGCCTCTGCCTCATAGCCTGCATTCTGTGTCGGGCTGTCCTGACGGATATATCCTGTCTCTTTTTCAAGCTGTGTAAGCTCATCAAACAGTGCATCCCACTCGTAATTTGGCATTATTTCATCTGCGCCATTGTAATAGGCTTTTGATGCGCGGTTAAGACTTTCAACAAGATCATCTATCTTATCTTTTATTTTGTTATTCTCCATGCTGTAATAATCCTCTGTCTGCTTTACTTTGCTCTTCTATCCGGATATTTCTTATCCGTATGTTTCTTATCCGTATGTTTCTTATCCGTATGTTTCTTATCAGAATGATTCTTATTCGTATCAGGCATAACCGGCTGATTTGAGGAATCCGCAATCAGTCTTTTGAGTCCCTTGTATTCAAGTGGTGTTACTGCCCTGTACTTTCCTCTTGGCAGGTCACCAAGCTCAATATTCATGATTCTCACTCTCTCAAGCTTGACCACACGGTAGCCAAAGTATTCACACATCCGTCTTATCTGCCTATTGTAGCCCTGTGTCAGAATAATCTTAAACTGCTTTGAGGACAGCTTTTTCACATGGCACTTTCTGGTTGTCACACCAAGCTCTACAAGCGGTACACCTCCTGCGAGCCCTCTTATGAAGCTGTCAGATATTGTTTTGTTTACTGTGACAATATACTCTTTTTCGTGTCTGTTGCCGGAGCGCATCATCTTATTTACTATCTCGCCATTGTTGGTCAGAAGTAAAAGTCCCTCTGAATCCTTATCCAGCCTGCCAATGGGATAAATGCGCTTTGGGTAATTAAGATAATCTATCACGTTGTTTTTTCCCTTTTTTCTGCTGTGCAGACTATGCCGGCCGGCTTATTGAGGGCAATCAGTATCATCTCTTCTTCCTTTGATACTACCTGTCCATTATATGTGACAGTCTGTCCCTTTAGAACTCTGTCACCTGTCTTTGCTGTCACGCCGTCTATTCCTACTTTGCCGGCTTCTATCTGCTGTCTGCCTCACGCCTTGAGCACACGCCCGCTTCACTGAGGAATTTATTTATTCTTACACCATTTTCTTCCATACCATATCCTCTTTTTAGATTGCTTTATCCGATATACATAAACCAAACAGCAGCCTTTTCTACTCTTTACGGCAGCCATTTGCTATGTAGATTAAAACACGGAGACCTTTAAGCCTCCGTGTTGCTTCTTATTATTGTATGCACATCTGTTACTTTGTATTGCTTTTACTGTCCTACTGTCTGGAGATTCTCTGTCTTGATATAAGCTCTGCCATTTGTTCCGGCGCTGTAGGATACTATAGTCCAGTCGCCCTCTGTGCCATATGCTGTAAGTGTTACCTGTTCCTTTAAGAGACCAAGCTCCTTTGCATCTGTGCTTGCACCGTCACGCACCTTTACAACATCCTTTGTCACTACCTGATATTCAGCGGTGCCTGTGGCTGCTCGGCTGTCTGCTGATTGGCTGCATTTGTATCTGTGGTCTGCTGATCTGTGGTCTGTCCGGCATTTGCATCCGTAGTCTGCTGGTCTGCAGTCTGTCCTGCATTTGCATCTGTAGTCTGCTGGTCACCACTTAGTGATGCATCATCTGCCTGCTGTGTATCTGCCTCTGTAGTCTGTGTGTCTGCATCAGACTTCTTTAAATTGGCAATGCCTGACGATGTGTACCACTGCTTTATAGCACCTGTGAGTGTTGTCTCAAGCATAGTCTTTAAATTAGCATCAGAACCGACCGCTGCTCATATTCCTTTTGTACCTCCTCATGAAGGTCTGCAAACTCAGATGAAGCAGTATACTTAGAAATAAGCTCCATAATATCGTCATCAAGTTCATTCTCGCAGTATGTTCTGTTGAAATTACTGTATACATTATTTATAAAGAGCTTTCCGTCCTTATCTGTCTCTATATAAAAGAAGTCAAGTGTAGGTGCCTGTGTATCAACTCCCGTAAACTTTATACTGTTTTTAACAGACACAAAGTATGTTCCCTTTTTTAAACCATTCTTGGTATAAGGTGTGATGTCATTGACTGACTCATAGTACTGGCTGACAACACCAATATAGCTCTTCTCGTTGTCGCTCATAGGTGTCGCAAGCTTGCCAAGGGTATCAAGGTCATCACCCACGTATGCCTTATAATAATCAGCAAGTAATGTGCTGATATCGTCCTTTGCGTCATTTGTGTAATCCTTTTCAAACTCAAAATCCTTCACCGAAATCTCTGTCTGTGATCCGGCTTCGGTATTGGATTGTCTGCCATTATTGCCTCCTGCGACAACTACTATAAGTATGAGTATGAGTCCTACAAGTACACCTGCTACTCCAACGTATTTTTTATTTTCTGCGCAAAACTGCTTTATATTATCCAATGTTTCCTTGTTAAAAAAGTCCTTCATGTGATTCCTCCATTAACCTAACATATCAAAATCAAAGTATGTGACCGACGCGAATCGAACGCGCACTCGCCGGAGTCGGAGTCCGGAATTTTATCCATTAAACTACGGTCACAAAAAAGTTACCAACTATTTATATCACATCTTTTACTTTTTTTCAATGTTACTTTTTTCTTATTATAGCCTTTTAGTGTTTTATTATAACTTTTTATGCATACTATTATAATTGATAAAAATTTGACAATATATTTCATTTATCTTATTATTTAACTGTTTGGGCATTATATATTGGAAATTTTTTCCGATATGCCATAAAAATATACCATTTTAATTAATAAAATTACTATTTATATAAGGAGCACTATTATGAGTTTCACATTTTTAAACCAGCTTCCAACTCCTGCACAGATTAAGGAGGAATATCCTCTGTCAAAGGAGCTTACCGAGCTTAAAGCGAAGCGCGATGCAATGATTTCAGATGTTATCTGTGGAAAAGATGATAGATTTCTCGTCATTATCGGACCGTGTTCAGCCGACAACGAGGATTCAGTCTGTGACTATGTCAGCCGCCTGACAAATATTCAGGAGGATGTAAAGGACCGCGTAATCATCATCCCTCGTGTATATACAAACAAGCCAAGAACAACCGGCGAGGGCTACAAAGGAATTGCCTCACAGCCTGACCCTGAAAAGGCTCCCGACATGGTTGAGGTCTTATCGCCATGAGAAAAATGCACATCCGTGCCATCGCAGAGAGCGGACTCACCTGTGCAGATGAGATGCTTTACCTGAGAACTGGGGCTATGTTGAGGATCTTCTCTCATATGTGGCAATCGGCGCTCGTTCTGTTGAGGATCAACAGCATCGTCTCACCGTCAGCGGCTTCGATGTGGCCAGCGGCATGAAAAACCCTACAAGCGGTGATTTTTCCGTCATGCTCAATTCTGTTTACGCAGCACAGCACCCACATCATTTTGTTTACAGAGGCTATGAGGTTGAGACATCAGGAAATCCTCTGACTCACGTTGTTTTAAGAGGTGCTGTCAGCAAGCATGGCAACACTACAACAAACTACCATTACGAGGACTTAATCCGTCTGCACGAAATGTACGACAAGATGGACGTTGTCAACCAGGCGGCTATCATGATACCAACCATTCCAACTCCGGAAAGAAGTTCAAGGAGCAGATTCGTATCGCCAAGGAAGTTATGCACAACAGACAGCTTTCCTCTGATATCAAATCACTTGTCAAGGGTCTTATGATTGAGAGCTATATTGAGGAGGGCAGCCAGAAGATTGGTGAGCATGTCTACGGAAAATCCATCACCGATCCATGTCTAGGATGGGAGGATTCAAAGAAGCTTATCTACGACATTGCAGAAATGAATTCTTAAATCACAAATTATACACACATTTTTTTACAAAACACAAGCCACAGGAGTATATATCCTGTGGCTTGCATTATTTTGTCGGTTTATTATTTAATCATATTACTATAAGCAAGAACTGCACTGACTGTTTTGGAATCCTGGATTTTCCCGGCATAAATCATGTCGCACAGCTCCTTTAGGGTGTATATTTCTACATCGATTGACTCGGCATCATCTAGATGCTGCTCGCCCTTTTTCAGGTTTTTGGCAAGATAGACATCTACTTCTTCGTCGCAAAAGGCTACTGTTGTGCGAAGTGAAAGTAAAAACGAGATATCATCAGAGCTGTAGCCCGTCTCCTCCTTAAGCTCCCTTTCTGCACACAGTCTGGTATCTTCTCCCACAAAGTCTCTGCAGCCGGCCGGAATCTCTATTGTCTCCCTCTCGAGAGCGTTTCTATACTGACGCACCATGATTATCCTGCCGTCATCAAGCACCGGAAGCACTGCCGCAGCGCCCTTTCTGTGTGAAACAAAATCCCATTCCTCAGTCTTACCGTTTGCAAACTGCATTGTATCCTTGTATATATCAAGTATTGAGCCCTTATATACAAGCTCTCTTTTTTGCCGTTTCATTTCATCAATCATTTTTCCTGTTTACCTTCTAAATAATTTAAATTCAGAGTACCGTTTTTATTAGAAATCCACCTCTGTGTCATAATAGCAGCATTTGAGAAGCTTCTCCATCTCCTCCTGGCTTGGCTGGCGAGGATTTGAGCCTGTACAAGCATCAAGGATAGCATTTGCAGCAATCTCAGGAAGTCTCTCAAGGAATACTTCCTCCGGTACAAAGCCCTGCTCTGTTGGATAGCTGTCTGCTCCGTAATTCTTGATGCAGTGTGGGATATTCAGATCATCATTCATGCCACGTAAGTATTTGATAAGAAGCTCAACCTTCTCATCAAGTGTCTCTCCACCCAGTTTCATAAAATCTGCTATTACGCCATAGCGTTCCTTTGCTGTCTCATCCTTTGCATTAAAAGCAATAACCTTTGGCAGATACATGGCATTGGCTGCTCCGTGGATGATATGTGCACCATAATCTGCAAAAGCTGCGCCTGTCTTGTGTGCCATGGAATGAACTATTCCAAGTAGTGCGTTGGAGAATGCCATTCCTGCCAGACACTGCGCATTGTGCATCGCATCTCTCTTTGCCATATCACCATTGTATGAATCAATCAGGTCATGCTGTATCATCTCTATTGCATGGAGTGCAAGCGGATCTGTAAGTCGCTGTTGGCTGTTGATACATATGCCTCGATGGCATGTGTCATGGCATCCATTCCTGTGTGTGCAACAAGCTTCTGTGGCATTGTCTCTGCAAGCTCAGGGTCTACGATTGCAACATCAGGTGTTATCTCAAAGTCTGCGATTGGATATTTGATACCCTTCTCATAATCTGTGATGATTGAGAACGCAGTAACCTCTGTTGCTGTGCCAGATGTAGATGAAATAGCACAGAAATGTGCCTTCTTTCTAAGCTTTGGAATACCAAATACCTTGCACATATCCTCAAATGTGATATCCGGATACTCATACTTAATCCACATAGCCTTTGCTGCATCTATAGGTGAGCCACCACCAATTGCTACAATCCAGTCCGGTTCAAACTCAGCCATGGCAGCCGCACCTTTCATGACTGTCTCAACTGACGGATCCGGCTCAATTCCCTCAAAAAGCTTTACTTCCATACCTGCTTCCTTCAAATAAGCCTCGGCTTTGTCTAAAAAGCCAAATCTCTTCATTGAGCCTCCGCCCACACAGATAATAGCCTTCTTTCCCTCAAAGCTCTTTAATGCCTCAAGCGCACCCTTTCCGTGATATAAATCTCTTGGTAATGTAAATCTCTGCATTGTAAAACCCTCCATATGATATTTTAATTATATAGTTTCTCCCTTGTAATATTTATAAAAATCGCAGCCATCAACACTGAATAGTTACTAAATATTACATTTATTATTTTATAACATTTTACTAATTTTGTCACGTACCATTATCTATTTTTGTGAATACAAGATATTTTATACATATATTTTTATGCAATATATACAATTATCTTCAGTAGTAATAAACAGTTACCGATAATTTATTTCATACCAATAAGCACTACATTGTAAAAATCGGCTGCATTTACGTTTTTATTTTTGCAAAAAAGAAAAGGCTTCATACGAAGCCTTTTCAAATGTACATGTTATTATGTCAAACCGACAATACGCTAATGCTCTACTTTGCGTAATCCACTATACGTGACTCACGTATTACATTAACCTTTATCTGACCCGGATACTCTAACTCAGACTCAATCTGCTTAGATATATCTCTGGCCATGATAACCATGTCGGCATCACTGACCTGCTCAGGAACTACCATAATACGAATCTCTCTACCTGCCTGAATAGCAAAAGATTTCTCTACCCCTTTATAACCATTTGTAATGTCCTCTAACTGCTGAAGACGATTTGAATATGTCTCCAAAGTCTCTCTTCTTGCACCCGGACGTGCCGCACTGATTGTATCAGCTGCCTGTACGAGACATGCAATAAGTGACTCCGGTTCAACATCACCGTGATGTGATTCTACTGCATTAATCACAAGTGGTGACTCTTTGTATTTCTTACATAATTCGGCACCGAGCTGGATGTGTGAACCCTCCATCTCGTGATCTACTGCCTTACCTATATCATGTAATAAGCCTGCACGCTTTGCCATTCTGACATCCTCACCAATTTCAGCAGCCAGTAAACCTGCCAGCTGTGCAACCTCGATAGAATGCTTTAACGCATTCTGACCGTAGCTTGTTCTAAACTTCATCTTTCCAAGAAGACGCACAAGCTCCGGGTGAATACCATGTATGCCCACCTCAAGTGTGGCAGCTTCACCCTCTTCACGAATCATATTATCGACTTCTTTTTGAGCCTTCTCAACCATCTCCTCTATACGGGCCGGATGGATTCTTCCGTCAACAATAAGCTTCTCAAGAGCTATTCTTGCAACCTCTCTTCTAATTGGATCAAAGCTTGACAAAATAACTGCCTCAGGTGTGTCATCTATAATCAGATCTACACCTGTCATAGTCTCGAGAGTACGGATATTACGTCCCTCTCTTCCTATGATACGTCCCTTCATCTCATCATTCGGAATCGATACTACTGAAATAGTAGTCTCAGACACATGGTCTGCTGCACATTTCTGAATAGCTGTAACCACGTAATCCTTAGCCTTACGGTTTGCCTCTTCCTTTGCTTTGTTTTCCATTTCCTTAATCATTTTTGCAGTATCAAGTTTTACATCTTCTTCAATGGTCTTTAAGAGATATTCTTTAGCTTGCTCGGAGGTTAATCCAGAGATTCTTTCAAGTTCCTGTAAACGCTGCTCGTTAAGCTTTGATATTTCAATCTTCTGCTTCTTGAGTTCCTCTTCCTTAACTACAAATCCGGCTTCACGCTTCTCGATAGCTTCGAGCTTCTTGTCGACATTTTCTTCCTTCTGAACGATACGACGCTCATTACGGGAAATCTCGTTTCTACGCTCTTTGATTTCCTTATCCAGATCATTCTTAGCCTTTATAGACTCTTCCTTGATCTCAAGCATAGACTCGCGCTTCTTTTCCTCCGCAGTCTTTACAGCCTCATCAATGATTCCTCTTGCCTTCTCCTCAGCATTTCCGATCTTGGAGTTAGCAGATTTCTTCTGGTATAAAGCGGCTGCAAACCATACAATCAATGCAGTAATAATAATAGAAACTACAGCAGTAATGATATACGGTAGCATTACAGGAGCACCTCCTTTATTAAATTTTCATTGTATTTCACAAATTACAACAATTAAATTCTATACTTTTTGGTGCAAATTGTCAAGGTAATTGTGATCTCATTGCTGAAAGAATCTGGCTGCTCTTAAAGCCCCTGCGCATAAGAAACTGGTATATCCTGCGAAACTCCTTTTCATCACAGTTATCAGGATCATAGTGTTTCTTTTCAAGCAGCTTTGCTATATGTTTCTCTTCATCAGCAGTGTATTCGCTGTCTATGGCACAATTTATATCATCTCTGCCTATGCCCTTTGCCATAAGCTTCTGCTCAAGCTGCCTGCGGCTTAAGCTGTCCTGATGATACCTGACATATGTGGAAGCAAATCTGTAATCATCAAGATAATGAAAGCTCTTGACATAATCTATTGCTGCATCCACACAGCAATCCGGATATCCGCCCTGTGTGAGCTTTTCCCTAAGCTTTCTTTCACTCCTGTCCATCTGTTCAAGCAGATGCAGTGCTCTCTTTTTGGCTCTCTTTCCTACCACCTCAGTTATCAGCTTTTCGTAATCCGCTTCACTGATAAAGGCTCCATCCATAATAGAGTACCGCACGGCCTCTGTACGGTACAGCACACATGTCGTGCCATTATCAAAGGTCGTGCGGTATTTGCCTTTACCAATATTCTCATATCCGGTAATCTCTATCATATATAACCCTGCTCACTTATTATTCTTCTGCTTCAGGCTTTTCAGAGTCTTCCTGTACTGCAGCATCTTCGTCCTCAGGCTGTGTAAAGTAAAAATCCCTTACCTTTGCCTCAAGCATATCAAAAAATGCCGGATTCTCATGGATATAAGTCTTTGCATTCTCACGACCCTGTCCTATCTTGTCTCCCTCGTATGCGTACCATGCACCGGATTTGTTGACAATGCCTGCATTTACTGCAAGATCAAGCACATCTCCTTCTCTTGAGATACCCTGGCCAAACATGATATCAAACTCTGCCTCCCTGAAAGGAGGAGCTATTTTATTCTTAACAACCTTTACGCGGACATGGTTGCCGACTATCTCACCGGCCTGCTTGAGTGACTCAGTTCTTCTGACATCAAGACGCACTGATGAATAGAACTTTAATGCCCTTCCACCTGTGGTAGTCTCAGGATTTCCAAACATCACACCGACCTTCTCACGAAGCTGATTGATGAATATAACGATACAATTTGACTTGCTGATAACTGCCGTGAGCTTACGGAGCGCCTGGCTCATAAGCCTGGCCTGAAGTCCGACATGGGAATCACCCATATCTCCGTCAATCTCGGCCTTTGGTACGAGTGCCGCAACAGAATCTACAACCACGATATCCACAGCGCCGGAACGTACCATTGTCTCTGTTATCTCAAGTGCCTGCTCACCGCAGTCCGGCTGTGAAATATAGAGATTGTCAATATCAACACCTATATTTCTGGCATATACAGGGTCAAGCGCATGCTCTGCATCTATAAAGCCTGCTATGCCGCCTCGCTTCTGTACCTCTGCAACACAGTGGAGTGCAACCGTTGTCTTACCTGATGACTCCGGTCCGTACACCTCAATAATCCTGCCCTTTGGAAGGCCTCCGAGTCCTAATGCAATATCAAGGCTTAATGAGCCTGTAGGTACTGTCTCTACATTCATATTGGCTGAATTGTCACCAAGCTTCATGACAGAGCCCTTTCCGTATTGTTTCTCAATCTGCGCGATGGCAGCGTCTAATGCTTTTAATTTATCTTCCTTTGCCATAATAATCTCCTATCCTCTCGCGAACAAACGTTCGTTCTGTTATTATAATAATACACTTCTATTCAATTGTCAACAAATAAATTGGAATAATTACAGAATCAGATAGCTGCACGTGCTGCTGTTTGTGCCTCACGCTATACTCTAAAACAGCTATAGCTAAAATACTCAAAAATATATAAATAAAACATAATTAAAAAGACAGTTGCTTTCACAACTGTCTTCATTATACACATAATCTCTCACTAACGTCAAGTCCAAATTCAACCTTGAAATCCTTACCTAGTTTCTTCCAAACTCAGTAAGCACAAGTCCGTCATTTCTATCGAGTGTCATGCCGATGCTCCACTCATTGATGAACAGAAGAAGCGGATTTCCCTTCATGTCGACAACCTTCTTCATATCGCTTGTTCCGTTAATTGTATCTACATTGACCTCATCCTTGTTCTCAATCCATCTGATATGCTCATATGGCAGATTCTCAAGTCTGATCTGCACATTGTACTCATTTTCAAGTCTGAATTTAAGCACGTCAAACTGAAGCACACCGACCACGCGACTATGATTTCTTCCATGCCGCCCTTGTACTCCTGGAACATCTGGATAGCACCCTCCTGCGCTATCTGTGTGACGCCCTTCACAAACTGCTTTCTCTTCATGGAATCAACAAGTGATACCCTCGCAAAATGCTCAGGTGCAAATGTCGGGATGCCCTCAAACTCAAATTTATCCTTTGCTGTCGTGAGTGTATCTCCTATAGAGTATACGCCCGGGTCAAACACACCTATGATGTCGCCCGCATATGCCTTGTCCACTATTTTTCTCTCATCTGCCATCATCTGCTGCGGCTGTGAAAGCTTTAGGCTCTTGCCTCCCTGCACATGGTATACCTCCATGCCGGCTGTAAACTGCCCGGAGCAGATTCGCATAAATGCTATTCTGTCCCTGTGATTTTTATTCATATTGGCTGAATTTTGAATACAAATGCAGAAAAATCCTCTGAAAAAGGATCAATCATTCCGATGTCAGATTGTCTTGCTGTCGGTGCATATGTCATCTTAAGGAAATGCTGTAAAAATGTCTCAACACCAAAGTTTGTAAGAGCAGAGCCGAAAAATACAGGTGAAAGCTCTCCCTTTGTGACAAGCTCCATATCAAAATCGGCACTGGCGCCATCCAGCAGCTCAATCTCATCCATGAGCTGACTTTTAAATTCCTCTCCGATCTCATCGGAAAGAGCCGGATCATCTATATGAATAATCTTCTCCGAGCCCTCTTTTGTACCCTTTAAGGTATCTGCAAAGGTCATGACCTCCTTGCTGTTTCTGTCATACACACCCTTAAACTGCTTTCCTGAGCCTATCGGCCATTGATAGGACATGTCGCGATGCCCAGCTCTTTTTCGATGTCATCGAGAAGCTCAAACGTATCGTTGGCATCACGGTCCATCTTGTTTATGAATGTAAAAATCGGAATATGTCTCATGACACAGACCTTAAAGAGCTTTCTGGTCTGTGCCTCAACACCCTTGCTCGCATCAATTACCATGACGGCCGAATCGGCTGCCATGAGTGTACGGTATGTGTCCTCTGAGAAATCCTGGTGTCCCGGTGTATCAAGGATATTGATGCAATATCCGTCATAATTAAACTGTAATACAGATGAAGTAACCGAAATACCTCTCTGCTTTTCTATTTCCATCCAGTCTGAAACAGCATGCTTTGCCGTAGCCTTTCCCTTTACTGAACCGGCCTGGTTTATTGCCCCTCCGTACAAAAGAAACTTCTCTGTCAGAGTAGTCTTTCCTGCATCCGGATGGGAAATTATTGCAAATGTTCTTCTTTTTTCTATTTCCTGTCTTAAGTTATCCACTGATATTTCCTCCAAACAAAATCAGAGTATAGTATAGCTTAAAACGGTTTCCATTTCAAGACACTAAAAATTTATGTATCAGTCCATCGTCGATATGACAATATTTGATGCCCCGATATTTGTCTTGCGCTTGATTATATCCTCTATCTGAGCTCTCTTTTCATCAGTCACATCTTCCTTTCCCACAATCACATCACAGCATTCATCACTGAGACTTACCACAGCATTCTTAAAGCCCTTTGCCTCCAGCATCATCTGGGCATCCTCCTCCATCTGTGCATTTTCCGTCAGCTTCACCATGGCATCGACCGCACTCTTCTTCTCGGCCTCTGACACTCCTGCATCATCGATAATCTTCTGCAGAGCCTCCTTGTTCTTTGAGCGCACCTGCTCGCGTCCCAGCTTCACCTGTGCCACACATTCCTCGCTCTCTGTGGATGCACTTGTCAGTACCGTTTCGCCGGCATTTAATATTTCCTCTGTCGAGTCTGTCTCAAGCGCAACCTCATCTGATGCCTGTGTATCCTCACATTCCTTAGACTCCTTTGTATCTGCCTTTCCATTTACAGCTTCGATTTCAGTGGAAAGCACATCCTTTGCATTCATAAAGGTATCCCTGTTATCGTAGCTTATGTAACCGACCACTGCCAAAAGAAGTGCAAGTGTCGTAATAATTATCTGATTTTTATGGCTGCCTTTCTTCACTTTTATTCCTCCCTGGATATCATTTTTGCTATTTTTATTTTATGCATGGGCACATCAAATAATGCAGAAACCGCATTAGAAATATCGTTGTTTACCTGTGGGTTTCCTCCGCCCTGCGCTACCACAAGCACTCCTGAAACAGTCGGTTTGTCCGTGCTTGTGACATAAGGTACGCTTGCATCCTCGTCATCGTATATGACCGTAGTCTTTTCAATGCTCTCCGAGGTCTCCTTAGTATCCTTATCCACTATCCTTGTGCCATCGTCTGACAGCGTAATCATCACAGATACCTCACCCACACCGTCCATCCTTTCAAGAATACCCTCAAGCTTTTTTTCAAGCAGTTTCTCATATTCTTCATCATCGCAGGTGCTTTCACTTACTGACTTGGCTTTAGCTTTCTTTTGTGAATTACTACAGGTATTTTTATCCTCTTTTACCGGAAGCACCACAATAAGAAGCAGTACTCCAACAAGTAAAATCACTATGTAGTCAGTTTCTTCAGCTTCGAAAGCCGTAAACAAATCTGTCGTATCCGCGTCATATTCATACGAAATCCCCTCTATTTTCTTTGTAAGCTCAGCAAATCTCATGTCATATTCATACCCTGCCGCAAGAGGTTTTAGAATAATGACCGCCAAAAACACCCCAAGCATAAACCTAAAGTACCTCCTGTACTGCTCCTTTGGCGTTAAATATGTCATTACCATGAAAAAAAATGCCAGATACAAATAACTCTTCATGCCCTATCAACCTCCCATAAAGCTTGTAGATGCACATACTATCGCAATCACTATAAAAAACAATATAGATGCATCTCTTATCACGATATAATACAGATTTCCTGCCCTGGCAACGGCTTCTATGCCCTCCACAATCCTGTTATCTGAAACCGGCTGCAACGCAGCGGAAAGCAATCTGTACATCAGCGAAAAGATTAGTGTTTTTACAAGAGGGGTCAGTACAATGAAAAAAGCACGATAATCGCAGCCATACCAACACTGTTTTTTATGAGCATCGCACAGCCAAGCATAATTTCACCTGCACCCTGCCCAAGCCTCCCCACACCCGGTATCGCCTGAAAACTTTTTAAGATAAGGCTTTCCGATATTTTGTCCTTTGCGGGAGCAATCATGGCCTGGACTATGCCTATGCCTGCCACTATCTTTATGGATGCCTTCATTATTTTTTGTAACTGCTGATTTCAATAAACTTCGGACAAGCCTTTTTC
>ENA-OQIM01000185-OQIM01000185.1-human-gut-metagenome-genome-assembly--contig:-NODE-185-length-21957-cov-5.581402_pt1 | contig 21957 bp, 26 predicted proteins | sample MGYA00242579_ERZ504744 | MGnify/ENA primary metagenome ERZ504744 (study PRJEB26092, sample SAMD00036441) | human gut metagenome | host: Homo sapiens | study: EMG produced TPA metagenomics assembly of...
CTGATTACATTTTATTGATCTGACTCACCACACTGCGCACAGCCTGATACACCGGCTCTGCCTGCATAAGCCATCCCCGCACCGCCACCCATATGTGTAATCATCAACCTTATTGTGCTTATTGTGCGCAAAATCCCTGATATTTACCGTATTGAGTGATATAATATTCTGTTTTAAAGCTCTGCCTGTGATACTCTCTGACAGTCCCTGTTCTATCATCTGCGGGAATAAGGTCAGCACATGAAATCTCATTTCCTATATCTCCTGTTATCATCCTGTTTTACAGTTTTACGATTTAAAATGTATGATTTTGTTCAATTTTATATCTCATTTTACGGTTTTTGCAGTTTGAGATGCAACTATCTCAAACCTGCCAGCAGATGTACCTTCATCATGCCATTTTCCACGTCAACATCCAGTATACAGTCCTTTATTGCCGGAATCAGCAGATCATTTGCCCCAGCTTTCTTAACAACATACACATCATTGGCACCTGTCTGGAGCACATCATCTATAACTCCAAGCTCCTCTCCTTCGTCTGATGTGACGGAAAGCCCGATAAGATCAGCTATAAAGTACTCATTTTCCTCAAGTGGCACCGCATTTTCCCTTGTCACAAAAAGAGGTGCCTTTTTATATTTTTCCACATCATTTATGTCATCTATGCCCTTAAATTTCAAGATAACCTGGTTCTTGAAAAATTTGACAGAAGTTATTTCCAAATCCCTGCGCTCTTTGCCATTATCCAGAATGACATTTTTAAGCTTTTTAAAACGAGCTGCATCGTCAGTGGTTGGGAACACCTTTACCTCACCGCGAATGCCGTGTGTGCTCGTAATTACACCTACCTGTAGTAAATCTTCCATTCTCTGTCTCCTGATATTAATATAAATCATAACTATTCAGCCCACGCACATTCTCAAAACCATACAATACCGGTTCTGAATAGTTACTTTAAATTATAAAAAAACAGGCATCTCGTAAGAGATGCTTCATGTTACTGTACTATCTCAACAATAACCTTTTTGTCTTCTTTAGAGGCTGCGGCCTTAACAACTGAACGAATAGCCTTAGCAATACGTCCCTGCTTGCCGATCACTTTGCCCATGTCAGACTGTGCAACACGTAATTCCAAAACAATTGCTTTCTCGTTTTCGGTCTCAGTTACATTAACCTCATCCGGATAATCAACTAAAGATTTTGCAATTACTTCAACTAATTCTTTCATTACGCCACCTCTTTATCCTATTTCTCGATACCAGCACTCTTGAAGATTCTAGCTACTGTCTCAGTTGGCTGTGCGCCGTTTGATAACCATTTCTTAGCTAATTCCTCATTTACATGATACTCGCTAGGATCCTTAGTTGGATCGTATGTTCCGATCTCCTCGATGCATCTTCCGTCTCTTGGTGATCTAGAGTCTGCAACTACGATTCTATAGAAAGGAGCTTTCTTCTGTCCCATTCTTCTTAATCTGATCTTTACTGCCATTTTGTTTCACCTCCTCATAGGTTTATTGAATAATATATATCAAAAGTAAAATAAATACTTTTGTTAACAAAACATGAAATTCTTTAATGAGATTCCTTTAATGAAATCCATTAAAACGGAAGTCCTTTGAATAATCCTCCAAGACCACCGCTTCCACGGCGTCCTTTTTTGCCGCCCATCATACCGGGCATCTGCTTCATGAACTTCTTTGTCTGCTCAAACTGCTTTACAAGTCTGTTGACCTCTGATACATCCACGCCTGCTCCTCTTGCAATACGAGCCTTGCGGCTTGGATTAAGAAGCTTTGGATTTCGTCTTTCCTCCGGTGTCATGGAATAGATGATTGCCTCTGTGCGGGCCATGCCCTTTTCAGCTTCATCTGTATCAATATCCGGCATCTTGCCTCCACCGATACCCATGCCCGGCATCATGCCCATCACGCTTGAAAGACCGCCCATCTTCTTCATCTGACTCATCGAATCAAGGTACATCTCAAAATCAAACTCATTTTTGCGCATCTTCTGCTCAAGCTTCTTGGCCTGTTCCTCATCAATGTTCTCCTGCGCCTTCTCAATCATGGAAAGCACATCGCCCATGCCGAGGATTCTTGAAGCCATACGCTCCGGATAGAACTGCTCAAGGTCTGAAAGCTTCTCGCCCATACCTGCGTATAGTATCGGCTTTCCTGTAACGGCTCTGATTGAAAGCGCCGCTCCACCTCTGGTGTCACCATCAAGCTTTGTGATGACAACTCCGTCAATTCCTATCTTTTCATCAAAGGTACCTGCTACATTTACCGCATCCTGACCAGTCATGGCATCAACCACGAGGATGGTCTGGAAAACATCAGTAGCTTCTTTTATCTCAATAAGCTCTGCCATCATATCCTCATCAATATGAAGACGTCCGGCAGTATCGATGATAACAACATTGAAATCATTTTTCTTAGCGTGCTCCACAGCAGCCTTTGCGATGTCGGCAGGCTTGTTTTTGTCACCCATTGAGAAAACCTCAACGCCCTGCTTTTCACCATTTATCTTTAACTGCTCAATCGCAGCCGGACGATATACATCACAGGCTACAAGCAGTGATTTCTTGCCCTTGCTCTTAAGCTTTCCGGCAATTTTTGCTGTGGTGGTTGTCTTACCGGCTCCCTGAAGACCTACCATCATGATAACGGTAAGCTCCTTGCCCGGCCTGAAAGCAATCTCTGTTGTCTCAGAACCCATAAGCTTAATCATCTCTTCGTTTACGATTTTGATGACCATCTGTCCGGGATTGAGACCATTCATGACATCCTGTCCGATTGCTCTCTCCTGAACACTCTTTGTGAACTGCTTAACAACCTTGAAGTTAACATCGGCCTCAAGGAGTGCCATCTTAACCTCTTTAAGAGCAGCCTTTACATCATCCTCAGTAAGCTTTCCCTTGCTGCGGAGATTTTTGAAAACGTTCTGCAGTTTTTCTGATAAACTGTCAAATGCCATATTACAGCTCCTCTAATATCTGATTCGAAATAGCTTCGATTTCATTCATTAATAGCTCATTATGTGATTTCTTAAAATCATTTGTCAGCTCATGAATCCTTCGTATGTCACTCTTTATGGACATGAACTTTTCAACAAGATGAAGCTTTGCCTCATAGTCAAGCAGCTTCTTATTGCATCTCTTAATCAGATCTGCAACACCCTGACGGGAAATCCCCTCCTCGGATGCAATCTCACCGAGTGACAAATCATTGAAGACAAAATCCTCATATACCTGACGCTGATGCTCATTCAAAAGCTCACCGTAGAAATCATATAAATATGCCTGTTCAAGTTTTTCTTCCATATCAAGTATCCTCTTTTTCCCTCGAACCTATGGTAGAATAACACATAGTTTGCCCGGTGTCAAGTAAAAATACTTGATACTTTTATTTTTATATCATAGTGCGTACAATTCTTGCTTATAGCCCTTCTTCTCGAGCGCAGCAATAATCTGCTCCTTGTGCTCTGTACCAAAACACTCAAGCGTGATGCGAAGCTCGACAGCCGCACTTCTGTTTGTAGTGACAAACTGGTTATGCTCCAGCTTGATTACATTGCCCTGTACATCGGCAAGAGTCTGTGAAACCTTGGCAAGCTCGCCCGGCTTATCCGGCAGAAGCACTGAAACAGTAAAGATTCTGTCTCTGAAAATAAGACCCTGCTGTACAACTGATGACATGGTAATAACATCCATGTTGCCGCCACTTAGGATAGAAACCACTCTCTTGTCCTTTACCCCAAGATGCTTAAGCGCAGCTACAGTCAGAAGACCTGAGTTTTCGACTATCATCTTGTGATTCTCAACCATGTCAAGGAAGGCCACGATAAGCTCGTCATCCTCCACTGTGATAATATCATCAAGATTTTTCTTTATGTACGGGAAAATATTTGAGCCCGGTGTCTTTACTGCTGTTCCGTCTGCAATGGTATTTACGCTTGGTAAAGTGGTCACTTTTCCATTCTTAAATGACTCCTGCATACAATTAGCGCCAGCCGGCTCCACTCCGATAACCTTAATCTTTGGGTTTAAGAGCTTTGCAAGTGTGGATACACCTGTTGCCAGCCCGCCGCCGCCGATTGGAACGAGGATGTACTCAACAAGAGGAAGCTCCTTGAATATCTCCATAGCAATAGTTCCCTGTCCTGTTGCGACAGCTAAATCATCAAACGGATGGATAAATGTGTAGCCCTCTTTCTCTGCAAGCTCATATGCCTTGGCACATGCCTCATCATACACATCTCCGTAAAGCACTACCTCAGCGCCGTAGCTCTTTGTACGGTTCACCTTGATAAGAGGTGTGGTGGTAGGCATCACGATGACAGCCTTGCAGCCATAGCACTTTGCAGCATACGCAACACCCTGCGCATGGTTTCCTGCGGATGCTGTGATGAGTCCCTTTGCCCTCTCCTCATCTGTGAGTGTGCTTATCTTGTAGTACGCACCTCTGACCTTGTAAGCCCCGGTAAACTGCATATTTTCAGGCTTCAGATATACCTTATTGCCTGTCTGGTCACTTAAAAAGTCACTGTAAATGAGCTTTGTCTCAAGGGTTACCTCCTTGACCTTCTCACTTGCTTCTTCAAATTTATCTAATGTCAGCATATTTGTTTTTCCTTTCATTTCTTCGGTATAACTATTCATAACCACCCACACATTATTCGCAAAAACGCATTGTTCTCAGTGGTTCTGAAAGTTATTTTTCATTATATTATACCAAAAATTCCGTACATATATATATAAACTGATATATCAGATTATTATAAATAATATAACTTATACGCTCAAAAATATTTTCAAATTATTCCGTTTTGGTGTCAAACAATGCATTCACGAACTCGTCCGAATCAAATTTCTGCAAATCATCGATGGTCTCACCGACTCCGATATACTTGACCGGCACTGAAAGCTCCGACTGTATCGCTACAGCGATACCGCCCTTTGCCGTACCATCCATCTTAGTAAGCACGATGCCCGAAATCTTTGCCACATCAGAAAACTCTCTCGCCTGAACCAGTGCATTCTGGCCTGTAGTCGCATCAAGCACGACGAGTGTCTCTCTGTACGCATCCGGATACTCACTCTCCAGGATTTTATTAATCTTTCCGAGCTCATTCATCAGATTCTTTTTGTTGTGGAGTCTTCCGGCTGTATCCACAAGAAGCACATCTGCGTTTCTGGCCTTTGAAGCTGCAACTGCATCGTATACAACAGCTCCCGGGTCAGCACCCTCGGCACCGCCAATCATATCAACTCCGGCTCGGTTTGCCCATTCCTTTAGCTGGTCGCCTGCTGCCGCCCTGAAAGTATCAGCACCTGCAATAACAACCTTCTTGCCCTGTTCCTTAAGCTTTCCTGCAAGCTTTCCGACAGTGGTAGTCTTTCCTACTCCGTTGACACCGATTACAAGCACAACAGATTTTTCATTTTCAAATCTGTAGGCGGTCTCCTCCACCTTCATCTGCTCCTTGATGCTCTCAATCAGAAGCTCCTTGCACTCTGCCGGCTCCTTGATGTGCTGTTCCTTCACCTTCCTCTGCAGATCCTCGATGATACTCTCTGTAGCTCTCACTCCGAGATCTCCCATGATGAGAATTTCCTCAAGCTCCTCATAAAAATCATCATCTATATGCGAAAATCCACTGAAAAGTGAATCTATGCCTGAAACGATATTGTCTCTGGTCTTTGTCAGTCCTGAAACGAGCCTCTTAAAAAAAGCCCGGCTTTTTTTCTTTTTGTTCCATTTCAACTCTCCATAAATAAAATTTTACTGTGTCAGATCATTCTCTATAAGATTTACTGAAACGAGTGTGGAAACACCCTTTTCCTGCATCGTAATACCATATAGCCTGTCCGCAGCCGCCATCGTACCACGTCTGTGTGTGATGACGATAAACTGTGTGTTCTTTGTAAGCTTGTTCAGATAATTTGCATAGCGCGAAACGTTCGAATCATCAAGCGCCGCCTCAATCTCATCAAGCAGACAAAACGGTGATGGCTTAAGTGCCTGAATGGCAAACAAAAGTGCAATAGCGGTGAGCGCCTTTTCTCCACCGGACATCTGCATCATATTCTGAAGCTTCTTTCCGGGCGGTTGTGCGACGATTCTGATGCCACACTCAAGTATATCCTCATCCTCCACAAGCTCCAGGGAACCATGTCCACCACCAAAAAGCTGCTTAAAGGACTTGTCAAACTCTCTCTGAATCTCGGCAAACTTCTCTGTAAACTGCTTTCTCATACCACTGTCAAGCTCATCTATGATGCCAACCAGAGTCTTTTCAGCCTCGATAAGGTCATCATGCTGTCCCTTCAAGAACTCATAACGCGTTGAAATCTCCCTGTATTCCTCAATAGCGTTGACATTTACATCTCCGAGGCGTCTGATTTCGTCCTTTATGCCTGCAATCAGCTTCTTTAATGAAGGCAGGTCATCATATGCATCATTTCTAAGCTCTGAAGCCGCATGCGGAGTAATCTCATACTCATCCACATGTAGTTGATCTGAGTCTCTGAAGCCTCCTTAAGCTTCTCTCTCTGGCTGTTCAGTCTGAAAAGCTCCTTATCCAGAGCAGCCTGTTTCTTTGAAACTTCCTCCTGCTTTGCAAAAAAGCCTCTATAATCCTCAGACATCTTTTCCTTTTTTGTAAGGCTCTCCCTAAGCTCTTCGTCAAGCTTTGAATTGTTGTCCTTTGACGCCAGAATGGTCTGTGTAATTGCATCAATATCAGCCTGCTTCTTTTTAATATCATCCTTTGCAGCAGCTGCACCTTCCACAAGGCTTTTCTTCTGCTCATCGAATTTCTCTATCTCTGAATTGATACGATTGATATTTTCTATAGCAAACTCAGCCGTCTTTGTGATATTTGCAAGCTCCAGTGAAATGGCAGCGGCCTTGTGTGAAGCCTCCTGCTCAAGTACTCCCTGCTTTTCAAGTATCTCACTGTATGAGCTGTTTTCCTTCTCAAGCTGCTCCTCACGCTGCTTTGATGCCTCAAGCTGTGCTGCGATATCCTTCTTGCCCTGATTTATCTCTTCGAGCTGTTTTTCAATCTCCGCATTTTCTGTGCGCAGATCCTCGTAGACATTCGCACTCTCCTTCTTTTGCTGGTCTGCCCTGTCAACAGAAATCTGTGCTGTGTTCTGCTCAATATACTTCTCCTGCAGCAAGGTCTTTGTGGCTGCTATATCCTCCTCGCCAAGCGCAATAGCAGTCGCAATATCATCCTTTCTGGCTCTAAGCTCTTTAAGCTTTGTCTTAGTCTGATCAACTCTCTTTTCAAGCTCCTCAATCTCACGATTTCTCGCAAGCAGATTGGATGAATTTTTAAACGCACCACCGGACATAGATCCTCCCGGTGCCAAATACTCGCCCTCGACAGTCACGATATGGAGTGAATAGTGATTTTTCTTTGCAAGCGCAATGGCATTGTCAATTGTATCCACCACAATCACTCTGCCAAGCAGGTATGCAACAACCTCATCAAACTTCGTATCACACTTCACCAGCTTATTTGCAATGCCAAGCACACCCTTTTCGCCGAGTGCCGCCTCATTTTTAGTATTTCTGTTTGCACGCACACTTGTAAGAGGTAAAAAAGTAGCCCGACCAAAATGATTGGCCTTCAAAAAGCCAATCATCTTTTTGGCTGTGGCCTCATCCTCAGTGACGATATTCTGGATATTGCCGCTTAAGGCCGTCTCTATCGCTATCTCATAGCGCTTATCCACCTGGATAAGATCTGAAACCACTCCGAGAAGCCCCGGATTTTTAGCCTTCTGCTCCATAACACGCTTGATGCTGTTGCCATAGCCATCATAGCGCTCGGCAATGTTTTTAAGTGACTCAAGCCTTGAAACAGACTTATGATACTCTGTGGAAGCCTCCTCCATCAGGCGGGCATTCTCTCCGGACTTATCTCTCCACTCCTTAGCCTTTGCCAAAAGAGCCGACTCCTTTTCCTTTAAACCGGCTATCTCTTCATTGACAGCATTAAGCTTCTTATTGGCATCATCCAATATATCATCAAGCCCTGCTTCCCTTGTCTTTCTATCTAAAAGACGCTTGGTAAGCTCCGCCTTTCTGATATTAATCTGCTCAAGCATAGTGGCAAAACGCTGCTTCCTTGACTGGATACTGCCTCGCTCCTGAAGCAGGGCAATAAGCTCATTCTTACCCTTTTCCAGTCCGTCATTGCAGCGGTTGACCTCTGCAAGCACAGCCTCATGCTCATTTACCGCAAGAAGCTCGTTTAGCCTCATCTGCTCTATCTCAGCTTCCAGTGCAGCTTTTTTGTCATCATACTCTTTCCTGCTTTTAAGACGCTGCGCCTTTTCCTTTTCGATAGCTAAAAGCCGCGACTGCAAATGCTCATCCGTCATTTCGGCCGTGTGAATCTGCTCTTTTAAAAGCTCTATCTGATTCTCAAGCTTCTGTCTGGTGGATGAAGTGCTTGTGATGCTCTCACGAAGAGACTCAATACGCTCATCCATCTGCTGCATATCATTCCCAAGCCCCTCATACTCTGCCTTGATGCTCTCGTATGTGGCGTTGGTCTCCTTTAGCTCGTCATCCGCAATAGCGTATTTCTCATCAGCTGACTTAAGCTCGGTCTCAATGCGCGCTGATTCAAGCAAAAACATGTTGGCATCGTAGTTCTTCAGCTCTTCTCTCTTTTTAAGATATGTATGAGCCTTCTCGGACTGTCTCTGTAACGGACCTACCTGTCTCTCAAGCTCTGTCAGAATATCATTGACACGCACAAGGTTCTCCCGCTCATTATCGAGCTTCTTTTGCGCTGTAAGCTTTCTCTTTTTAAACTTCACAATGCCGGCAGCCTCATCAAACAGCTCTCGCCTCTCCTCCGGCTTTCCACTTAAAATCCTGTCAATCTGGCCCTGTCCAATGATGGAATATCCCTCTTTACCGATACCGGTATCATAAAAAAGCTCCGAAACCTCCTTGAGCCTGCACGGATTGCCATTGATTAGATACTCACTCTCCCCTGAGCGGTAAACACGTCTGGCAACCGTAACCTCATTGAAATCAATCGCAAGCGAATGGTCTGAATTGTCAAGTGTGATTGCAACATACGCGTATCCAAGCGGCTTTCTGTTCTCTGTACCTGCAAAAATAACATCCTGCATACTGGCACCACGAAGCTGCTTTGCGCTCTGCTCACCGAGCACCCATCTGACCGCATCGGCGACATTACTCTTTCCACTGCCGTTTGGCCCGACAATACCTGTAATGCCGTTGTGGAACTCAAAAACAATTTTGTTGGCAAAGGACTTAAAGCCTGTACTTCCAAGCTCTTTAAATACATTAAAAACTCCTATTCCCTGTTTCTGTACAAAAGAAGTGCCTGATATGCAGCCTGCTGCTCCGCCGCCTTCTTTGTGTGGCCTTCTCCCTCGCTGACACGCTCGCCGTCCACAAGCACCGCAACTGTAAACTGCTTGTCATGGTCCGGACCGCTCTCATCAATAAGTTCATAGGAAAGCTGCTCGTGCCTGCCCTGTATAAGCTCCTGAAGGATAGTCTTGCTATCATAAAAGAGCTGCTTATTCTCAATATCAGTCATGATAAACCTAAGCACAAACTCCTTTGCATTAGTAAAACCACCATCTAAATAAATTGCTCCAATCACTGCCTCAAGTGCATCAGAAAGAATCGATTTTCTCTTTCTGCCACCTGTATGATCCTCGCCCCTGCCAAGACGTAAGTACTTTCCAAGGTCAAGTGGCTTTGTACAAAGTGCAAGAGTCGGCTCACAAACAATGCTTGCGCGCAGCTTGGTAAGCTCACCCTCAGGCTTTTGCGGATAATTGATAAACAAAAACTCACTTGAAACTATTTCCAAAACAGCATCGCCCAAAAACTCCAGACGTTCGTTATCAGAATGCTTTTTCATGTGCTTTTCATTGGCATACGAGCTGTGTGTCAGCGCCTGCTCAAGCAGATGTTGGTTCTTGAACGTATAGCCTATTTTACTTTGAAATTCATTTAAATCTGCCATAATTTCTCCTCTATTTCTATATCTATCCATTTTACATGTTCCGTGAGTATAACGAAAAGCCCTTATAATAAAGGGCTTTTCATTAGTTAAACATACTACTGCTCGCTTACAGCTTTTTTAATCTGCTCAACAGCATCGCCTACAGTGACGATTTTCTCAGCTTCCTCATTAGGAATCTCGATATCGAACTCTTCCTCGATACCCATGATAATCTGGAATACATCCAAAGAATCAGCTCCAAGGTCATCAATGAAGGTTGACTCCATAGTAACCTCGTTCTCATCACGTTAAGTACCTCACAATAATGTCTCTAAGCTTCTCAAATTCCATTTTTAATACCTCTCATTTCTGTTTATAGTGACCAATCATACAGCAATACTGCTATCTAATCAGCCGGCTTATTAATAATATATTCTTTAATTTTATCATTAATCTCTTTTTCCTTAAATGTAACACACTGGAAAACAGAGTTAGTGATTTCCTTTGCCTTGGAACTGCCGTGGGTCTTTACCACAAGACCATTCAATCCTAAAAGCGGTGCTCCGCCGTACTCGGTCGCATCAAATGACTTTAGCGTATTCTTAAGAGCCGGAAGTGCAAGTGCAGCTCCTATCTTGCTCTTTAGTGTGCTCATGAGCCCCTTCTTGATAACCCCGATAAGTGTGGAGCTGAGACCCTCGTAAAGCTTTAATATGACATTGCCAGTGAAAGCCTCGCAGACTATAACATCGGCATCTCCCTTCGGAATATCCCTTGCCTCAATGCTTCCGACAAAATTGATATCTGTGCACTCTCTAAGAAGCGGCATGGTCTCCTTTACCAGGGCATTACCTTTCTCCTCCTCTGCACCGATATTGACCAGTGCAACCTTTGGATTCTTCACGCCGACAACATGTTCCATATAGATAGAGCCCATCTTAGCAAACTGTACCAGATGCTCAGCTCTGGCATCCACATTGGCTCCACAGTCTATGAGCAAAGATACTCCGCGCTCAGTCGGAATAAGCGGTGCCAAAGGCGGCCTTTGTATGCCCTTTATCCTGCCGACTATTACCTGTCCTCCGACAAGCACAGCACCTGAGCTTCCTGCCGAAACAAATGCATCAGCCTCTTTATTCTTGACCATATTCATGCCAACAACGATTGATGACTGCTTCTTTCGTCTGATTGCCACAACCGGTGGCTCTGCCATCTCTATAACCTCAGGCGCATCTATTATCTCTATCTGCTCCTTAGGATATGTATACAAAGAAAGCTCCCTCTCTACCGGAACCTTCTGTCCTATAAGAAATATCTTTATATCATTTCTTTTGTTAACCGCATCTACCGCACCCTTTACTACCTCTGCGGGTGCATTGTCGCCACCCATTGCATCGAGTGCGACCCTTGTTGTACTTTGCATTGTGACCTCCCTGTGCCTGCTAAAAAGCAAACTACTAATTGATTAAATAAAATATACTATAATCATAGGTATAAATCAATAACCAATTCACTACCCTATATGGCTTCCATCATTCTCCAGGACTCATTGAAATAACCTTGCCACAGTTCCATAAATCAGCAGTGCGCTTTGCTGCATCAAGTCTGTCATCGTCTGACTTGAAATCAATATTCACAGAGTGGCATCCGCACTCAAGCATGTCACATAATATGAGCTGCCACAGTCCTCCTCGAGAATACCGGCACCGCCACAGAGCGGGCACTCATAGATTTCAACTAAATCGTCTATATTATTCATGATAGTATGCTTCCTTCTTTCTTTAATATCTAAATATCCTCTCAGTATAATAACATCCCTGCAAGCTATATACAAGCAAAAAGTACCTTCATTTTATTATGGGGTAAAAAAGGGATAAAATCAATCAAAAAAGGATTGAACGATATCGTTCAATCCTTAATTTTACTGGTTTTCTACTATTAGTCCTGAGGAATGATTTCTTTTTTGTTGTATGATCCGCAGTTCTTGCAAACTCTGTGTGGCATCATAAGCTCTCCACATTTGCTGCATTTTACTAAAGTAGGAGCAGACATTTTCCAGTTTGCTCTTCTCTTATCTCTTCTTCCCTTAGAAGATTTATTCTTTGGACAAATTGACATTTGTTTACACCTCCTTAAACTTGTTAAATATATCCTGGAACGCTGCCATTCTTGGATCCGGTACAAAACTATCGCAACTGCAGGTGCCTTTATTCAAGTTCATCCCGCAGACTTTACAAATACCTTTGCAATCGTCTTTGCACAGAACTCTCATTGGCCAGTTCACCAGAATTTCGGCGTAGACAAGTTTATCTACATCGAGTTCAAACCCAATCAGGTAGTCAGTTTCCTCCATCTCTTCATCGACTAATGCTCCGTCTGTGATTTTCAGAGTCTTGTCAATGTCAAAATGCATGTTTGTTGGAACTTCTTCCAAGCATCGGCTGCACGGTATCGCTATGTCTATATCTACTGTTCCCGTGATGTGCACTGCTGCATTCTCCACGTTTGAGATATGAAGTGATATCGGCTGCTTTTTCAGAATAGGATAATCTCCTAACCGCGACTCAAATGATGTGAGCGTAAGCTCTGTCTCAATTGTTGTCTCTTTATTGATAGATTTTACAATGGTTGATATATCAATCATAGCTCTCTCCTATTCACACCTAACCAATTATACATATTGGAGTGGTGTTTGTCAACAAAATTTTATAATTTATCCACAACTTTTTGCTTTTTATTAGCCAACAAGCTTTACTGTCTCACGGCAGATTGCAAGCTCCTCGTTTGTAGGGATGACGCATACCTTTACGCTTGAGTCTGCTGTTGAGATAAGTGCCTCCACGCCGCGTGTCTTGTCGTTTGTTACATGGTCGATCTTTATGCCGAGGTAACCTAAATATGCCATGATTTTTTCTCTTACGAAGCTTGTATTCTCACCGATTCCTGCTGTGAATGCGATAGCATCTACTCCGTTCATTGCTGCTGCATATGCTCCGATGTATTTTGCTACCCTGTAGCTGAATACCTCTACTGCTGCGATGGCACGCTCGTTGCCTCATTGTAGGCTGCCTCAAGGTCTCTGAAGTCGCTTGATACTCCTGACATGCCGGCTACTCCTGACTTCTTGTTGAGCACATTCATCACACCATCGATATCAAGGTTTTCTTTCTTTGCGATAAACTCCATGATTGACGGATCAATATCACCTGAACGTGTTCCCATTACAAGTCCCTCAAGTGGTGTAAGTCCCATTGATGTATCTACGCATTTACCGTTTAATACTGCGCTGACTGAAGCTCCGTTTCCAAGGTGTGCTACGATAATCTTTGAGTTGTTTAAGTCCATTCCAAGGTAGCTTGCTGCCTCCTTTGAGACGAAGCTGTGGCTTGTGCCGTGGAAGCCGTATCTTCTTACCTTGTACTTCTCATAGTACTCATATGGAAGGCCGTAGAGATATGCTTTCTCAGGCATTGTCTGATGGAATGCTGTATCAAATACTCCTACCATTGGTACGTTTGGCATAAGTGCCTGGCATGCTCTGATTCCGATGATGTTTGCAGGGTTGTGAAGAGGTGCGAGGTCGTTGCACTCCTCTACCTGTGCGATTACTTCCTCTGTGATGACTACTGAGTCTGAGAACTTCTCTCCACCGTGCACTACACGATGTCCTACTGCATCGATCTCTGCAAGTGATTTTACTGCGCCTGTCTTTGGATTTACAAGTGCATCGAGTACCATCTGGATGGCCTCTTTATGTGTTGGCATAGGTGCCTCTGTGATTTCCTTGTCAAGCCCCTCTTTCTGATATACGAGTCTGCCATCGATTCCGATTCTCTCGCAAAGTCCTTTTGCAAGTACCTCCTCCGAATCTGAATTGATGAGCTGGTATTTCAGTGATGAACTACCGCAATTAATTACTAATACATTCATTGTTTTGTCTCCTTTGGTTTAAAATTACAATACTATTGTTAGTATAAACTTATTTTTCAAATGCGACAAGGGTGTTTTTGTGGTATTATGGTTTTGAACTCTAAAAAATACATTATTGATTAAAGGAGCATCAAACATGAAGGTTGCAGGTGTGATTACCGAATACAATCCATTCCACAATGGGCACAAATATCAGCTGGAGCAGATTAAAAGGCAGACATCTGCTGATTATATCGTCGTAGTAATGAGCGGTGATTTCGTGCAAAGAGGTGAGCCTGCCATCATCGACAAATACGAGCGCACACGTATGGCGCTTTTGAGCGGTGCCGACCTGGTGCTTGAGCTTCCAGCGGTCTTTGCCACTGCTTCCGCCGAGTTTTTTGCCGGTGGCGGAGTCAGTGTACTCAAAAACACAGGTGTGGTGGACATGCTGTGCTATGGTGTGGAGTCTGTGGACCATGAGCTTACAAAGCTTGTGACTGGCTTGCTTAAGAATCCGCCTGCTGAGTATTCCGCCTCTCTTGCCCGGCTGATTCATGGTGGGATGAGCTTTCCTGCGGCCAGGAGCAGAGCTCTATGTGAATATTTTCGAGATACCTATGACAGCGTTTCCGGGAAATTAGATGCTTTCATAGCTTCACCCAATAATATTCTGGCCATTGAGTATGAGAAGGCTTTGATGGACTGTGGTGATATTACAGGATTTCCTATTCAGCGCGTCGGTGAAGGATATCACAGCACTGATTCGACAAGTGAGTTTTCTTCCGCTACGGCTGTGCGCGGGGTGATTTCGACCTTAATTGATATAGACAAACACAACACTATTACTAATATGCAGCTTGATAATTCATGGATTTCCGCAAAGTTCAGTCAGCTAATGCCATCAGACTGCGCCGATATTCTTGTCAATTGTATTTTAGGCGGTCATATTGTGTTTCCGGATGATATTTCTGAAATGCTTTACTATCGCCTGCTGACCGGGAAGGATAAAGGCTTTGCGCAGTATTCAGACTGCACAAAGGAGCTTTCTGCAAAGATAGTTAAAAATATTTATAAATATGAAGGTTTTACACAGTTTTGTAACTTACTAAAGAGTAAAAATCTGACTTATACGCGTATTTCGAGGGTTCTCATGCATATTTTACTTGATATTGAGAATAATGATTTTAACATATGTATGGATAATACTTATCTGCGCATACTCGGTTTCAAAAAAATCATCAGGAGAGCTTATGCATCTCCTCAAAAAAAAGAGCATCAGCGCCTATTATTACAAAAGTCGCTGATGTCCGTACGAGCTTATTTCCAAGGATATTTTTGCTGCTGATTTGTATGGCAGGATGTGTCATTCACAGCAAAATGAGTTTACACATGGGGTTGTAATTATTTAATCTACAGCTCCATTATAATTTCTCGTGCCAGACTTTCCTCTATAGGCTTTGCATACACTCCCGGTGCAAACTCAACAGTGGCTCCTATACCTTTTTGGAGCACGAAGCGAAGCTTGCCGTCTCTCACCTTTTTATCGGTGTAGAGTTTCTTTACAAGCTCTTCCCTGTCTATATAGTCAGGTATGCGTGTCGGAAGACCGGCTCTCTCATAGAGCTTTATCACGCGCTCTGCCTGCTCCTCTGACATATAGCCAAGCCGTGCTGACATGAGTGCCTGTGCTGCCATTCCAATCGACAGTGCCTCTCCGTGCAGCAGCTTGTAGTCGCTGACTGTCTCGATTGCCCGGCCTACTGTGTGGCCCAGATTTAAGGTTTCGCGAAGTCCCGCCTCTCGCTCATCCTTCATGACCACATTGTACTTGATACGGCAGTTATTTTCTGCGATATACTCACATGCAAATTTCTTGAATGAATATATATCATCCAGATTTTCCTCTATAAATTCAAACATATCCTCGCTGCCTAAGCATGCGTGCTTTATGGTCTCTGCCATACCGCTTGCCATCTGGCGCTGTGGCAGTGTTTTCCAGGCAGCTATGTCTATATATACCTTTTGGGGCTGATTGAACAGACCTATGGTGTTGGTAGCAAGAGGTGTATCAATTGCTGTTTTTCCACCTACCGATGCATCTGCCGCCGCTAGAAGGGTTGTTGCATAGTTGATAAACGGCACTCCTCTGCCGTAGGTTCCTGCAATAAAGCCTGATAAGTCGGTTACCACACCGCCACCGACTGCAATGATACAGCAGTCTCTTCTGTACCCCTTTTTAAGCATGGCATCCTCTATCTTTGCCTTTGTCTCACGCGACTTACTCTTTTCCCCAGCCGGGAAAACAAACAAATCCACTGAGTATCCCGCATGCTTTATTTTCTCACAGATTGGAAGAGCATAAGGATCACGCACATTTGTATCTGTAATCACTGCAAATTTCTTTATCTTGCCCGCAAGACCATTTTCCAGGTCAGATACAAGGGTGTCTGAGAGGTTGTAGCCTATCTCAATATCATATGTGTCATCTACTACTTTTTTGAGTTCTACATTGAATATGCTCATCTTTTTCTCCTGTTATGCTATATTTTTGTTTCTTTTATGTGGAAAACTGCTACAGTATCCCCACAGCCTGCTTTGCAAGCTTATCTGCCTCTTCGTTGCCCTCTACTCCTGAGTGTCCTTTTACCTTTACAAAAGTAAGCTTTATTTTATCCTTAACTGACATGATGTATTCGTGATAAGCTATAGTGCCTGCCTTGTTTCGCTTCCAGGCCCCTGTGGCCCACATCTCTATGCCCATGTAGTCATAGTATATGACCAGTTCCTTAATTCCAAGCTCTATAGCCTTTTTTACGGCAGCCTCCGCGCCTTTATCTCTCCGGCTACGTTGCGCATCGTGGCCATCTCGGCATCATTATCTGCCCCCTGCAGCACGTATTTTTCATAATCAGTCACAAGAAAGCCTCCATAGCCATAGGTGTGTGTTGCTTTATTGAATGAACCGTCCACAAACGCATATGTACTATTTTCGCCGGATGATTTCATACCTGTAATAGTTTTCTCTCCGGCAATAATTTTCTCTCCGTTAATAAATTTTTCTGCCTCTTCTATTGTCTTAAAGCTTTTATACACTGCTCCAGGATATCCGTCAACCATTGCTTTGCAATCATTCCAGTTCAAATATATCCCGGAAACCTTTCCCTTTTTTACTGCATAGTATTTTGATGCCATGCTTCATGTCTCCTATAACACTCTTGACAAAAATTCCTGTAATCTCTCACTCTTTGGTGCGCCAAATACTTCCTCAGGTGTGCCCTCCTCAGCTATGGTACCCTCATTGATGAACATCACTCTGTTGGCCACTTCTCTGGCAAAGCCCATCTCATGAGTCACGACTACCATTGTCATGCCTGCCTCTGCAAGCTCCTTCATTACTGAAAGCACCTCACCTACCATCTCAGGGTCAAGTGCCGATGTAGGCTCATCAAACAGTATGACATCAGGATTCATAGCAAGTGAACGGATAATTGCCACTCTCTGCTTCTGTCCTCCGGAAAGCTGCGCCGATATGCATCTGCCCTATCGAGGAGACCAATTCTGGTGAGAAGCTCATCTGCCTTATTTGATGCCTCATCCTTCGTCATCACACCGAGCTTCACCGGTGCGAGCATGATATTTGCCTTTATGGTCATGTTGGCAAACAGATTGAACTGCTGGAAAACCATGCCGATTTTCTGTCTGGTCACATTGATGTCTGTCGACTTGTCTGTCAGGTCTGTTCCTTCAAAAGGATTTGTCCTGATGTAGGTGTCTCGAGCAAATTGAGGGAGCGTAAAAATGTAGACTTTCCACAGCCTGACGGTCCGATGATGGCAATTACATCACCTCTGTTCACCTCTGTGCTTATGCCCTTTAATACCTCCTGCTCTCCAAAACTCTTATGCAGGTCTTTTACCTCTAGTATCACGTTATTATCTTTCATTGCTTCTCAGTCTCCTCTCAAGTTTGCTTACTCCGTGGCTTAAAAGCATCACTATAACCAGATAAATAAGGGCTACAGCAATAAGCGGTATAAATGCCTCGTATGTGTTGCTTCGTATGATATCTCCACCCTTTGTCAGATCCATCATACCAATATAACCACTGATTGATGTCTCCTTTAGGAGCTGATAACTCGTTAAGCAGCGCCGGAAGTATATTTTTGACAGCCTGCGGTATGATAACAAGCTTCATGGTCTGTCTGTAATTGAGTCCTAAGCTTCGTCCTGCCTCAAACTGTCCTATATCTACAGACATGATTCCTGAACGCACAATCTCTGCCACATATGCAGCTGAGTTGAGGCCGAAAGCAATGACTGCTACAAGTATCTTGTTGGTCACAGATGCAAGCACTACATAGTATATAATAAGAAGCTGTATCATGACAGGTGTTCCCCTGATGATGGTCAGGTATGCCTTGCAAATTCCGTTTAATATGGCAAGACCGCCGTTTCTGTCATGGCTGGTTCTGACTATCGCAATTAAAAATCCCAGCACAATACCAAGCATTACGGCAAATATTGTGATAACTATTGTATTGCCAAGACCCTTTACGATATACATGTAACGATTGTCCTTGACAAAGTTGTCATAGAGCTTTTCCTTTATACCGATTGAAGAACCCACCTGGCTGTCTTTTACGATAATCTCCTGCTTTGTGGTGATATACGTATCGGTAAAATCAACATTTTTCTGTCTGTCCTCTGTCACTGTAAAGCCTGCTGCCCCGACATCCACCTTGCCTGATGATACAGCGGCAATGATTGAGTCAAACTGCATATCCTCTACCTGCATATCCATGCCAAGCTCATCGGCGATGGCCTGCATGATATCCATATCAATTCCTGTGACCTTGTTGTCTCATAGTACTCATATGGCGGGAACTCTGCATTGGTTCCTACCTTAAGTGTACCGTTTGACCTGTCAATGTCCTTCTTCACGTATGGAGTTTTTCCCACCTGATCCTCAGAGCCGATATAGTTGTCGATAATGCTCTGAACTGTTCCATCCTGCTGCAGCTTTTCAAGCGCAGTATTTACCTTGTCGCGAAGCTCTGTATTACCCTTTTTCAGGCAGAATGCATAGTCCTCGTTGGTAAACTCCTCGTCCAGTATCTTAAGTCCTTTGTTTTCTTTTACAAAGGCAAGTGCCGGCTGCTCATCAATAACCACGCAGTCAATCTTGCCGACCTTTAATGCCTGGACTGCATCAGCACCCTTGTTGTATCTCTCTACCTTGGTGCCTGAACCGTCGTTCTCATAATCAGATACATAGATATCTCCTGTGGTACCGAGCTGGACACCTATTTTTGCGCCCTCCAGATCGTCCACACAAGCGACCTTTTTGCTGTCGCTTTTGCCGCATGCGCATAAGCTAACGATGAATGTAGCCATTAATGCTGCCATAAGCAAAATCATAATCGGTTTTTTCTTAATGGATTTCATATTATTCCTCATTTCTGTATAAATATTTATTCACAATTATATCATATTAGTTTATAAAATAAAAGAGCCTGATTTTCTCAGACTCTTTTATACCAAATATTTATGCATCATGCTCCATGTTGCTTAACTTCTTCGCCTGGTCGGCTGCGATACAGGCATCAATTATTTCCTGGATATCTCCGTTAAGAATCTTGTCAAGCTTATAGAGTGTCAGATTGATTCTGTGATCTGTCACACGTCCCTGTGGGAAGTTGTAGGTACGAATCTTCTCAGCACGGTCTCCTGTACCGATCTGGCTTCGTCTCTCCTCTGCCTCTGCATCCTGCTTCTTCTGAAGCTCCATGTCATAGAGCTTTGTACGAAGAAGTGCAAAAGCCTTTTCCTTGTTCTGTATCTGTGACTTCTCAGTCTGGCTGTAGATGACAATACCTGTTGGATAATGTGTCAGTCGGACAGCTGAATCAGTTGTGTTGACACACTGTCCACCGTTTCCGGAAGCACGCATTACGTCAATTCGGATATCCTTGTCATCAATCTTGACATCCACATCCTCTGCCTCAGGCATTACAGCAACTGAGCATGTAGAGGTCTGGATACGTCCCTGCGACTCTGTCTCAGGCACTCGCTGCACACGGTGTACTCCCGACTCATACTTTAGGATAGAGTATGCACCTGAGCCCTTTACCATGAACTCGACCGACTTCATGCCGCCGATTCCTGTCTCATCGGCATCAAGTGTCTCCACCTTCCAGCCTCTGTTCTCTGCGTAGTGCACATACATACGGTAGATTTCCGCTGCAAAAAGTGCTGCTTCCTCTCCGCCTGCACCGGCACGGATTTCGACGATTACGTTCTTGTCATCGTTAGGGTCCTTTGGCAGAAGAAGTATTTTAAGCTTCTTCTCAAGTTCCTCCACCTGTTCCTTTGAATCCTTAAGCTCTTCCTTTGCGAGCTCTCTCATCTCTTCATCTGATTCCTCATCCAAAATAGCCAGTGAATCCTCGATATTCTGCTTGCACTCTTTATATTTCTTATATGTCTCAACTATAGGAGCAAGGTCACTCTGCTCTTCATAAGCTTTTTAAATCTGTTTGCATCATTTGCCACATCCGGCTCGCTGAGCAGATTCATCAGCTCTTCATAATGGTGTATAAGATCTTCTAACTTATCAAACATGTTTTTCCTCCTTGCTGTCAAACACTCCTGATACTACCCTGTCATTTCCCGCCAGGTCCTTTATCACATGTACATCGCTAAATCCGGCAAACTGCATCATCTGCGACACCTGTCTGCCTGATCGCAGCCTATCTCAAAAAGCAGCCTGCCCTGTGGCTTTAGATTTGCCCTGCAATCCTTTATGATACGCCTGTAAAATAAAAGCCCATCCTCAGAGCCGTCAAGAGCCTCATGCGGCTCAAATACCGACACCTCCGGCATCAGATGCGGTATCTCGTCGCTTCTTATATATGGTGGATTGGATACTATCACATCATACATCTCATCGACATGCTCAAACAGATCGCTTCTCTCAAAATCAACAAACACGCCGTTAAGCCTTGCGTTTTCCTTTGCCACATTGAGCGCCTGCTTTGAGATATCACAGGCTGCACCGTCCACATTAGTCGTGTTCTTTAAGATGCTTATAATTATGCAGCCGCTTCCTGTACACATATCAAGCACTCTCATACCCGGCTCTATCACCTTGAGCGCCTCCTCTACAAGAGTCTCTGTATCCTGACGCGGTATGAGCACATTGCTGTTCACACGGAATTTGAGTCCCATAAACTCCTGCTCTCCGACTATGTACTGGAGCGGGATACGCTCAGCGCGCTTACTCAGCAATGCTTGATATTCCCTTGTCTGCTCCTGCGACATTTCCTCATCCATATGCACATAGTAATATGTGTGATCTATCCTGCATGCCATGGCTAAAAGCAGCCATGCATCGTTTTTGCATCAACTATCTTTACTTTTTGTAACATGCTTTCCCCAAGTAAAATTGCTTCTCTATATGTCATATATACCTTCTATCCGGCGGTCAATGTGCACACACATTGTTTTCCTCCTGCCATTTCTTCCAGTCAAACACGGCCTCAACCGATGCGATGCCAACCTCTATCATTTCATCATCCGGCTCCTTTGTGGTCATTCGCTGCATTAAAAGCCCCGGTACACTAAGCATGTTGACAACCGGATTGTCATATCTGCCTGCAAGCCTGATAAACTCATAAGATACCCCTGCGATTACAGGAATAAGCACAAGTCGTAACAATAACTGCAGCGGCTTTGAATCCACACGGATAAACATGAAAAATAATATGCTTATGAGCATTACTATAAGCAGAAAGCTTGTGCCGCAGCGCTTGTGATGCTTTGAGCTTTTTCTCACGTTTTCCACTGTAAGCGGAAGCCCGTGCTCTATGCAATTGATGCATTTATGCTCAGAGCCGTGATACATAAATGTGCGCTTAATATCAGGTGTCAGCGATATAATTGCTATATACCCAGAAATATTGCCAGTCTGATAACACCCTCTATGAACGCTATGAGCATTCATGTGACGCTTAATCACCTTTTTAAAAAGA
>ENA-OQIM01000186-OQIM01000186.1-human-gut-metagenome-genome-assembly--contig:-NODE-186-length-21903-cov-4.127663_pt1 | contig 21903 bp, 25 predicted proteins | sample MGYA00242579_ERZ504744 | MGnify/ENA primary metagenome ERZ504744 (study PRJEB26092, sample SAMD00036441) | human gut metagenome | host: Homo sapiens | study: EMG produced TPA metagenomics assembly of...
GGGTCATAGCCATGTGCCGCATGGTGTCGTCACCCGCCGTGGTCGCAAGATTGGCCGCAAGATGACCGCCTGCGGAAAATCCGATTACCGCGATCTTACTGGGGTCGCAATGCCAGTCTCCGCATGCGCGCGTATGCGCTGCACTGCTTCCGCGGCTTCCAGCAAAGCCGTGGGGAAGACGGATGGCGCGACGGAATAGCGCAGCACAAACGCGTTGCATCCGGCCGCGAGGAACTGCATGGCGATCGGTTCGGCCTCGCGGTCGGAGGTCATGGCATAGCCGCCGCCCGGAATCACCAGAACGCTGGGGCGTTGACGTTTGGGATCGATCTCCTCGCTGTTGTCGAGAACGTACCGGACGAACGTGGCCTCACTGCCATCGATGCCGGTGATGATGTCTTCACAATACTGCATATCGCTACCTTAGACGGATTGTGTGTGCGAATCCATGCGGCCTTCTATGCGGCACACGGATTCGCACTGTTCTGATCGGTTCCTGCCTTCCACAAGGTTGCAGGAAACCGATGGAGATCGCCGGAACAACCTATATGCAAGATGCTCCGGCAATCCATGTTCATGTTGAGGAGAGTGTAGGCCCGCCCCGTTTGTGAGCACGTTCTGATGCTCACATCAGAACGTGACCTCGACATCGACGGATTTGGCATCGCTCAAAGCGGGAACCACATTACCGCCAATCTTCGCTCCGTCGACGCTCACCGTGCGCTCGCCGGTGCGCTTCATGGCGATGCGGTAGGTCACGCCGCGGAACACGCGCGTCACGGTCAGCTGGTCGAACCGTTCCGGCAGATGCGGTTCGATGGCCAGGCCGTCGAGCGTCGGTCGCACGCCCAGCAGATACTGCGACACGTCCACGAACGTCCACGCGGCGGTGCCGGTCAGCCAGGAGTTCTTGCCCTCGCCCGGGGTCGCTGCCTCGGGACCGGCCACCATCTGGCAGTAGACGTACGGTTCCACCTTGCGCACGTCGGACTTGTCCTCGACATACGCCGGGCAGTTGCGCTGGTAGACGGCGAATGCCTCGTCGTCATTGCCGGCGATGGCGTTGGCGATGGAGATCCACGGGTTGTTGTGGCAGAAGATGCCGCCGTTTTCCTTGTATCCGCGCGGATAGGAGGAGATTTCGCCCAATTCGATGCGGTAGGTGGAGTAGGCGGGTGCGAGGATGGCGGTGCCCCAATCGCAGGTCAGGCGTTCCTTGACGGACTTCAGCGCCTGCTGCGCCTTGCCGTCATCGAGCCGATGCCGGCCATCACGCACATGCCCTGCGGTTCGATGTAGATCTGGCCTTCGGTGTCCTCATGCGTGCCGACCTTGCGCGAGTAGCGTCGTAGGCGCGCACGAACCATTCGCCGTCCCAGCCGGCGGTTTTGACGGCCTTGGAAACCTGGCCGATTTCGGCGCGCACGTTGGCCGCCTCGGACGCGATTTCGGCGTCGGACATGCCGGCCAGACGTCCATAATGCTCGAGGATGTCGGCATATTGGCTGCCGTACGGCACGAACATGCCGCCGATGAACACGGATTCGGCGACGCCGGTGTCGTTGTTCTCCACGGTCTGGAAGCTTTCGCCCGGAGTATCGGAGAAACAGTTGAGGTTCAGACAATCATTCCAGTCGGCGCGGCCGATGAGCGGAATGCCATGCGGAACCGTCCTCCATTTGGGTGGAGGCGATGTCGATGATGCGCTCGCGTGCGCGTTCCGGAATGAGATGCACGAAGCCAAGCAGGTCCTGGTTGGAATCGCGGAAGCCCATGCCGCGTCCCATGCCCGACTCGTAGTAGGAGGCGGAACGGGACATGTTGAACGTGACCATGCACTGGTACTGGTGCCAGATGTTGACCATGCGGTCGAGCTTTTCGTCGCCGGAATCGACGCTGTAGGTGGTCAGCAGTTCGGACCAGTAGGAGTTGAGCTCCTTCAAGGCGGCTTCGACCTGTTCGACGGTGGCGAAACGGCGGAACAGCTCATGGGCCGGCTTCTTGTTTATGATGCCGACCTTGGCCGGATCGTTCGGATCCTCCCATTTCTGGTCCTTGGCCACTTCGATATAGCCCAGCATGAACACGAGCGATGCGGTTTCGCCCGGCTGGAGTTCCAGACGCACGCGGTTGGCGGCGATCGGGAACCAGCCGTGCGCCACGGAATCGTGAGCCTTGCCTTCGGCGATGACCTGCGGGGTGTCCCAGCCGTTGAACTGGCCGAGGAACTCGTCGCGGCTGGTGTCGAAACCGACGACGGGCGCGTTGACGCCGTAGAACGCGTAATGGTTGCGGCGCTCCTTGAATTCGGTCTTGTGGTACAGCAGCGTGGCATCGGTTTCGCGTTCGATCTCCACCTCGCCGGTGGACAGGTTGCGCTGGAAGTTGGACGAGTCGTCCACGGCATTCCACAGGCACCATTCCACGGAGCCGGTCACGTCGATGACGGCCGGCTCGTCGGTGGTGTTCGTCACGTCGAGCCGATTGATTTCCGCATTGGTGTGCAGCGGCACGAAGGCGGTGAGCTTGGATTCGATGCCTCGCTTGGAAGCTTCGAACACGGTGTAGCCGATGCCTTGACGGCACTTGTAGGAATCAAGCGGGGTCTTGCACGGAAGGAAGGTCGGCGACCAGGTTTCGACCGGCTTGGCATCGGCGGAATCGGAGTCCATCAGGCTCAGGTAATAGCAGCGGGAGCCGTTGTCTGCCGGCACGTTGTTATACCGGTAGCGGGTGACGCGGCGTAGTTTGGCGTCCTTGTAGAAGCTGTAGCCGCCGCCGGTGTTGGAAATCAGCGAGAAGAAGTCCTTGTTGCCAAGGTAGTTGATCACGCAGGGGGGTCGCCGGGGTTTCAATCACGTATTCCTTTGCGGCATCATCGAAATGACCGTAGCGCATGGGTGTCCTTTCGTCGGTGAAATGGCTGTGACGAGGTGTACTGTATGGGTATATCGTCCATTGATTTAATTAATAGGTTAGTACGTTATTTATAAACTTATAAATAACGATTTGCTGGCGTGTTGCCGTCGGTCTTCCAATGGTCATCTGTCGACGCTGCCGCAATCGGGCAGAGGTCGGGGTATACTTCCTCCGTTGCCCTCGTAGCTCAGTTGGTTAGAGCAGCACCTTATAAGGTGTTTGTCCTGGGTTCAAGTCCCAGCGAGGGCACATGCGGACCTGCCGGAAGCGGCGGGTCTTTTGCATATCCGCGGATTGCAGTCCGTACGCCCTGCGTGTGACGGCGCATACCGTGTCCCGGCCATCGCCTACACTCCATAAGGTTATCCGGTTCACGCCTTGCCATCGGGGCAATGCGACCCGGGTCCCCCGAATCTCTAGGAGACAAACTATGAAGCAGGGTATCCATCCTGATTACCACGCAGTGCAGGTCACCTGCTCTTGCGGCAACACCTTCGTCACCCGTTCCACCTACAACGGCGATCACATGACCGTCGACGTGTGCTCCAACTGCCACCCGTTCTACACCGGCAAGCAGAAGATCCTCGACACCGGTGGCCGCGTGGCTCGCTTCGAGAAGCGTTACGGCAAGAAGGCCAAGTGAGTCTTATTGCTTAGGCAATGAAAACGCCAGTCCATTCGTGGGCTGGCGTTTTTCGTTACCGACGTGCCGTCGCCTACCTCCGACGACCGCACTTCCGCGCCACCTTATATGATGGACAGGTTGAGTAAGGCTCAGCGACGAGTGATTCCGCTGAAGCGCAGATACGAAGAAAAGGCGTACATTGGCAGACGAACAATTCCCCGCGGCCGTCACCGCGCTTGAGGAATACCACAATATCGAACAGCAGATGGCCGAGCCGGAGGTCGCATCCAATCCCGACAAGATGCGCAAGCTGGGTCGCGCCACGCCGAACTGGGTGCCATCGTCTCCGCCTACACCGCATACAAGCAGGTGAAGGACGATCTGGAGGCGGCCCGCGAGATGGCGTCCGAAGATCCCGATTTCGCCGAAGAGGCCAAGCGGTTGGAAGGCGAGCTGCCCGCAGCCGAAGAGAAGCTGCGCACCGCGCTGATTCCGCGTGACCCCGATGACGCGCGTGACACGATCATGGAGATCAAGGCCGGCACCGGTGGCGAGGAAGCGGCGCTGTTCGCCGGCGACCTGCTGCGTATGTACATGCGATACGCGGAAAAGCGCGGCTGGTCGGTCACCGTGCAAAGCGAGAACACCACCGAGCTGGGTGGCGTCAAGGACGTGCAGCTGGCCATCCGCGCCAAAGGCACTCCGGCGCCGGAGGACGGCGTGTGGGCTTCCCTCAAGTACGAAGGCGGCGTGCACCGCGTGCAGCGCATCCCCGTCACCGAATCGCAGGGACGTATCCAGACTTCCGCCGCCGGCGTGATCGTCTTCCCGGAAGCCGACGAGGACGACGATGAAATCGAAATCGATCCGAAAGACCTCAAAATCGACATCTTCATGAGCTCCGGCCCCGGCGGACAGTCCGTGAACACCACGTATTCCGCGGTCCGCATGACGCACATCCCCACCGGCATCACCGTGAACATGCAGGACGAGAAGAGCCAGATCCAAAACCGCGCGGCGGCACTGCGCGTTCTGAAGAGCCGCCTGCTGGCCATGAAACACGAGCAGGAGGCCGCCGAGGCCGCCGATATGCGCCATTCCCAGGTGCGCTCGCTGGACCGTTCGGAACGTATCCGCACGTACAACTTCCCGGAAAACCGCATCGTCGACCATCGCACGAACTACAAGGCGTACAACCTCGACGCCGTGCTTGACGGCGATCTGCAGGCCGTGATCGACAGCGACATCCAGGCGGACGAAGCCGATCGTCTCGCCAACCAGAAGTAAGGCGATTGGGTGGCGACGGTATTCGAAACGGTGCGTTCCGCCGCGGACGAACTACGTGCGGCGGGCGTCGACACTCCGCAGCACGACGCCAAACTGCTGCTCGCCGAAGCGTTCCATACGGACCTGCAGCACGTGGACAAAGCCATGCTCATGGGCGATGGCGTCGAACGTCTGGCCGAAAAAGAAGACGCGGAACCGGCGATGGAACGTTTCCAGACCATGCTGGCCCGTCGTGTCAAACGCGAGCCGTTGCAGCACATCACCGGCCATGCACCGTTTCGCTACCTTGATTTGAAGTCGGTCCAGGCGTGTTCATTCCACGTCCGGAAACCGAACTGGTCGTGCAGGAAGGCGTCGACTGGGCCACCAGAAGCGGCATGTACCGCGCCAAAGTGGTCGATCTGTGCGCCGGCAGCGGTGCGATCGGCCTCGCCTTCGCTTCGGAAGTGCCGGGCAGCGAGGTGTGGGCCGTCGAGAAAAGCGCTACGACCGCCGAGTGGACGCGGCGCAACTTCGACGAGACCGCGAAACGGTATTCCGCAATCGCCGGCAATTATCATCTGGACATCGCCGACGCCACGCAAATGCCGACGCTAAGCCAACTTGACGGCACCATCGACATCGTGCTCACCAATCCGCCGTACGTGCCGCTTGCCGACATTCCCGAACAGCCCGAGGCGCGCGATTACGACCCCCGATCTGGCGCTATACGGCGGTTCGGCGGATGGCACGCTCATTCCGGAACGCATCATCGCACGCGCGGCGAAACTGCTTCGTGCGGGTGGACTTATGGTGATGGAGCACGACATCACGCAGGGGGAGCGGCTTGCCGCCTTCGCACGAACCTGCGGCTTCGTCGACGTTACCGTGCATAACGACTACACCGGACGGCCACGTTATCTGACGGCGGAAAAACAGCCGGCACAGTAACTTATATTCTTTTGCGCCATGCTGACGGGGATATAACCAGAAGTTGAGTCTCACTATAAGAACATTTTATGCAGGCCGCCGTCCGTCAGGCTATAAAGAACAATCGGAATGCACAGAGAGAGAACGGGCGTCCGTCATGAGTGGTCGCCGTGGTTCCGCGCACGGGGGTTGAGATGAACATGATTTTTCCAAGGTGCGCGTTGAAAGGAATGTGCAGCGTTTTCAAGAAAAGAGGAAGAACGGAATGAACGCGAAGTTCTCCGCCAAGTGCGTCGCCCTGGTCGCGGCAGGCGCAATGTCGATGTCCCTCGCTGCCTGCTCCGGCGGCAGCATGGACGATTCCAGCAGCTCCAACGGTAGCGCGGCCAACAGCGATACCATCACGCTGGGCTCCGTCACCACCAACTCCGGCACCGCCGCCGCATACGGCGAGGCCGAGGTCGCCGGCTTCAAGCTGGCTGTGGATGAGATCAACGCCAAGGGCGGCATCAACGGCAAGAAGGTCAAGCTCGAGTCCATGGACGACAAGGGCGACGCCACCGAAGCCTCCAACGCCTTCAACAAGCTCGCCGGCGACAACAGCGTGCTCGGCGTGGTCGGCCCGACCATCTCCTCCACCACCGCGGCCGTGGCTCCGCTGGCCGACCAGTCCAAGCTGCCGGCCATCGCACCGGCCGCCACCTCCGACTCCATCGAGACCGGTGGCTACATGTTCCGCACCTGCTTCAAGGACTCCTACCAGGGTGAGATCGCTGCCAAGTTCGCAGCCGAGACCCTGAAGGTCAAGAAGGTCGCCGTGCTGTACGGCACCGGCGATCCGTACTCCTCCGGCGTGGGCAAGGCCTTCGCCGCTGCCGCCAAGAAGGCCGGCCTTGACGTCGTGGCCGAAGAGAACTCCTCCAGCGCCGACGACACCGAGTACTCCTCCCAGCTGCAGAAGATCCAGGCCGCTGGCGCCGAGTTCCTGTACGCTCCGTACTACTACTCCGTCGCTGGCCCGTACATCATCCCGCAGGCCCGCTCCGTCGGCTACAAGGGCTATGTGATGGGCCCTGACGGCTACGACGGCCTGAAGATGACCGACGACAAGTCGCTGTACAACAAGGTGCTCTACACCACCCACTACTCTCCGGACGACACCTCCAACGCCAAGGTGCAGGACTTCATCAAGTCTACAAGAAGGCCAACAAGAACGCCGATCCGAACACCTTCACCGCACTGGGCTACGACTCCGTGTACATGATGAAGCAGGCCATCGAGAAGGCCGGCAAGAACGCCACCCGCGAGTCCGTGCGCAACGCCATCGCCGGCATGAGCTTCGAAGGCGTGACCGGCAACTTCACGCTCGACAAGAAGGGCTCCCCGAAGAAGTCCGTCGTCGTGCTTGAGCTCAAGGACGGCAAGCCGCAGTACAAGACCACCATTCAGCCTGCCAAGTGAGCGTCGCTTGCCTGAAGGCTGAATCTGTGAAGAGGAGGGGACCGGGAAACCGGTTCTCTCCCTTTCGCGTATCAAGACGAAAATAACCATATTCAGCCGCTGGGCTTCTTCAGCGGCCAAGCCGGACGGTTATGTCAAAAGTCCGGCATCATCAACTTTTGAAAGGAGGAATGATGGGCGATCAGATCATCATGTTCATCAGTCAGATCTTCAACGGTCTGAAGATCGGCAGCGTGTACTCGCTCGTGGCACTCGGCTACACCATGGTGTACGGCATCATTCGTTTAATCAACTTCGCACACGGCGATTTCATCATGGTCGGCTCCTACGTGCTGATGCTTACCATTCCGGCGATCGTCGCGTTCGGCCTGCCCGCATGGGTGGCCGTCATCCCCGCGATCCTCATGTGCGTGGCGGTGGGCGTCATCGTGGAGAGGGCCGCATACAAGCCGGTTCGTGAAAAGGGCAACAGCATGACGGCCTCATCACCGCAATCGCAATGAGCCTTCTGTTGGAGAACGGCTCCCAGGCCATCTTCGGCGCCGACTACCAGACCGTGCCCACCATCATCCAGATTCCGACGCTGGCGATCGGCAAGCTGAAGATCGACGGCGCGACCATCATCACCATCGTGCTCGGCGTGATCATCATGGTCGCGCTGCAGCTGTTCGTCACCTACACCAAGCAGGGCAAGGCCATGCGCGCGGTCTCCGAAGACAAGGAGGCTCGATCCTGATGGGCATCAACGTGAACTCCACCATCACGCTCACGTTCGCCATCGGTTCGGGCCTCGCCGCCGTCGCATCGCTGATGTACTGCGTTTCCTATCCGCAGGTGTCCCCGATGATGGGCGCGATGCTGGGCCTGAAGGCCTTCGTCGCGGCCGTGCTCGGCGGCATCGGCTCCATCCCGGGCGCCATGGTCGGCGGTCTGGTGATCGGCGTGGTCGAAAGCCTGACCAAGGCGTACATCGGCACCATCACCGGCGGTGTGATCACGTCCGCGTTCTCCGACGCCATTGTGTTCGGCATCCTCATCATCGTGCTCCTGGTCAAGCCGTCCGGCCTGATGGGCGAACCGGAAACCGAGAAGGTGTGACCTCATGAAGAAATCAATGCTTTCCACCAAACAGTCCTATCTGATGTGCGCGGTCGGCATCGTCGTGCTGTTCGGCATTCTGATGGGTGTATGCGAATCCGGCATGGCCAGCACCTACATCAAGGGCATCATGATGACAAGCTGCATCGCCATCATCATGACCACGTCGCTGAACCTCACCATCGGCGTGCTCGGCCAGCTGACGCTGGGCTGCTGCGGCTTCGAAGCGATCGGCGCGTACAGCGCGGCCCTGCTGAGCAAGCTGCTCGTCGCCAACGGCGTTGCGATGGATCCGACGCTGCGATTCCTGCTGACGACACTCGCCGGCGGCGTGGTCGCCTGCATCTTCGGCATCCTGGTCGGCATTCCGGCACTGCGTCTGCATGGCGATTACCTCGCCATCATCACGCTGGGCTTCGGCGAAATCATCCGCGTGATCATCCAGAACCTGAAGGTCGCCGGCGGCATGGGCCTCGACAAGGGCGCGGCCGGCCAGGCGCTGATCGGCATCGACCGACTCGCCAACCTGTACGTCGTGTTCTGGATCACCGTCGTCACCGTCGTGCTGCTGTTCATGTTCGCCCGCTCCCGTTACGGCCGTGCCGTCAAGGCCATCCGCGACGACGAGATCGCGGCAAGCGCGTCCGGCATCAACATCACCTACATGAAGGTGCTCGTGTTCGCTATCTCCGCGTTCTTCGCGGGCATCGCCGGCGGCATCTTCGCCCAGTACATCGGCTCGCTGAACCCCGCGATGGCCGGATGGCTGCAATCGATCAACTACGTGATCATGGTCGTGTTCGGCGGCATGGGCTCGCTGACAGGTTCCATCGTCTCCGCCATCGCGCTGACGATCCTGCCGGAGCTGTTGCGCGCCTTCTCCACCTACCGCATGCTCGTGTACTCGGTGGCGCTGGTGCTCATCATGATCTTCCGCCCGCAGGGCATCTTCGGCAACTGGGAATTCTCCCTGACCAAGACCATCAACAAGCTGTTCTACCCGATGAAGGTCAAGGCGCACGGCAAGTCGAAGCAGGCTGAATCCACCGCCAAGGCAGCCAAGGACACCGCCAAGACGGACGAAACCGTCGAGACGGCCGCCGACACCAAGGAGGCGCAGGCATGAGCGAGCCCATCCTGAAAGCCGAACATCTCGGCATCACCTTCGGAGGCCTCAAAGCCGTATCCGACTTCAACATGACCATCAACTCCGGCGAGCTCGTCGGCCTGATCGGCCCGAACGGCGCCGGCAAAACCACCGTGTTCAACCTGCTGACCGGCGTGTACCAGCCCACGGAAGGCGAGTTCTTCCTGGACGGCGAACGCATGAACGGCAAGAAGACATACCAGGTGGTGCGCGCCGGCATCGCCAGAACCTTCCAGAACATCCGCCTGTTCGGCCAGATGACCGTGGAGGAGAACGTGCTGGTCGCATTCAACGAATCGTTCAGCTACCACATGGGCGGCGCGATTTTCCGCACGCCGAAATTCTGGAAGCAGGAACGCGAGATGCACGCCAAAGCCATCGACCTGCTCAAGATCTTCGGACTAGAAGGCCTGGCCGAAACCGAAGCGGCGAACCTGCCGTACGGCGCCCAGCGCAAGCTGGAAATCGCCCGCGCCCTCGCCACCGGCATGAAACTGCTGTTGCTCGACGAGCCGGCGGCAGGCATGAACCCGACGGAGACCGAGGACCTGCTCAACTGCATCAACACCATCCGCGACCGCTTCGGCATCGCCATCCTGCTGATCGAGCATGACATGAGCCTGGTGATGAACGTCTGCCAGCGCATCCAGGTGCTCGACTACGGACGCACCATCGCCGCCGGCACGCCGGACGAGATCGCCAACAACCCGCAGGTCATCTCCGCATACCTGGGTTCCGACGACGATACCGACAGCGACGATGCCAAGCACGAAAGCGAGGAGGAGGCCTGATGCTGGAAGTCAAGAACCTTTCCGTTTCGTACGGTGCCATCGAAGCCGTCAAGGACATCAGCTTCACCGTCAACGACGGCGAGATCGTGTCCCTGATCGGCGCGAACGGCGCAGGCAAGACCACCACGCTGCACACCATCACCGGTCTGGTACCGGCGAAATCCGGTTCCGTGATGTACAACGGAGTGGATCTGCTGAAAACCCACAACAACAAGATCGTGACCCTCGGTATGGCGCACATTCCGGAAGGGCGCCACGTCTTCACACGCATGAGCGTCGAAGAGAACCTGGAGATGGGCGCGTTCAGCCTGAAGGACCAGTCGGACCTCAAGAAGGACCTCGACATGGTCTACGGCCTGTTCCCCCGTCTGAAGGAACGCCGTAACCAGAAGGCCGGCACGTTGTCCGGCGGCGAGCAGCAGATGCTGGCGATGGGCCGCGCGCTGATGAGCCATCCGAAGACGATCCTCATGGACGAGCCGTCCATGGGCCTGTCCCCGAAGCTCGTCAAGGAGATCTTCTCCATCATCCGCAAGCTGCACGAGCAGGGCATCACGATTCTGCTGGTCGAGCAGAACGCCAAGATGGCGCTGTCGATCGCCGACCGCGCATACGTGCTGGAAACCGGCCGTATCACGATGGAAGGCGACGCCAAGGAACTGCTCAACAACGAGCAGGTGCGCAAGGCGTATCTGGGCGCCTGATTCGTGCCGTATCCGCCTTGTCGGCTTGGACGCATCCAAACCGACAGGGCTTTTTCTATATCCGATGGAATATTCGCCGGTCGTGTTCCCACCATTCGGGCGCGCCATCGAGCCATGCCTTACAATAGGTAAGTTGACTGGCTGAAAGGGAGGTGTCATGAGCGAGATTTGCACAGTAAACGACGAATCCCTTGCCCGGGCCGTTGAAATCATCCATGATGGCGGATTGGTGGTCATCCCCACTGACACGGTGTACGGCGTCGCCTGCGATCCGCGTAACATCGAGGCGATCCGCAAGGTGTTCGCAGCCAAACAACGACCGAAATACAAGTCGTTGCAGGTGTTGCTGCCGTCAATCGAAAGCATGGAGAAGCTGCATCTGACCTTGCCGGTGCCGCTCAACCGTCTGGCCGCCATGTTCATGCCGGGCGCTTTTTCGCCGATAGCGGAAGCGGAAGACGACTGTTCGCTTGCCACGTTGCGTCATGATCCGACAACCGGCAAAGCCACACAGGCGTGCGCATCCCCAATTCCGCGGTCGCGCTGCGTATTCTGCGAGCCACCGGGCCGTTGGCCGCCACCAGCGCCAACCGTTCCGGCGAGGAAAGCGCACAAACGGTGCAGGAAGCCGCGGACGCGCTGGGAGATGCGGTGGATCTGTATTTGGACGGGGGAGCGACTCCGGGACATGTATCGTCCACGGTGGTTGCAGCCGACCCGCACGAGCGCGACGGCATCGCGATTCTTCGGGAGGGAGTGATTCGCGAGCTGGTCATCCGTAAGGCGTTAACACTGAATGGCGGTGCTTTGGGCGCATGAGAATCTACCTGTTCATTGCCGCGGTCGCAGGTGGCGTCACCTATCTGCTCACGCCGCTGATCCGGCACATCGCCATCGAAATCGGCGCAGTCGGCGAAGTGCGTGCACGCGACGTGCATACCGTGCCGACGCCACGCATGGGTGGACTGGGCATGCTTATCGGCTTCACCGTTGCCATGCTGTTCGCCTCTCGCATCCCTTTCATCGAAGGCCTGTTCGCCCAATCGCATCAGGCATGGGTGATTCTAGCCGGCGCCATCATGATCAGCCTACTGGGCATGGCCGACGATTTGTGGGACCTTGACTGGATGCTCAAACTCGCCGGTCAGCTGCTCATCTCCGTGTTTGTGGCCTGGGGCGGCCTGCAGATCATCTCGTTGCCTCTCGCTCGCTCGTCACCGCGTCGCCGAGCCTGTCGATGGCCATCACCGCGTTCCTTATCGTCGCGTCCATCAACGCGGTCAACTTCGTGGACGGTCTTGACGGCCTCGCTTCGGGCATCGTCGCGATCGGCGGCATCGCCTTCGCCATCTATTCGTACATCATCGCAAGAAGCTCGCCGTCGTACGCATCCATGGCAACGCTGATCGACATCGCTATGGTCGGCACCTGCGTCGGTTTCATCCTGCATAACTGGCATCCCGCGAAACTGTTCATGGGCGACTCCGGTTCCATGCTGCTTGGCTACCTGATCACCTGCGCGTCGATCGTCATGACCGGCCGTCTCGACCCGGCATCCATCCACGCCAGCATCTACCTGCCGGTGTTCATGCCGATTCTGCTGCCGATGCTCGTGCTGTTCCTGCCGATTCTCGACATGTGCCTTGCCATCGTGCGGCGTTTGAGAAAAGGCCAGTCGCCGATGCACCCCGACCGTATGCATCTGCACCACCGCATGCTGCGCATCGGACATTCCGTGCAGGGCGCGGTGCTGATTCTGTGGGGTTGGGCCGCGTTGATCTCGTTCGGTTCGATCATGATCCTGTTCTTCAAGGCACAGTATGTGCTGATCGGCTTCCTCATCGCGGCGGCGCTGCTGACGGTCGCCACAATGTACCCCTATCTGAAGCACCGCATTCCGGAGATCCGTGAGGAGAACGCGGCCGCCGAATCGGACGCTCAGCATGCGTCGGTCGGACGCGCCCGCGGCGGCAATGCCCGCGGCGAACGCTGACCGTTTTTCAACGCGTCAGGCCTCCGCACCATCCGCCTAAAATATGATGAAACGCTTTGCCAAACGATATAAGCAGCTTTTATTACGATTGATAATTTCGGCTTTTCGCGCCGTGTCGCAGTAAGTCAGCCCACGTTCATATAGTGGTCTATGGCTACAATTCCTGATATGAATGCAGATTCCACGTTCGCCCCACTCCCTCCGATTTTCGCCCAGCTTGGCCTCGCCTATGACGATGTGCTGCTGCTGCCGAACGAGACGGACGTCATTCCGTCCGAAGTGGACACCACCACCCATCTCACACGCAACATCACGATGAAGGTCCCGGCGATCTCCGCCGCGATGGACACCGTCACCGAATCCGACATGGCCATCGCCATGGCTCGCAACGGCGGCATCGGCGTGCTGCACCGCAACCTTTCCATCGACGACCAGGCCGCCCAGGTCGACATCGTCAAGCGTTCCGAATCCGGCATGATCAGCGATCCGCTCACCGTGAGCCCGGACGTGACCCTCGCCGACCTCGACAAGCTGTGCGGCCGTTTCCACATCTCCGGCCTGCCGGTCGTGGACAAGGACAGCAAGCTCGTCGGTATCATCACCAACCGTGACATGCGTTTCATCGCTTCCGAGGATTACGACCGTTTGAAGGTCTCCGAGGTCATGACCCGCGAGAACCTCATCACCGGTCCGTCCGACATCTCCAAGGAAGACGCGCACGACCTGCTGGCCAAGCACAAGGTCGAGAAGCTGCCTCTGGTCGATTCCGAAGGCCGCCTGACCGGTCTGATCACCGTCAAGGATTTCGTCAAGACCGAACAGTATCCGGACGCCACCAAGGATGAGCAGGGCCGTCTGCGCGTCGCCGCAGGCATCGGCTTCCTGGGCGACGCCTACAACCGTGCTTCCGCTCTGATGGAAGCCGGCGTGGACGTGCTCGTGGTCGACACCGCCAACGGTGAGGCCAAGCTGGCTCTCGACATGATTCGCCGCCTGAAGTCCGATTCCGCGTTCAAGGGCGTTGACATCATCGGCGGTAACGTGGCCACCCGTCAGGGCGCTCAGGCCATGATCGACGCCGGTGTTGACGCAGTCAAGGTCGGCGTGGGCCCAGGCTCCATCTGCACCACCCGCGTGGTGGCCGGTGTCGGTGTGCCGCAGCTCACCGCAGTGTACGAGCCGCTCAGGCCTGCCGTGCCGCTGGCGTGCCGTGCATCGCCGACGGTGGCATTCACTACTCCGGCGACATCGCCAAGGCTCTGGTTGCCGGTGCCTCCACCGTCATGCTCGGCGGCACCCTCGCAGGCTGCGAGGAAGCTCCGGGTGAGAAGGTGCTGCTGCACGGCAAGCAGTACAAGCTGTACCGTGGCATGGGCTCCCTCGGCGCCATGGCTCCGCGTGGCAAGAAGTCCTACTCCAAGGATCGCTACTTCCAGGCCGACGTCACCTCTAACGACAAGGTCGTTCCGGAAGGCGTTGAAGGCGAAGTGCCGTACCGCGGACCGCTGAACGCAGTGCTGTACCAGATGATCGGTGGCCTGCACCAGTCCATGTTCTACATCGGCGCTCACAACATCGCCGAAATGCCGGAACGTGGCCGTTTCATCCGTATCACCGACGCTGGCTTGCGCGAATCCCATCCGCATGACATCGTCATGACCGCCGAAGCTCCGAACTACTCCGGCCGCCAGTGATTGCTGAATTCCAGTAATCAAAATCGGTAAAAGCCTCTTACTTCTCGGAAAAGACCGAAAGTAAGAGCTTTACTCATATCTGCAACGTGAATATTTATAACCGAACGTCGCCCTATCGCCAAGTAGCGGTGTTTGATGTACGAGCAAATCGCTAAAACAAGTGTGACTTCCCGGTGCGTAGGCCTTCCAATCTCCCTACCTCGCGGTATCTTTGAATGTTCAGCTGAAGCGTGCCAAGCGGCACGCGCACACGCAAAGGAAACGAGGCAAAATGGTTGACGCACATGACGGCGAAACGTATACGGCGAAAGGATTCACGCCTGATCTGGATCGATTGCGAAATGACCGGCTTGGATATTTTCCACGATGAACTGTGCGAGATCTCCGTGGTACCGACGGACTTCGACCTCAATGTGCTCGACGAGGGTATTGATTTCGTGATCAAGCCGTCTAATGCGGCCGTTGCCAATATGAACGATTTCGTGCGTGCCATGCACACCCGTTCCGGACTCATCAACGAATGGGAGAACGGCCTGAGCGTCGAAGAGGCCGAACGGAAAGTCACCGAATACGTGGCCCGCTTCACCCCGGACGGCGTCAAGCCGCTGCTCGCAGGCAACTCCATCGGATCAGACAAAAAATTCCTCGACCGTTACATGCCGAACCTCATGGAACACCTGCACTACCGTGTAATCGACGTGAGCACGTTCAAAGAGCTTGCCCGCCGCTGGTATCCTGCCGTATACAACAACCGTCCGCCGAAGAATGGTGGACATCGCGCGCTCGCCGACATCATCGAATCCTTGGACGAACTGCGCTACTACCGTAAGGCGTTCATGCAGCGGCGCCCGGTCCTGACGCAGCCGAAGCCAAGGCGATCGCCGATCAGATCGTGGCAACCAGCATTCTGAACAACAACTGATTCCGCATATCGCACAATCTTGGAAAATCTGATATTCCAACGAAAACATGGAAAGGACTCCAGTGAGCGCAGCCGATTGGACCAGCATCGAAATCCCGCAAGACATTCGCTTGGTGGTTGCCGATATGGACGGCACCCTGCTTGATGAGCATAGCGAGATTCCGCAAGGTTTCTGGCCGATGCTTGCCCGGTTGCGCTCACGAGGCGTTGAATTCGTGCCGGCATCCGGACGCCAGTACGCTACCTTGCGTGCCATGTTCGCCGATAAGGCGGCGCAGGTGCTTGACGGCGGCGAACTTTCGTATATCGCGGAAAACGGCAATGTCGTGGCCATTGACGGTAATATCGCCGAAGTGCACGGCGTCGATACCGATGTGACCCGCTGGACCATCGACACGGTGAACGCTTCTGCCGCGGCTGGCGAATACGATATGGGATTGGTGCTTTGTGGCCTGCGCACGGCATACGTGCAGCGCACGGACAAGCCGTTCCTTGACGAAGTCGGCAAATATTATGCGGCACTGGAGATTGTGGACGATCTGCATAGCGTGCTTGAAGATGTGATCGCATCAAACGGCGAAAGCGACACCATACTCAAACTGGCGATTCTCGATTTCGACGATGCCGAAGCGATGGCCGCGGAAAAGCTGACGCCACTGAAGAACGATTATCAGGTGGTGGTTTCCGGCAAACTGTGGGTCGACATCATGAATGCTACAACCAATAAGAAACAGGGCGTCGAAGCGTTGCAGCGCGTGCTTGGCGTCACTGCGGCCCAAACGGCGGTATTTGGCGATTATCTCAACGATTTGCAGATGCTTTCGGCAGGGCAGTGGTCGTTCGCCATGGGCAATGCGCACCCCGCGTTGAAACAAGCCGCGCATTTTGTGGCTCCATCCAATGCCGATCACGGGGTTCTTCAGGTTGTCGACAAGCTGATTGCGTAAGGAAGCCGTTTCTTCGAAATTGATGGTCGATTGAACAGGAAAGGCGGTGCGGCATGCGGCAGGCTGAGGCATTGGCGATTCTGCAAAGTGGCGCGAGCGTCTTCCTGACGGGTGCGCCGGGTGCTGGCAAGACCTACGTGCTCAATGAGTTCGTGCGTCAGGCCCGTGCCGAAGGTGCGGCGGTGTCGGTGACGGCGTCCACCGGTATCGCGGCCACGCATATCAACGGGCAGACCATTCATTCATGGAGCGGTGTCGGACTTGCCAACGCGCTCACCGACAATCTGATCAAAACCATACGTACCCGACGCAAACGTAAGCTGCAGGCGCTGACATTCTCGTCATCGATGAGGTTCCATGTTGCATGCGTGGCTGTTCGACATGGTCGATCAGGTGTGCCGCATCATTCGACGTGACCAACGCCCGTTCGGAGGGCTTCAAGTGGTGCTGTCCGGCGATTTCTTCCAGCTTCCGCCAGTGAGTGTGGGTGGGCGCAACCACGATTTGGTCACACCAAGCCCGGAATTCGTGGCTTCCCGCGAACAGTATGCGAAAGCGGGACTCAATCCAGATGGTTTCGTCACCGAATCATTGGTATGGCGGGAATTGAATCCCGCAATCTGTTACCTGACCGAACAGCATCGTCAGGATGACGGCAGTCTGCTCACCGTATTAACCGATATTCGCAACGGTTGCGTGAACGACGACGATCGCAATGTGCTCCTCACCAGACTGGGCACAATCCCCGAACCTGGTCAACAGGCCGTCAATCTGTTTCCCGTCAACAAGCAGGCGGACACGCTCAACGACATGCGCCTGTTCGAAATCAACGAGGAGCCGCACGAATATTTCGCCGAAGCCGCAGGGCCAGTCAATCTGGTGGAACGTTTGAAGAAGAACATGCTTGCCCCCGAACGTTTGCAGCTCAAAACCGGGGCTGCGGTGATGGCCGTACGCAACGACACCGACCACCAATTCGTGAACGGATCATTGGGTACCGTGCGCGGATTTGCCGCCGAAAACAAGGGCGGATGGCCGATCGTTGAATTTGAAAACGGCAATATCGTTACCATGAAGCCGAATTGCTGGGAAATGATGGACGGCGACACAGTGCTCGCCAGCGTCAACCAAGTGCCGTTGCGCTGCGCGTGGGCGATCACCATCCACAAATCGCAAGGTATGACGCTCGAGCGTGCGGTGATGGATTTGCGGCGCACTTTCGCGCCCGGCATGGGATATGTGGCGCTGTCTCGTGTGGAAGGTCTGCAAGGCCTGTATTTGAACGGTGTGAACGAACGCATGTTCTTGGTTTCGCCCGATGCGGTGCGATTGGATGGTGAGTTGCGTCTCGCCTCGGCACAGGCATCCGATATGTTGGCTCATGATGGCATCGCCGCGTTCCGGCAGAACATCGCTGTTCCCGACGATGACGAGTTCGCGCAGGACGCGCTGTTCTAGTATGGCGATTGCCTTGTTTGACATGTATGATGATTTTTGGGATTCGACGGATATGACTGTTGTGTTCCGTCCGTGCGTTGCCATACGTCGGTGAACGGGTGGTTGGATTGGGCTTACGTCCCCTTGCCTGAGTAGTTTTGGGCATATGACTAAAGCACTTCGTATGTCCACCATGTTCCTGCGCACTCTGCGTGAGGATCCCGCCGATGCCGATGTCGTATCGGATAAGCTTCTGCAGCGCGCCTGCTACCTGCGCAAGGCCGCTCCGGGTATTTGGACCTGGCTGCCGCTGGGCCTGAATGTTCTGAACAAGATCGAAAACATCATCCGTGAGGAAATGGCTTCGATCGACGCCCAGGAAGTCCATTTTTCCGGTCTGCTGCCGCGTGAGCCGTATGAGGCCACCCATCGTTGGGAAGAGTATGGCGACAACATCTTCCGTTTGAAGGATCGCCATGAGGCCGACTACCTGCTGGCGCCGACCCATGAGGAAATGTTCACCCTGCTGGTCAAGGACCTGTACTCCTCCTACAAGGATCTGCCGGTTACCCTCTACCAGATTCAGACCAAGTATCGTGACGAATTCCGTCCGCGTGCAGGCTGATTCGTGGCCGTGAATTCATCATGAAGGATGCCTACTCCTTCACGCTTGACAAGGAAGGCCTTGTCAAGGCGTATATGGACGAGCGTGGCGCCTACGAGCGTATTTTCAACCGTCTCGATTTGAAGTATGTGCCGGTGCACGCCATGGCAGGTCCGATGGGCGGTTTCGAATCCGAAGAGTTCCTTGCCCCGATGGAAATCGGTGAAGATACCTTCGCACAGTCGCCGAGCGGTAAGGCTTGGAATGTTGAGGCGCTGACCACTCCGGAACCGGAAGCCATCGACTTCAGCAACACTCCGGCCGCTGAAAAGCGTCCGACGCCGAATGCTGAAACCATCGATCAGATGGTTGAATTTGCCAATGCCAACCATCCGCGTTCCGATGGCCGCGCGTGGGAGGCTCCGACATTCTGAAGAACGTGGTGATCGCCGTGATGCATCCGCAGGATGACGAGCATGACGAGCCGTGGCGCGAACTGGTGGTCGTCGGCGTGCCTGGCGATCGTACCGTTGACATGAAGCGTCTTGAAGCGCAGTTCACTCCGGCTGAAATCGAAGAGGCCACCGACGAGGATCTGAAGAAGCATCCGGAACTCGTCAAGGGCTATATTGGCCCGATGGCGTTTGGCCCGCAGGCTCGCGGCGGTGAAAAGGCTGAAAACGCCAACGAAACCGGCGAAGCGTTGCGTTACCTCATTGACGCGCATATCGCCCGCGGTTCTGCATGGTTCACCGGTGCCGATGAAGCCGGAGTTGACTACTACGATCTCGTGTACGGTCGTGACTTCGAAGCCGACGGCGTGGTGGAAGCCGTGCAGGTTCGCCATGGCGACATGAGCCCGGACGGTTCCGGCCCGCTGAGCTTCGAACGCGGTGTGGAAATCGGCCAGGTGTTCCAGCTCGGTTTGAAGTATTCCAACGCGCTTGGCCTGAAGGTGCTCGACCAGAACGGCAAGACCGTGCCGGTGTGGATGGCTCCTACGGCATTGGCGTGTCTCGTGTGATGGCTTGTATCGCTGAAACCCACCATGACGAGAAGGGCTTGGCATGGCCGGCCATCATCGCTCCCGCCAGGTGCATGTGGTGGCCACCGGCAAGGATGCGGCCGCATTCGAAGCGCCGAGCAACTGATTGCCGATCTGGAAGCCAAGGGCATCGAAGTGATCTTCGATGACCGTAAGAAGGTTTCCCCGGGCGTCAAGTTCAAGGATGCCGAGCTTATCGGCGTGCCGCTGATCGCCGTCGCAGGCCGCGACACTGTCAACAATGGCACCATTGAAGTGCGTGACCGCAATGGCGAGAACGCCGAAGCCGTGCCTGTCGCCGACGCAGCCGGGTGATTGCCGATCGTGTCGCCGCGCTGCTGAAGTAATAATCGTATTTTTTCTGATTATTTCACCATATAAACGGAAGATTATGGATATGCCATAATCTTCCGTTTTTTATCTGGAAACAGGTAGGAGGAAGCATGATTGTGAGGAAAACATTTATGGGGAAAACAAACGAAAAACCATGCATATATCGGCAGTGCCTTGCGGTGGATAAGTGAGATTTATCCACCGACTATCCACGACTCGCCCGAAACGGCGTCCTTTATCCACATTTGCCGGTTGCGCTTGTACCAGTATGGTCGAATCGGGGATAGTGGTTCTACCGCGGAAACGCAAGGAAGCGGAAAGGCGTGCAGAACCCCTCTCTCGCAACCCATTTCTCCGACTGCACGTTGCTTTCGCACCTTCATCGGTGCTTTCCGCGGCCCCTTTATTACCAATGCGACAGAAAGGCCGATCATGGCACAACAGCAAGCTCTCATCACCATCACCGGATATGTGGGCGCCAATCCCACGCAATTCAACAGGGATGGCATGCCCCATGCCAGTTCGTTCAGAATGGCGAGCACCAGACGGTATTTCGACAATCGCACGCAGCAATGGAAGGATCTTCCCACCACATGGATCACGGTGAAAGCGTACCGGAACTATCCGAGCACATCTGCCAATCTCTGAAGAAAGGCGAGCCGGTTATCGTGACGGGCGCGCTCGCCACGGAAACGTGGGCCGATCAGAACGGCAAACCGCAGTCACGCATAGTGCTGGAAGCCAGCGCCGCAGGGCACGACCTTAACCGGGGAGTCACCACGTTGCGTAAGTTCGTCAAGCCAAACGACCAAGCCCAACCGGAAACGAAGGGCACGGAACCTCAAGTGGGAGTCGACCCGTTCGCAAGGCACAGCAGCGTGGCTCCGGTTGAGATAGTGGTTCCCGAAGATGACGAAGCCGCCGAATTCTCGGGAAACCCCGAAGAATTCGGCGGCGACATATACTAGGAGGCACCGATGCTTCGCACGATGGGCGATGATTGCCTACTGATGATGCGGCTCGCTACCAGATGCGCACGCGCTGATCGGGGTCGAGCCACATGCCATCCTCCGGCTTCACGTCGAACGCCTTATAGAACAGATCCACGTTGCGTGCGATGCCGTTCGTGCGGCATTCGGCGGGGGAGTGCGGGTCGATCTGCAGATACTGCTCCGCCAGCTCGTCACGATTCTTGGTGCGCCAGATGGACGCGTAGCTGAGGAAGAAACGCTGCAAACCGGTGAAACCATCGATTTCCGCGCCTCAGCCAGCGAAGCTTCAATGGACTCCATGGAACCGTTCTTCTCACGGCCTGCCACCTCGTCAAGAGCGAACGCATATGCTTTGAGCGCAATGTTCACGCCACTCAGGTCGCCGATGTTCTCGCCGATGGTCAAAGCGCCGTTCACATGTGGAGCCTGAGCTGGATCGTCGGCGTATTTTTCGGCGAGCTGGGTCGGCACGAATGCGTCGTACTGGTCGATGAGTTTCTGCGTGAGCTGCTCGAAATTGGCCTTGTCTTCTTCGGTCCACCAGTCGTTGAGCTTGCCGTCGCCGTCGTACTGGGCACCCTGATCGTCGAAGCCGTGGCCGATCTCATGGCCGATCACCGCTCCGATACCGCCATAGTTCGCGGCGTCTTCGGCGTTCGGGTCGAAGAACGGCGGCTGCAGAATGGCGGCCGGGAACACGATCACGTTCATGGTCGGCTCATAATAGGCGTTCACCGTCTGCGGATTCATCAGCATCGTCCTTGTCGACGCTCTTGCCGACTTTGGCCAGCTGATAGCCGGTCTCATACAAGTTGGCGGCACGCATGTTCTCGGCAAAACCGGCATTCTCGTGCACATCAAGCGCGGAATAGTCACGCCAATGGTTCGTATAAGCCGATCTTCGGGCACGAACTTGGAGAGCTTCTCCAACGCCTTCTGCTTGGTTTCTTCGCCAAGCAGGCGGAGTTGGAAATGGACACGCGGTAGGCGTCGAT
>ENA-OQIM01000187-OQIM01000187.1-human-gut-metagenome-genome-assembly--contig:-NODE-187-length-21761-cov-2.354211_pt1 | contig 21761 bp, 36 predicted proteins | sample MGYA00242579_ERZ504744 | MGnify/ENA primary metagenome ERZ504744 (study PRJEB26092, sample SAMD00036441) | human gut metagenome | host: Homo sapiens | study: EMG produced TPA metagenomics assembly of...
AAATCGGTATGCCTTGCAGCACTTTCCTTAAGTGCCGGTTCCTGCTTTACCATATGGTATATATCCAATGGAGAACAAAAGCTGGTGGGCAGAGCTGAAAGGGAATTTCCCGGAGCCGGAAGCTCCGGGAGCCTCAGGATCTGAAAAGAAAGACCAACCAGCTGGGAGAAAATGCCCAGTGGCTGCGGTAGACCTTGTTTCTCTCCAGGAACAATACCCGGATGTGCAGGGATGGCTGACCATACCGGATACCGGGATTGATTACCCGGTGCTTCAGTCCGAACAGGAGAATGGGGAGTTTTACCTGAAACGGAATTACAAAAAGGAATATGACATCAACGGAAGCCTGTTTTTACAGGCAGACTGTAAAGTGTCCGAAAGCAGGAATCTCACCATTTACGGTCACAACATGAACAGCGGGGCGATGTTCGGAAACCTGGACTTATATGCAGGGGAAGATTATTATAACGCCCATCGTTTTGCTTATCTTCAGACAGAGGACGGCATTCAGGAGTATAAGATTGTCACGGTACTGAAAGCAGACCGGAATCTGTTCCCGTTCCAGCAGAAACTTCCAGATGTGGCGGCCGTGCAAGAGTACCTAAAAGTAGCCAAGCGGAGGGAAGTGTTCGAAACCGGAGATGATTACCTGAAGTGTATATACGATAAGGTTTTGACGCTCGTCACGTGTTCATATGAATGGAGCGGTGCCAGGAACATCGTCCTTGCCGTGCCCGTTTCCGGGGCATTCTGGGGCGAAAAAGTGTTCGTAAGTACCCGAAAAGTGCAGAAAATGAGACAAATAATGACCACACGGGACAGGAAGTGTTCAAAACAGGGGAGTATAGCAGGGATGTGTGCCAGGTGTATTCAGGTGGAAAACGTGTTCAAAAGAGGGAACTTTGGTTATACTCTACGGCCTATCTGCCAATGCTCTGACAGAAAAGTGTCTGAAAATCCCCTAAAAGTGCGGAAAATGAGACAAATAATGGCTGTACAGGATGGAAAGTGTTCAAAACAGAGAGATTATGTGAGGTTATGTATTGGGAGTATTTCAGCGAAAAGTGTCTGAAAGCCCCCGAAAAGTGCAGAATGTGAGACAGCTCACAACCAAGATCCGGCAGGAAGTGTTCCAAAAGGAGTGCTTTCTGCTGGATCTATTTACTTATGTGATAACGAGCTTTGACTCGTTAGAAAGGATGGTAACGATTATGAAACGATTTTATACAGCAGAATCCGTAACGGAAGGACATCCGGATAAGCTCTGCGACCTGATCGCAGACAGTATTCTGGATGCGTGTCTGAAAGAGGACGAAAATTCTAGGGTGGCCTGCGAGGTGCTGGCGACCAAAGGGAACATCATTGTGGCAGGAGAGATTACCAGCCGATTTGAGCCACAGGTGTTTGAAATCATCAAAAAGGTGCTGGAGAGTGCAGACTATGAAGCAGAGGAAATCCACATGGATGCCCTCATCCACAAACAGAGTCCGGATATCGCCGGGGCAGTGGAGAGATCCAGAGAACGAAGGGCAGGGACTGTTTCTGTTCAGAGCGGACTTGCCAGCGGTGCCGGGGGATCAGGCATCATGATTGGCTACGCCTGTGATGAGACGCCGCAGCTCATGCCAATGCCAGTGGTTTTGGCGAACCGCATTGTGAGGGAACTGTCTGCAAGCCGCAGAAGTGGATATATCACGGGAATCCTGCCAGACGGAAAGGCACAGGTGACCGTGGAATACGAAGATGACAGACCTGTCCGTCTGGATACGGTCGTTGTGTCCTGTCAGCATGAAAAGGAAAAATCTCTTCGGAAGCTGGAGCATGAGATCCGGGAGAAAGTGTTACGCCCGGCACTCCGTATGCTGCCACCGGATGAGGATACCAAGATCCTGATTAATCCATCCGGCAGATTTGTGTGTGGAGGTCTGGATGCAGACACCGGACTGACCGGAAGGAAGCTGATGGTGGATACCTACGGTGGTCTGGTACCGCATGGCGGCGGTGCATTTTCCGGGAAGGACTGTTCCAAAGTTGACCGATCCGGGGCGTATATGGCTCGTTACATCGCCAAAAACATGGTGCTGCCGGACTTGCCAGCCGATGTCAGGTGTCCCTTGCCTATGCCATCGGGGTTGCCCAGCCAGTCATGGTGCAGGTGGATACCTTTGGAACCGGAAAGATTTGTGCGGATGACTGCCTCGCCGCTGCGATTCCTCTGGTGTTTGGGCTTACCCCAAGCCAGATTAGTGACACCCTGCACCTGAAGCGGCCGATCTACCGACAGAGTGCCGTGTTCGGGCATTTTGGAAGAAAGGAATTCCCGTGGGAGAAAACGGATAAGGCAGAGCAGCTCCGGGATACCGTACTGTAATGCCGTGGATTCCGGAAGAAGAGATCAAACGGGCAAGGGAAATCACCGCCATTGAGTACCTGAAGAAATACCAGCCGAACCGCCTGAAAAAATCTTCAGCCAGAAATGAATGGGAGCTGACAGACCACGATAGCTTTAAAATCAACGAGCTCACCAGCCAGTGGCACTGGAAATCCAGAGATATCGGGGGAACTAGTGCCTTAAATTTCCTGATCCATGTAGATGGGTGTTCCTTTCTGGAGGCAGTGCAAATGCTGAAAGATGAGTATCCCACCTACATCCCTCCGCCTGTGGAGACAAAGCCCAAAAAGCTGTTTGTCCTGCCGCCAGCCAGCCCGGACTGCCGCAGGGTGTTCCGATATCTGAAAGAGCGCGGAATCAGTGGAGAGGTCTTACAGCAGTGTGTTCATCTGGGAATCCTCTATGAGAGCCTGCCCTATCACAATGCTGTGTTCGTAGGCCGGGACGAAAATCAGGTGGCAAGATATGCTTTCCTGCGTGGGATTTACGATGCCAGCGGAAAGGCTTTTAAGATGGAACAGGCTGGAAGCGAAAAGGCATACGCTTTTTGTGTTCCGGCACAAACAGGATGCAGACGGGTTGCCGTTTATGAAGCCTGTGTGGATGTGCTGGCTCACATGACACTGGAACAGGGAAGCCGGGATAAGTACCGTCTGGAGCTTGGCGGGATCAGTGCACCAAAAGAAGGCAGAGCCAGCGGAGTATGAAAAAGCCGCAGGCACTGGAACATTTTCTGTCCCAGCACCCGGAGATTACCGAGATTGAAGTATGTACCGACAATGACTTTGCCGGACGGTGGGCGTGTGAACATATCCGAAAAGCTACGAGGGAAGCTATCGGATCATCGAGAACCTGCCGGAGATCGAAGGGGCAGACTGGGCAGATATGGCAAAGATGACTGCCCGAACACCGGAGAAACGGCAGAGAAAGGAAGTGAGGTGATGCCTATCAAAGAAAAAATAGAAGTGGAAATGCTGTCCCCTCTGATGGCAGAGTTTATCCCGGACTATTCAGATATTGTGGATTTGGATGATGCGGAACCATTGGAAGGACCTGACCTGGTGCAGTATCAGCCATCTATAGCAGAAAGGTTGACGAGATCAACCGGCTCGGTATGCCTGACAACCAGCCATGCAACCTGATTGATTATTTTAACCGAAATAAGGACATTAAGGAAAAAGTGGAACGCATTACAATGGCGGTAAAAGAACAGGATGGTGTTTTATATGGCTGTGCAAACCTGACACTCCGGGAGAATCTGACACCAGAGGAATACCGTGTGGTGGGGCAGTATCTGAGAGGCCAGTACAGCGATGGCTGGGGAGAAAGTCTGGAACAACGGGAGATCAAGGTAGACGGCGGTGAATTATACTTACATTTCTATGTCGGTGCCGGCTCGGATTTCCAGATACAGGTGAAAGCACCAGAAAACGAGATGCAGGAACAGCAGCCGAAACCAAATCCGTCCCGTCCGAAGCTGAAGCTCTTAGGGCATGACGGAAATATTTTCTCAATCCTTGGGGATGCCTCAAGATTGCTCAGATGTGCCGGGATGTCCGAACAGGCCAACGAGATGGCAGACCGTGTCCACAAGAGTGGCAATTATTATGAAGCACTGGGAATCATCAGCGAATATGTGGAAACCGAACTGTCGGATCACCGTGAACAGCGCAGAACACCGAGAAAAGAAGTACCAAAAAAAGAAGGATACCTGCCGATGAGCAGTTCCATAGATAGAAGCACTTCCAGAGAAATCTGGGAAATAAGCAATAGGAAGGATGATGCCTATGGGAAATACCCTGAAACTTGAAGATCTTTTAAAACCGGACTGTCTGCCGGATGAGTCTGCCGGAGGGGAGAACTGGCGTATCTTGCATGGGGATACCTTAAAGCTGGTAAAAGGATTCCAGCCGGGGATTTTTGATGCAGTCGTGACCGATCCGCCCTATGCGTCCGGGGGAACCAAGCAGAATGAACGTAACCGCACCACCAACCAGAAGTACAGCAGCATGAAAGCAGAGAATGCCCTTCCGGACTTTGATGGGGATAACAAGGATCAGCGTTCCTGGACCCACTGGATGGCAGAATGGCTGTACGATGTGCGGAAAGCCTGCAAGAGAGGGGCTCCGATCTGCCTTTTTATTGACTGGAGACAGTACCCGTCTATCACCGATGCCTTCAGTGGGCAGGCTGGATCTGGAGAGGAACTGCAGTCTGGGACAAAGGAAATTCCCGTCCGCAAAAAGGCAGGTTTCGCCAGCAGGCAGAATACATCGTGTGGGGAAGCAACGGTCCGATGCCAATCAACCGCCCGGTGTCCTGTCTTCCGGGTGTGTTCCGTTATGGGAATCCCCAGAACCGCATCCATGTGACAGAAAAGCCGCTCCAGCTGATGAAGGATGTCATCCAGATCTGCGAGCCGGGCGGCCTGATCTTAGACCGTTTGCCGGAGCTGGCACGACCATCCTTGCGGCGACAGAGTCGGGCTATCAGGCAGTCGGCATCGAAGTGACGGATGCATATTATAAGCTGGGAAGCGACCGTGTCCGTATCGCACTGGAAGCCGGGGCAGAAGCAGAGAATAAAGAACCACAGTAACCGGATGTCTGCCAGACATCTGAAAAAAGGAAGAAAAGAATCCAGATGTCCACAAGACATCCACAGAGCCGGAATGCTTTGTGGGTGTTTCTTTTTGGAAAAACGCCGGGCAGAGGAAACTTGTCTGGTCAGGAAAGGAGATGGTCGTATTGGAACAGGCACTTGCTTATGTCTGCTGCTCTGCAGAAGAGGGAAAGACCAAAGTACAGCGGTACTGCCGGAAGATCTAACGAACTGGGATATGTGCCGATCTGTCCGCAGTACAGCTTTTCCCCATTCCTTGATGATGGGGATGCGGAGGATATGCAGGCTATGCGGAGAATGTCTCATCAGATCTTAAGACGGTGCAGGATGGTGGTCGTCTGCGGAAAAGAGACCACCGGGACGATGAACACGGAGATCAGCATGGCTGACAGACTCCATATCATCTGTACCACGCTGGATGGGTTAAGCAAAATCAAAGAAAACGAATAATTCCGAAAAACGATAGGTTCAGAGGGGACGAAGCAAAATGCGACTGGTTTTGCAAGCATAGCGTTTGGATATCCAAACGCACTTTGGGGAGAACCCCAATCCCCCATATCGAGCCGTAAACAGACGAAAGGAGAACGAAGAAATGTTAGGATTTATACTTGGCACAATGACCGGAGGGGCAATGGGCGTGTTTGCAATGTGTTTACTGATCTCAGGAAAACGGGAGGATGAGGCACTGGAGCGGTGCCGGATGAAACCAAAGGAGATCATTGACCACGGCGTGTGCATCTGTTTTGTAAACAGTCAGGGACAGGAACTGTTCCGGCTTTCAGACGGGGAGAGCCTTGTGCAGAATGCCCCAAATGGAGAGCGGAATGTATCCACCTGCCATTATCTGGATGCCGATTCTGCCATGATCGATGGGAAGAAATGGAACCTTCTGGAATTTGTGAAAGAGATGGAGAAAAGAGGAATCATGCTTGCCCCGATGGAACTGTGCCGGGTACCGGAAAGGGGGTGAGGCCTATATGAAGAAAAAGATTATTGCTGCAGCCGTAGCCATTGGCGTGCTGACAGGATTCCTGATCTGGAAAAACCGTGAAATGTAAGGAAACGATCAATAACCCGTTGGAAAGCAGGTGAAGAGATGAGAAAAAGAAACCATGTGATACCAGTCCGCCTCAATACAAAGGAGCTGCGTTTTCTGGAAGAGCAGGTAGAAAAAAGCGGCCTGTCCCGTGAGGAATACATCCGTTCCATTGTTATGGGCGGCGAAGTCCGGGCAAGACCCTGTGAACATCATACCGAACTTTTAAGGAAAGTATCCGGTCTGTGCAACAATGCCAATCAGCTTGCCCATGTAGCCAATGGATGTGGATGGCAGGGGAAGAGAATATTCGGGAAATGCTCCGCATGACGAAAGAGACATGGAGGCTGGTCAAAGAGGAATGGTAGCCGATGGCATACACCAGTATCATCCCGGTCAGCCGTCTGGACAATTCCATTACTTACATTCGAAACAAGGATAAGACCACAAAGAAAGGACAAAGTGCCGGCTCTCTGGAAGAAGCTATTCAATATGCAATGAACCGGGACAAGACGGAGCGTTCCATTTTTGAGAATGCCATTGGCTGTGTCTGTGAGACTGCTTATCAAGATATGGTAGATACAAAGAAACGATACAACAAGATGGACGGGGTGCAGGGCTTCCATCTGGTGCAGAGCTTTGCCAAAGGGGAAGTCACCCCGGAACTTGCCCACCAGATTGGCATGGAGCTGGCAGAAAGACTCCTTCAGGGAAAATATGAAGCTGTCATCACCACTCATTTGAACACGGAGCATTACCACAACCATATCGTGTTTAATTCCGTGAGCATGGAAGATGGGAAAAAGTACCATAGTAACAGCAGGAGCTACTACGAGGATGTGCGGAAAACTTCGGATGCCTTATGCCTGAAATACGGCTTATCAGTATCGAACCGAAAAATGGCAAAGGGAAATCTTATGCCAGTGGATGGCAGAACAGGACGGAAAGCCAACCTGGAGAACCTCGATCCGTCTGGATATCCGTGATGCGGTGGCAGAAAGCTTCACATGGAAACAATTTCTGGACCAGATGAAGCAGAGAGGATATCAGTGGAAGCTGAATCGAAAGTACATCGCATTGAAAGCACCGGGGATGGAACGGTATATCCGTCTGCGGAGCCTTGGGAAGCATTACTCAGAAGAGAGCATCCGGCAGTGGATCTTACAGCCCAAGAGCAGGACAACTGCTGGAAAAGAAGGAGCTTCCCAGCCCCCGAAAAAGAAGTTAAAAGGGATACAGGCCCTGTACTATTCCTATTTGTATCAGATGGGTGTTCTAAAGCAGAAGCCGAAAAGAATCTCCCCGGTGCTCCGGGCAGATATCCGAAAACTGGATGCCAGGATCGAGCAGATGGAATTTCTTCAGAAGTATCAGATTACCACCCGTGAAGAACTGATGGCATACCGAACCCCGTTGGAAGAACAGGTGCAGGCACTCACAAAAGAACGGAAGCGGCTCTACCGGAGCGAACCGGACAGTGTCAGGATCGGTCAGATCACCGAAAAACTGAGGCCGCTTCGGAAGGATATCCGTCTTTGCATCCGGATCGAACAGCAGTCCAAAGAGATGGAAGAAAAGATGCGTCTGGCAGAGCAGATCCAGAGACAGGCAGAACAGACGGAGAAAAACAGACAACCGAGAACAGAAAGCAGGTGAACAGTATGAATTATGGAGGCGATGCAGCGGATCAGATCGTCCGGTATTCCTTGGACGGCGTGGACCACGGCTCAGACTTTCGGGTACGCTGGCAAAGCATCTGGCGGTATTTGTTGCCGCCGTATTAAAAGACCAGAAGAAAACGAGGGGCAGAACCCGGATGGTGCGGATGTTAAAGGAGAACAAGCCATTGAAGTTCTTTACTGTGCCGTCTGACCGCTTGCGTGAATTCTGCAGTGAGGGCAGGAAGCGAGGGTTGCTCTATGTGATCATCCGTGATAAAAAGAACCCGGAGATGAGCGAGGTCATGGTCTTTGCGGATGACGCAGCCAAGGTCAACCGGGTTATGGATAAGATGAATCTTGATTTTGTAAGAAGTGAAGTCGGGGAAGCTGTCCATGAGGTAACCGCTGGAATGGAAGCACCGGAAACCGAAACAGTACAGAAAATCGTACAGATGCCAGAGGGCGAGGTGCAGTTTGAGATCAGCGATCTGGACGAAGCATTCCAGGTCGGTGACATGGATTTTCTCAAGGAGAGAAGAATCAGAATCATCCTGAAAAGGAGTCTTCCGAACCGGAAAATTTTATCCCGGTGCAGGAAGAGGGGGAAGAGAATCTGTCCGGCTTTTCCTTGCACAGCAGAAATATTTCTACCGGGCAGGAAAACGGGACTGATGGAGCAAAGCCAAGGGAACAGGAGCGTCCCAGTGTCCGCCGGGAGCTGGAGAACATCAAACGGGAGAAAGCAGAGGAATCCCAGAAGCGGATCCGGGAAAAGAACCGTGGACCAAGGAAAACGCAGAAGAAAGCGAGAAATAAACGAAAGGTGAAAGCGAGGTAGAAGATGGACCTGACAAAATTTTTAGGGCAGGACACGCAGGAACCGTCCGCCCAGCGGTTATCGAAAGAAGAATATGCCGCACAGAAAAGCAGGAGAGGGAAGAAATCTGGGGTATGATCGATGGAAAGGCACAGGAGGTCTTCCAGAATGGGGACTCCTTAAAAGGATTCCTTGATTTTATGGGACAGTGCAAGCCGCAGAGGACAGACAACCTGTTCCTGCTTTATGCACAGAGTCCGGAGATCCGGCAGGTCAAGACCTTTGAAAAATGGAAGGAAGAAGGCAAGGTAGTCAAGACCGGAAGCAAGGGATACAACTTCATTGTCGGACAGGAATATGAAAAGGACGGTGTCATCCAGCAGGGGTACTCCATCCAGAAAGCCTATGACATCAGCCAGATCCGTACCAAGCAGCCGGAAGAGGCAGAGCCAAAGCCGATGGACCAGCTGATGGAAGCACTGCTGACCGACAGCGAGGTACGGATTCAGATCGCAGACAATCTGCCGGATAAGGTACAGGCACAGTACATCCCGAACAAGCGGACGATCTATGTCCGAAATGGCATGAGCGAAAATGCAACGTTTCATTCCATCAGCCGGGAGCTGGCCTGTGCATCCCTTGACCATCACGATGGAAGCTACAGCCGGGCAGGGGTATCGGCACAGGCCTATTGTGCGGCGTATGTGACAGCACAGAAATACGGCGTGGATGTCTCCGGTTTTTCCTTTGACAAGGTATGCCAGATGCAGGCATTCGGACAGAAAGATCCGAAAGAACTCCGCTCCTTTATCCAGGATGTAAAGAGTGCAGCCTATTCCATTGGCAAGCAGGTAGACCGCAACCTTGGCAAAAGCGAGCAGGAATTTATGACCGATGAATTTGCATCCCGGAGGAAAAAATGGAGAAACCTGCCAAGAGTAAAAAGTCCCCGGAACGCTGATAAAAAGGGGCTTTTCCGGCTCTTTTGCAGTAGCTTTCCGGGAGGAAGTGTGGTATGTTGTGGTTGAGAAAAAAGAGGAAAAAAGGAGCTCGCCTATGACAAGAATGCGATATGTAAAGATGGACCGGATCATGAACCACATGCTGATCCATGCACTCCGGGAAGTGTTCCGGCAGGAAAAAGAACAGGGGCTTCCGGTGGATACCACACGGGATCTGGTTCTGAAGCTGGCAGAGCAGGAAGAGGGAAAGCTCTACCTGACAGAAGCCGAACACAGCAAATCCGTGGAAGCCTTAAACCAGCTCCGGGACACATACCTGAAAAACGGACGCTATTCCGATGGGATCGACAGCGTCCTGTTAAAGATCATGAAATCCAGATACCGCCCATACCGTGGAAGGGGAAGATGAAGAAAGGATGTGGTACAAATATACAGAAATATGACACAAGAAAGAATAGAAGCCATGCGGAGAAGATATCCGCCGGGAACCGAGGTCACGCTTAACAGCATGGAGGGGGAGAGCCACATGCCACCCGGCTTAAAAGGTAAGGTGGATATAGTAGACGATGCAGGCAGATCCACGTAAACTGGGAGAATGGAAGCAGCCTTGCCCTCGTTCCTGGAGTGGACAGCTTCCACATCACGGATCTGCGAGAGCAGAGAGGCCAAAACAGCAGCCATCCCGGTAACAAACAGCCGGAAGTCAGACTGGGTGATCTGGCTTGCCGGACTGCCTGTCATCTGGTGGGCAGCGATCCTGATTGCGGATGCTATTCAGCCGGGCAGGAATCTTTTTGAGCTGATGGAGGTTCTAACGGAAAAACTGAACCACCCCTTCCAGCTTCATTATACGGAATATACCATCAAGTCGGTGCTAGTCTGCACGTTACTTTACGCAGCCGGGATCGGCATTTTTTATTCCAGCCAGAAGAACTACCGCAGAGGGGAAGAACATGGTTCCGCCAGATGGGGTGATGCCCGGCAGATCTGTAAGAAATACAGCCAGAAGCCGTACTCCCAGAATATTCTGTTAACGCAGAACTTCCGCATCAGCCTGGACACCCACAAGCACCGCAGATGTCTTAACATTCTCGTGGTGGGAGGCTCCGGTGCAGGAAAATCCAGAGGCTTTGCTCTGCCGAACATCATGCAGTGCTGCTGTTCGATGGTCATTACAGACCCCAAAGCCGAGCTGCTCCGAAAGACAGGCGGCCTGCTGGAAAAGAAGGGATATGAGGTGCGTGTTTTTGACCTTATCAATCCCGACACATCTTTTTGTTACAATCCGTTCGAGTACGTCCATGATGACAAAGACGTACTCCGTCTCATTTCCAATCTGATACAAAACACCACACCCAAAGGTTCCCAGTCCTCCGATCCATTCTGGGAGAAGAGCGAGACAGCACTGCTTCAGGCACTGATGCTGTACCTGCTTCACGAAGCTCCGCCGGAAGAACAGAACTTCGCCATGATCATGGAGATGTTTAGGCTCGGCACAGGTAAAAGAAGAGGATGAGACTACGAGTCCCCTCTGGACATTTTGTTTGACCGTCTGGAGATGCGGGACCCGGACAGCATTGCCGTCAAGCAGTATCACATTTACAAGCAGGCGGCAGGAAAGACCGCCAAGTCCATCCTGATCAGTGTTGGTGTCCGTCTGGCAGCCTTCAACCTGCCGCAGATCGCCAAGCTGACCAATACCGATGAACTGGATCTTTCCAGCATGGGCGAAAGAAAAGTTGCCCTTTTCTGCTGTATTCCGGATGCGGACACCTCTTTGAATTATCTGGTAGGTATGATCTACAGCCAGCTTTTCCAGACTCTTTATTATATGGCAGACCGTGTGCATGGCGGTGCCCTCCCGGTTCCGGTCAACTGTATCATGGATGAGTTTCCAAACGTATCCCTGCCAAATGAGTTTGAGAAGATCCTGGCAACCTGCCGTTCCCGTTCCATTTACTGCAGCATCATCATCCAGAACATGAGCCAGCTAAAGGCTCTGTTCAAGGACTCCTGGGAAAGTCTGGTGGGCAACTGCGATGAGTTTTTGTACCTGGGCGGCAATGAAAAAGAGACACACAAATATGTATCAGAATTACTGGGGAAAGAAACCATAGACACCAACACCTACGGGCAGACCAAAGGAAAATCCGGCAGCTACTCCACCAACTTCCAGCAGAGCGGAAGGGAGCTGTTACAGCCGGATGAAGTCCGTATGCTGGATAACCAGAATGCACTTCTGTTTATCCGCGGGGAACGGCCCATACTGGATGCCAAGTATGACCTGATGAAGCATCCCAACATCCGGTATACCGAAGACGGCGGTGCCGGCCCGTTCAACTATGCGAAAGCACCGCTGGCACATGACGATTTTACCTTTGACGAAACAAGATATAACGACTACGAACTGCTTCTGGATGAGGACATCATCGGGGAGCTTTTTGATGGGAGGAATGCCGATGAATTTACTGAAAAATAAGAAACACACAGAAACCAAAAGAGAGACCACACCGCTGAAGATGAAGAGAGGGCAGAAGAAACTGTTTGCTCTGTATGCAGTCATGGTACTGTCGATCTGCATTGGGGCGACCTGCGTTTATGCCGCAGGCGATCCGCTGACCGTAGTCAATAACCTGTCTACGTTTATCTTTTCCCTGATCCGTGCCATTGGCCTGATCCTGCTGGATTTGGTATCGTGCAGGTCGGTCTGTCCTTAAAGAGCCACGATCCAACCAGAGGGCAAACGGATTTCTGACACTGGCAGGCGGTATCATTATTACCTTTGCAAAAGAGATCCTGGACCTGATCATGGGATAGGAGAAGAGTCCAGAAGGGGAGCCATGCGAAATGCCGGCTCCCTGCTCACTTTTGAGGATGGGAGGTGAAACTGTTTGAGTGATAACTGGATCGTACAGAATCTAAATTCTGCCTTGCAGACCTGGAGCGACAAGCTGGCTGAAATCTGGACACTGCTGACGCAAAGCCCGGAGAATTTCAAGGGCGGGGCAATCTGGAGCGTGATGATGAACATCAACGGTGGACTGAAAGCCATCGGGTACGGCCTGCTGGTTCTGTTCTTTGCGGCAGGGCTGGTAAAAACCTGTGGGAGCTTCACGGATATGAAAAAGCCGGAACACGTAGTGAAAGCCTTTATCCGTTTTGCACTGGCACAGGGAGCCGTTATGTCCGGCATGGAGCTTCTGACTGCGATCTTTTCCATTGTGCAGGGCACCGTGACAAACATCATGTCCCACTCCGGGATGGCAGGGGGAACCGTAACGGAACTGCCCTCGGAGATCGTGGACAAGATCGAAGCGGTCGGGATGCTGGAATCCATCCCTTTGTGGATCGTAACCCTGTTAGGCAGTCTGCTAATTACCGTGCTTTCCTTTGTAATAATCCTGACCGTATATGGAAGAATGTTCAAGCTGTACATGTACACGGCCATCGCACCGATTCCGCTGGCAACCTTTGCCGGGGAGCCAACCCAGTCTGTAGGAAAGAACTTTATCCGTTCCTATGCCGGAGTATGTTTGGAAGGAGCCATCATCGCACTGGCCTGCATCATCTTTTCGGTATTTGCGGCAAGTCCGCCGGCCATCGGGGACACCAGCCTGTCCGCCGTGACCATTGTCTGGAATTATGTCGGGGAACTGGTCTTTAACCTGCTTGTACTTGTCGGGGCAGTCAAGGCATCCGACCGGATCGTAAAAGAAATCATGGGATTATAGGAGGCAAGAAAATGGAAGAACCAAAGAAATTAGTCTATGACAGTGGAGCGCAGCCGGAGGAAGTATTCTTACGGGTCAGCGGTTACCTGGACAGGAACCGTCTGTATGTCGGGATCTACCAGACAGAGTATGGCTACCCGGAACTTTTTTCCGACCTTACGGTGAACCTGCACCATGCTCCTCTGAACGGTGTGAATGAAGCCTATATCGACCACAATTTCAGCAAAGAGCATCTGCGTTTTATTCGGAAATACAAGCTGGGCAGGGTATTGCCGGAGACTGTAGCTTCCGGTTACTGCACTTTTCAGAAGGTCGCCTTTGACCTGAAAAAACTGGCAGAATATGATCCGCAGGGAACCAGAGAATTTATGGAAAGCCACGGCATCCAGATTGCGGATGCACCAAAACAGAAACCAAAGAACAAATCACAGAGAGAAAGGTAGAAAACAACATGGAAGTGAAAATGAATAAAGAAATCCGAGACTATCAGGAGTCAATGTTCTGGGGCTTAAGCTTCCGGCAGTGCTTATTTTCGGTACTGGCGATCCTGGCAGCCCTTGGAATCTATTTTGTCACCCGGAAATATGCCGGGGAACAGGTAACCGGATGGCTGTGCATCCTTGGGGCGGCTCCCTTTGCAGCCTGCGGCTTTTTTCGTTACCACGGCATGACGGCAGAACAGTTTGCATGGGTAGTCATTAAATCCGAACTGCTGTACCCGAAGCGGCTGGTATTTAAGTCGGAGAACCTGTACTTTTCCTGCATGGAAGAGAGCCTGCGGCTGGGTGAGAAAATGATGGAAAACGGAGCGGAACTTCTGGAAAAGAAGCGGACGAAACAGAAGAAACCAAAGAAGCGAAGAGGAAGGGGTGATGCCTTTGATTAAAACCCTGAGTCAGACACTGAAACAGGACAAGGAAAAATTTAAAGTACCGAAGTCTGTCCAGCAGGCCATCCCGATTCGCAAGATCTGGCCAGATGGTATTTTTCAGGTGGAGAGCAAGTATTCCAGGACATTCCGGTTTACGGATATCAACTATTCCATTGCCAGTAAAGCGGACAAGACGGAAATGTTCCTGGACTACTCTGAACTTTTAAATGCACTGGATTCTGGCTGTACGGCGAAGATCACCCTGAACAATCGTAAGATCAACAAGGAAGAGTTTGAGCAGTCCCTGCTGATCCGATGAAAGGGGACGGTCTGGACGAGTACCGGAAAGAGTACAATGACATGCTCCTTTCCAAGATCTCCGGTACCAACAACAGTATCTACCAGGAACGCTATCTGACCATCAGCGTCCACAAGAAAAACATCGATGAAGCCAGAACCTATTTCGCACGTGTGGGAACGGACATCATCACCCATCTGGCCAAGCTGTCCTCTATTGGGGAAGAGCTGGATGCAGAGCAGAGGCTACAGATCTTCCGGGACTTTTTTCAAGGCAGACGTTCCACAGAGTTTTCCATTTGACATGAAAGCCTTTGCGAAAAAAGGACACAGCTTCAAAGACTGGATCTGCCCGGACACGATGGAATTCCATAACGACCATTTCAAGCTGGGCGAGCAGTACGGCAGAGTCCTTTTTATGGAAGATTACGCCAGCTATGTAAAGGATGAGATGATCTCCGAACTGTGCAGCCTTGGCAGGAACCTGATGCTGTCCATTGATATCATCCCCGTACCGACAGACGAAGCGGTGCGTGAGATCCAGAACCGACTGCTGGGCGTGGAGACAAACGTCACCAACTGGCAGAGACGCCAGAATGCCAACAATAACTTTTCAGCCGTAGTTCCCTATGACATGGAGCTGCAGAGAAAAGAGACCAAGGAAATGCTGGACGATCTGACTACCAGGGACCAGAGGATGATGTTCGGTATCCTGACAATGTACATATGGCAGACAGCAAGAAACAACTGGACTCCGATACGGAAACCCTGTATTCCATTGCGAGAAAACACCTCTGCCAGATGGCAACTTTGAAGTGGCAACAGGTCGATGGACTGAATACCGTCCTGCCGTATGGCCTGCGGAAAATCGATGCAGTGCGTACCCTTACTACAGAATCCACCGCCGTCCTGATCCCGTTCCATACGCAGGAAATCATGCAGCCGGGAGGCATCTATTATGGGCAGAATGCCGTCAGCAAAAATATGCTGGTGGCAGACCGAAGGAAGCTGTTAAACGGCAACTCTTTCCGACTGGGTGTCAGCGGCTCCGGCAAGAGCTTCTCGGCAAAAGAGGAGATCGTAGACCTTGCCCTTTCCACGGAAGATGACATCCTCATCCTCGATCCGGAGTCGGAGTTTGCTTCTCTAGTGGAAGCCTTAAACGGAGAGGTCATCCGGATCTCGGCAACCTCGGATACCCATCTGAATGCACTGGATATGGATTCTGCCTATGGCAATGACCGAAATCCTCTGATTGAGAAGTCAGAATTTATCCTTTCCCTGTTTGAGCAGCTCGTAGGAGCCGGAAACCTTTCGGCAAAGGAGAAATCCATCCTTGACCGCTGCACCGCAGATGTGTACCGGGATTATATGAGGGGCGGTTACAAAGGGCAGGTGCCGACCTTAAAGGACCTGTACCGACAACTCATGCTCCAGCCGGAGGAAGAAGCCAGAGGGCTGGCTCTGTCTTCGGAACTGTTTATCAATGGCAGTCTGAACACCTTTGCCCAGGAAACCAATGTCAACACGAAGAGCCGTATCATCGACTATGACATCCGGGAGCTGGGCGAACAGCTGATGCCCCTTGGCATGCTGGTCACATTGGATTCGATTTTTAACCGTGTGATCCAGAACTGGAAGAAGGGAAAAACGACATGGATCTTTGCGGATGAGTTTTATCTGCTGTTCCGCTATGAATACAGTGCGGACTTTTTCTACCGCCTGTACAAGCGTATCCGTAAGTATTCCGGATTTGTAACCGGACTTACCCAGAACGTTGAGGAACTTCTGAAATCCGATACCGCCCGCCTGATGCTGGCGAACAGTGAGTTCCTGATCCTTTTGAATCAGGCTACCACCGACCGGGATGAGCTGGCGGCACTTCTGAATATTTCAGACAACCAGTTATCCTACATCACCAATGTGGGTGCCGGCCATGGTCTGATCCGCTGTTCCGGAAATCTGGTGCCGTTTGAAAATTCGTTTCCAAGAAATACAAAACTGTATCGCCTGATGACGACCAAGCCGGGCGAAGCGTAAGAGCGGGACAAGCCGGGACTGGAGGTGTGAGATGAAGGATATCAAAACCAAAGAAGTTACAACAAAACCAAAGACCAAAAATCCTGCCTCCAGAATCCCCAAGGAGCTGATGCGGACGGCCATACTGGAGAGCAAGGAAAAATCCCAGACCATCGCAAATGCCAGGGACAATGACATGGGAGAACAGTCCCTATCCGAATATGCCAGTGGGAAAGTCACATCCGCAGAGGAATGGGCTGCAAGAAAGACAGGCAGAACTGTAACCAGAGCCGGAAAGACAGCTGCACAGACTTCCTACGAGAAGATCAAACTGAGAGTTACTGGTAAAAAAGAAGCGCAGAAAGAAGCCGCCAGAGGAACAGGGGACACACAGCTCCCGATCCGGTCAGTCGGGAAGCACCGAAGCAAAAAAAACGGGAACAGGGGGCATCCCGTGTGAAGGTCAAGGAACGGGAAAACCAGGAAGTCCAGATTCAGAAAGCCAAGCGGCAAAAGGCGATTTCAGATGCCGTCAAAACGAAAGAACAGAAGATCCGGGCAGCTAGGGAGACACCAAGAATCCAGAATGGACAGGAAATGTCGGAAGGTGGATCGCTTTCCATCAAAAGACAAAACCAGAAAAGCAAGGCCGAAGATACCGCAAGGCAGAATGCCATCCGCCAGAAACAGCCGGAAAGCATCCGGATCAAGGAAAAGCCACGGAAACGGTTGGAGCCGAAGACCATACAGCGGCGTACTATTAAGACCGCCCCTCCATCTGTGAAGATCAGCATCCAGCCAGAGCAGAAGCTCCGGGTGGCCAGTTCCAACGCTTGACAGCCCGGATGCAGAAGCAGATGGAACGAAGGGCAGCGAAGCAGGCGGCGAAGAAAGCCGCCTTGCAGACTTCCGATGGAGTCCGCCGGATACAGAAAACGGCAAGGGCAGGAGAGAATACCTTCAAGGCAGCTAAGGCCGCTGTAGAAGCGGCAGCGAAAACGGTGCAGTCCATGATGGCTGCACTGGGAGCCGCCGGAGCGGTCATGGTTCTGCTTCTGGTTATCATGGTCGGGATCATTGGCGGTGCGGCATTCTCTGGAAGCTCAGAGAGCAACGAAGCACTCAGCCAGGAAGTACTTTCCTATACGGCAACCATCCAGAAATACGCCAACCAGTATGGAATCCCCGAATACGTTTCCGTGATACAGGCAATCATGATGCAGGAATCTGGCGGCCGGGGGACCGATCCCATGCAGAGCAGTGAGTGCCCATACAACACCCGGTATTCCAACAGCCCGAATGCCATCCAGGATGCGGACTACTCCATACAGGTAGGAATCCAGTATTATGCGGACTGCCTAAGAGAAGCCGGATGCACCAGCCCACAGGACATGGACAAGCTGAAGCTGTCCCTGCAAGGGTATAACTACGGAAACGGGTACATAACGTGGGCTCTCCGAAACTATGGGGGCTACAGTGCAGAAAACGCTTTGCAGTTTTCCAATGAACAGGCGGCTTCACATGGCTGGAGTGCCTATGGGGATCCAGAATATGTCCCTCACGTCCTGCGGTATTATTCTAGCGGCGGATTGTTTGCCGGCCTGTTTGGAGCAACGGCCAGATTGTATCCGTGGCACTTACCCAGCTTGGAAATGAAGGTGGCCAGAAGTTCTGGTCGTGGTATGGATTTGACAGCCATGTAGCATGGTGTGCCTGCTTTGCCAGCTGGTGTGGAGATCAGGCAGGATTAATCGAAAACGGTAAGATGCCGAAGTTCTCTCTGTGTGATGACGGAATCGCATGGTTTCAGAACAAGGGAAAATGGAAGAGCCGAGGATACTCGCCAGCGCCCGGAACCCTAATCTTTTTTGACTGGAACGGAGATGGAACCTCAGACCATGTAGGAATCGTGGAGAAAACCGAGGGCAGTACCGTATACACCGTAGAGGGAAACTCCAGTGATGCCGTGAACCAGAGAAGCTACGATATCAATAACGGAACGATCATGGGATATGGTATACTTTGAAATTAAAATAGAATATAAGTTATAACCTATGAAAAGAAATTTGATATGTGTAAGTTGACTTTTTTTATTTGATTGAAATTTTAATTTTATATGAAATGAAAAGAACCAGTGAGAGAATCGTTAAATTTCACTCACTGGCTCTTTTCGTTTCAAATTTTTCGGACAACTCTGTCAGTTCTTTCACCGTTTCCTGGGTGTGATGCAGCAGGGTGTCACGCATTTCTGGCGGACAGCTGGAATAAAGCATTTTCATCTGATTGACACCCTCATCCTCCAGAGAAACATCTGGATTTATAAGTGTATCTAAAGAGATGTGCAGGACCTTTGCCAATGCTCTCAAAATCAAATAGGAAGGATTCATTTTCCCTTTTTCGATATTGGCGATTTGCTTTACAGAAACATGGCTCAGATCAGAAAGTTCCTGTTGTGTCAGTTCTTTATTCTTTCGGGCTTCCCGCATTTTTTGCCCTAAAGCAGTTAAATCATCAATCGGCATAATCGTTCACCTCAATAATATTGTATCGTTCCGGTTTATGCAAAGGAATAACCTTATTGTACCGATGAAAAGGTGCGATTATACCTATTTTGCCGTTGGAGTAATACTACAATTTGAAGCGGAGGTTTTGGATAGTCGATAAACAGTTTATATATCTATTTCAAGGTGTGTCAAGAAAGAGAAAAGTAGCCTCTTGACAAATAAATCTTCTCTGCTATAATTAAAACAGCGTTTTGAATACGATGTTTTGAAAACACCGTTTTAATAAGAAAGGTGGATGAGCGATGGCAAGTAGGATTGAAGGATTTGACGAGAAAATTCTTGCCTGTGCGAAAGAAGAATTTTTAGAAAAAGGCTATACGGATGCTTCGATACGGACGATTGCTCAAAATGCCGGTGTCAGCACCAGCACAATATATACGCGGTATTCAGATAAAGAGGGATTGTTCCGCTTTCTTGTGGAACCGGTGGCTAAAGGTCTGAAAGAGTTATTGCGGCAATCATTCAGTGATTTTTCTTCTTTGACGGGGCATGAGCAGAACGAAAAAATTTATGGAATACTCAGATCGTGGTTTTGAAGCCGTGATTGCATATATCTATGAGTATTTTTCTGAATTTAAGCTGCTGATTACCGGAGCGCCGGGAAACTACTATCAGGAATTTTTAGAAGGGCTGGTACAACTGGATACGGACTGTACAAAGAAATTCTTGATTCAAGTGGGAAGTAAAGCCCTGGCGGAAGGACGAGTTACAGATGGATTCTTACACGTTGTTTCCAGTGCTTTTTATTCTGGTATATTTGAAGTAGTCATTCACGATATGCCGATGGAGGAAGCAAAAAATTATATCAATGAGCTGCGCACTTTTTATGGGAATGGCTGGAAAGAATATTACCGAAAATAGGAAAGAAGGTGCAAAGGAAATGCAAAAAACAGAAGAATTTTGTGTGGACGAAAGCGGATGGATACACTGTCCTTTTTGTAAATGCAGAACGCGGACAAAGATACGCGCAGACACTTCGTTGAAGAACTTTCCAATATTTTGTCCGAAATGCAAACAGGAATGTTTGATAGATGTTGACAATATGAAAATACGATTATCAGTAGTGCCAGACGCAAAGACGCAGAGCCGATAATTTGTTTGTGTAAATCACATGACAGATTATCGGCTTATTCTTTTGAATAAGAGTTAGTAAAATCTAACTAAAGGAGGGATTTATATGGATCAGTCGCAAGGCGGAAATCCATTTGGCAGACTTATTGAGTTTGCCAGCCGCATAAGACTGGCTACATCGTTTCTGTTGTTCTTGCTGTGTTGGGAGTTGCCTTTGGTATCGTCCCCTATTTTGCAACAGCCAGAATGACGATTGAGTTACTCTCCGGGAATCGGGATTTATCATTTTACATGGTGTGGTGTCTGATTTCCGGCGGCTGCTTTGTCCTAAAAGCAATATTGATGGGGATTTCCACGAGGGCATCCCATGAAGCGACCTTTGAAGTGCTGTCCGAGGCAAGGCGAAAAATTGCTTCAAAACTTACCAGAGTGCCTATGGGCTATATTCTCAATACTCCGTCCGGGCAACTAAAAAATGGCATGGTGGAACGAATTGAACAGTTAGAGGTTCCCCTTGCTCATGTAATCCCGGAAATGACTTCAAATCTTCTCGTACCAATCGCAATCATCGTTTATTTGTTCGTTCTGGACTGGCGAATGGCGTTAGTATCGCTGATTACCATCCTGTTGGAATGATGTGCTACATGGGAATGATGAAGGAATATCCCAAGAAGTATGGGGAAGTTGTAAAAGCTGGAAATCACATGAGCGCAACAACGGTAGAATACATCGGCGGCATTGAAGTCATTAAGGCGTTTAATCAGGCAGATAATTCCTATCAGAAATTTACAGATGCCGTCCATGCAAACGCAGACTGATTTTAGACTGGATGAAAGATACACAAAAATATTCGGCGATTATGATGAGTGTATGGCCCGCGGCGTTGATTAGCGTACTTCCCGTCGGGTGCCTGTTTTACATGAGTGGTTCCCTGTCAGCCGCAACCTTTATTACGGTAACTGTCCTGTCGTTGGGAATTGCAGGCCCGCTTGTAGCCGCAATGTTCTTTACCGATGATATTGCAAAAATAGGCACCGTAATGGGTGAGATTGACGGTATATTAAACCAGCCGGAGCTTGTCCGGCCGGAGAGGAAATGTGATTTACAGAACCTTGATATTGCTCTGGAAAATGTCCATTTTGCATACGAGGAAAAAGAGGTCTTGAAAGGAATTGATCTGACAATTCCGCAGGGAAAAATTACAGCTTTTGTAGGGCCATCCGGCAGCGGAAAATCAACGATTGCAAAATTGATTGCGTCCTTTTGGGATGTGACCGGTGGGCTGATTACGATTGGCGATAAGAGCGTAAAAGAAATTTCTAACGACCAACTGAATGATTTGATTTCCTATGTATCGCAGGACAATTATCTATTTAACGATACGGTGCGCAACAATATCCGTATGGGCAAGCCAGAGGCAAGCGATTCCGAAGTGGAACAGATTGCAAAGGATTCTGGCTGCATGAGTTATTATGAACCTTGAGCATGGATATGAAACCGTGGTTGGCGGCGCCGGAGGGCATTTGTCTGGTGGAGAACGCCAGAGAATCGCGATTGCCAGAGCTATGCTGAAAAACGCCCCGATTGTAATCCTTGACGAAGCCACTTCCTATACTGATCCGGAAATGAAGCGGTAATACAGGAGGCCATCAGCCGACTGACAAAGGGCAAAACATGATTGTAATTGCTCACCGCCTGTCAACAATAACGGATTCCGA
>ENA-OQIM01000188-OQIM01000188.1-human-gut-metagenome-genome-assembly--contig:-NODE-188-length-21759-cov-1.974297_pt1 | contig 21759 bp, 35 predicted proteins | sample MGYA00242579_ERZ504744 | MGnify/ENA primary metagenome ERZ504744 (study PRJEB26092, sample SAMD00036441) | human gut metagenome | host: Homo sapiens | study: EMG produced TPA metagenomics assembly of...
CCTTGAACGTACTTCTTATCATCAGGGACGACATCCTGGCTCTGCTTTTTCCGAAATTCATCATCTTCGCATTGCTTCCGCCGCCTCCAGACATCTGCCGGTTCATCATCATAAAGAAAAAGAGAAGGATCGCGCCGGTAAGCACTACCGGAAGTACTGTTCCGATCATGGAGCTGTCCTTGGGTACATTGCGATCGTCGGATCGATATCATGTTCTTCAAGAAGCGCCTCCGCTTCCTTTACATCGGTTACGTAGACTGTCTTCTGACCGTCTGAAACAATGTTTGCTGTTACATAACCGGTGGGCACTTCTCTGTTCTGATGGATCACCGCATCCGTCACTTTGTCTTCTTCCAGAGCCTTTTCCAGCTGGCCCATTGTGTAGCTGCCTGTAGATACCTGGTCATTGAGATACAGATATCCTGCGATCAGTGCCACAATAAGCAGAAGGTACAGGCCTATCTTACCTGAATGCTTGCTCACTTGGTTAAATCTCCTTTCAGTCCTGAAGCTCCACTACTCCGATGTAAGGAAGGTTTCTGTATTTCTGGGCATAATCAAGTCCGTATCCTACTACAAACTCGTCCGGAATATTGAAGCAGCAGTAATCTACCTCTACATCTGTCACACGTCTCTCCGGTTTGTCAAGAAGTGTACAGAGTCTGATGCTTGCCGGATGTCTGCCTTCAGGATACGCAGCAGATAACTTAAGGTTCTGCTGAATCAATGATATCCTCTACGATCAGAACATCTTTCCCATCCAGTGCTGATCCAGATCCTTGACGATCTTTACAACACCGCTGGATTTCGTATCATCACCGTAACTGGACACAGACATGAAATCCAGTGTTACCGGGCGTGTGATCCTCTTGGCAAGCTCACACATAAAGAAAACGCCGCCTTTCAGAACGCAGATCATGTGTACATCTTTTCCGTCATAATCCTTGTTGATCATATCTGCAACTTCCTGGATACGGGCATCTACCTCTTCTTCACTGAGTAAAACCCTGATTTTTTCGCTCATGCTAAAGCTCCTCCTTGGTAATGTAATTCTAACACTCTCCCTGTAGTGGAAGTGATCTTATACTTCTCGTTCATCCGTCCTCCCGGGATCCAGAGTATCTCAGATCCTGCCGCAACAACCGGAAGCCTGTCTCGCATCTCTGCCGGGATCTTCTCATCAATAAAGATCCGGTTCAGCTTCTTTCTTCCGCCTTCACTGTTTACAGTAAGATAATCTCCCTGTCTTCTGGTCCGAACGCATGGACTATTTTTTATTTTATCATAATCAAACCATTTCGTATACTTTTTTTCTTCAATCTTCTGTTTCTTATAAGAATTTTCGACTCAAAAACTCCGAAAGGACTTTCCAGAATTCCAGGTACCGGAAGCTCCATAGACATTTCTCTGAGACCTGCCGATACTTTTTTTTCAGTGGAAACAGCGTTCTCTCTGTCTGATGCAGAGTTCTTTTTCAGACATACCCCTCCGTACTGTCGTATTACCCGCAGCGATTCCGGAAGTTGATATAACGACCGTTTTCTTTTTTTTGAAGCGAAAGAACCTGGTCCACATGAGAGATGTAAAGTCCTTACGTTTTCCTGCCAGTATCTCAAATGCCTCCATCACCGCATATTCCTGAAGGATAGGATCCTGTGCAAAAAATTTTTCATCCAGAAGATAGCCATTTTCTTTCCGGCAGCTTGCCAGAAGCTCCCTTCCCTTTTTCTGAAGATACGAATCTGCTTCTGCCAGAACCCGTGCGGTTTCTGCCATATGCTCCACCGCTTTTGCATTGATCTTCTGTTCCATAGCCGGAAGAATATGGTTACGGATCCGGTTTCTTGTATAGTCATCTGAAAGATTGCTACTGTCTGTGATATAGGAAATACCTCTCTCCTTCAGATAATTGACGATCTCCTTCCGTTCTAAACACAAAACCGGCCGGATGATCTCACCGTTTACCGCCTGTATCCCGGAAAGTCCCCGGATACCGGTTCCCCTTGCCAGATGATGCAGCATAGTCTCTGCCAGATCGTTGCGGTTGTGTGCCAGTGCGATCCGGAACTGTCCGTTCTTTTCTGACTGTTCCCCGGAAAAACCAAGTCTCTTTTTTTCCTCCTGAAACGCCTGTTTTCGCACGATCCTTCCGGTTTCTTCTTCTCCCAGCTTCCACTTTCCGGAAAGCTCCGGAACCGGATAATGCCTGGACCGGAAAGGAATTCCCCAATCCCGGCAGATTTTTTCCACAAACTGCTCATCCCGGTCCGCCTCCTGGCCCCGGATCCCATGATGGACATGAACCACTTCCATGGAAAAACCGATCTCTTTCTGAAGATTTTTCAGAATATGAAGCATTGCTATGGAATCTGCCCCTCCGGAAACCCCTGCCACAACCATATCCTCTGCTTTCAGCATCTGATGGTCTCTGATATATTTTCTTACACGTGTGATCATTTTTTCTCCTGTAACCAAAAATACTCTATTTTTTCCACAATCCTGCCACAACTACTGTCATATCATCCCTGGCATGATAATCGCTGTATCCCAGGACCCTTTCCAGTATTCCCCGTCCCATCTCCCTGGGCTCTTTTTCCCGGACATCCATAATGATCTCCTTCATAGTTTCTTCTTCCCGTTCTGCAGGAAGTGCATCCAGAACTCCATCTGTCATCATGATCAGGTAATCTCCATGATAAAGCTTTCTTGATGCAGTATCAAAATCCAACTGCTGAACCAGGCCTGCGGCAAGATTTTCCGAAGCAATGGATTCCACCCAGTGATCTCTTTTAATAAATGTGGAAGACGCCCCTGCTTTCAGGAAATCACAGATCCCGGTATAAAGATCCACCGCACAGATATCGACAGTAGAAAACATCCCTTCCCGTCCTTTCAACAGCAGTGCGGAATTCACCATTCTGGCAGCTGTCTCCTGAGAAAAGCCGGATTCCAGAAACTGTTCCAGAAGTTCTACCACGATCTCGCTTTCTTTAAACGCTTCTATTCCGGAACCCATCCCATCAGACAGACAGAGAAAAAACCTGCCATCCTCTTCCTGACGACAGATATAATTATCTCCGGAAACTTTTTCCGCTTCTCTTGTAAGCCGCGCTACTCCGTAAAGCATCTGATAACTGACATCCTCCACAAAATGAACCATACGAAAATCTCCATTTACAATACTGCGGCTGCCGGTGTCCGGCGTCATGGAGCTTCCGCAGATTCTGGAAAGGATCTGTGCGATTTCCGTCGTGGAGACACACTGTCCGCTCCTGGCTCTCAGATTCAAAAATATCTGCCGTCTTCCTTCGATCTTATCCATGACCCAGACATTTTTTACAAGTACATGCTTTTTACGAAGAGCCTTTTTCAGATCTTCCTGAAACTGCTGATCTGCCGGCATGATATCATACAGCTCTTCTGCCATATGATCCATAATCCTCGAGATCTCCGTCAGCTGCTGTGCAACTGCAAGCCGGCTTTCGATCATCCGGTTGTCCCACACGAGATTCTGCCTTTCTTCCCGAAATCCCTCATTCAGGACCTGAAAATACTGGCGGAACGGCCACATGCTCTCATCCATTCACTGCGGGCTCTCTGGATATTCTCCTCATTGCCTTCCTCCATGGTACGGATCATATTCTCACTGCCCCGCATGGTTTCCCCGGCATGCTCTCCCCAGCAGATCTCTCTCTGATAACATCTGGAACATACAGCCGCACTGGTGTCCGATATGATACGGTTCAGTTGTCCTCCGCTCAAAAATTCCTTACGGTAAGGCATTCCGTAGAATGTATCCGCAAGCTTCCGGAAGGATGCTGCATACCGTTCCACTTTTTCCTTCTGGGGATGGCTTTCACAAAGCGGCAGCATTTCTTCTTTTTCCTTCGTTTTTCCCGAAAAGACAGTTTTTGCCATGTCCCGGAGTATCAGCAATATGCTGACTACGAGCATGGCAATGATCCATTCCTGCATATTTTCCCCTCCCCTTATAACCTTCACTGACTGAACATTATAAAGGAAGATCCCTGAAATATCTGTCAAAGCCGCACGAAAATGTCAAAAAAAAATTTCGTCGAAACCTTTGATTTTCAGCTATTTTTCTTCCTGAAACACGATCTCGTTGTCTTTCACAAGTCCCAGCTTCTCACGAGCCGCCTCTTCCACATATTCATCGGTCTTCATATATTCTTTCTCTGCTTCGATCTCCTTGGTACGTTCCTTCTCACTTTCAATCGACTTCTCAAGTGCTGTAGCTTTGGAATCATAATAATCCCTGCGCCGTTCCAGAGTCTTACTCTGCAGCATAAGGCTTCCCAGCAACACCAGTGCGATCACCATGATCCCCGCCATGCCAAGATAATTATATCCGATCCGTTTTTTTTCTTTTCCCTTTTTTGGATTTTTCAATCTGCTGCTCCTTTTTTACACGATCTGATCTCTTTACCTTTTACGAGCTTATACATCCAGATTTTACAACTTCTTCAAAAAAAAAAATATCAACCGGTTTGCTGTCTTTTTAGCTTTAATGGAACAGTCTTTTTAAAAGGGATCCTTCTTTTTTGTCTTTTTTCCTGCCAAGATAGGTAAGACTGTCGATTTTTCCCTCCAGGCTAAGCTGCCCGCTTTTCAGATCAAGATGTTTTACATGAAGTCCTTCGCCTTTTATGGATAACTTTCCTTCCTCTGTATGCAGCAGTATTTCTTTTTCATCGAAAGAGATCACCTCCCGGATTCCCGTTATGGTGCCACCTTTCTGCCGCTCCAGCATCAGACTGTGAAATGCTGCCGTTCTCTTCTCGTCCAATCCATACCTCCCTGGGGATGATTTCTCTTTTATTTTATGAAAAATCCATCCGGAATAGACCATCACGCCCAAACGGCAGCTGTCCCTGCATCAGATATAGCGGAACATGCTTTCCACTTCATCTTTTTTTACCGTTTCCTTAACTTCCAGGACTTCAACCTTTACATTACGGCTTCCAAACTGAATCTCCACAGTGTCACCGGTCTTTACCTGTACAGAAGCCTTAGCCGGCTTGTCATTGACCAGAACTCTTCCTGCATCGCAGGCTTCATTTGCCACCGTACGGCGTTTGATCAGTCTGGATACCTTCAGATATTTATCAAGACGCATAATTTTTCCTCCTAAAAAAGCAGGGGAAACCAAAAACCGGTTTCCCCTGCCGTTATCACTCTGAACCAACAGATTATTTGCCGTTGACAACGTCCTTTAAAGCTTTTCCTGCTTTGAACTTCGGAGACTTGGAAGCCTCGATCGTCATGGTCTCACCAGTCTGAGGATTTCTTCCCTCTCTTGCAGCTCTTGTGCTTACTTCGAAAGTTCCAAATCCAACCAGCTGAATCTTCTCGCCTTTTTTCAGTTCGTCTGTTACAACATCGATAAAAGATTTCAGAACAGCTTCTACATCTTTTCTGGAAAGATTGGTGTCTTTCGCCATTGCTGCCACTAACTCTGTTTTATTCATGGTGTTTCCTCCTATAATTGATGTTCTCTTATTTTTGACTTTGCTTTATATATATACCGCTTTTGGCTTATAATGTCAAGGTTTTTCGCATATTACAGGCGGAATGTGACCTATTTTATTATTTCATGGAATCAACCATTTCAAGAACAGCCTTGCCCATTGCATCGGATTTCTCGTCTGCATCTGCAAGAGATGTTCCCTTAACGCCATAATAGAATTTAACCTTAGGCTCTGTTCCGGACGGTCTTACGCAAACCCATGCATCATCGGTAAGCTCATAGTAGAGAACATTGGAATTCGGAAGTCCTGTCGGCTTCTTCTCACCTGTTGCAAGATCTGTGATCTCGTCCAGCTTGTAGTCACGTACAGCAGTCACCTTATGTCCGGCAAACTCGGCAGGCGGATTCTGACGAAGTGTTGTATGATCTCCTGGATCTTCTGAAGTCCCTCGATACCTTTCATGGTAACTGCCTGGATGGCATCCTTATAGTAGCCGAACTCCTCATACATATCGATCATTGCATCCCAGAGAGTCTTGCCTGTGTCTTATAGTAAGCAGCAGCTTCACAAAGTGCCATGGTAGCAACAATGGCATCCTTGTCTCTTGCATAGGTTCCGATCAGGCAGCCGTAGCTCTCCTCAAATCCGAAAAGATATGTACCCTTGCCACTGTTCTCAAATCCGAGGATCTGCTGTCCGATGTATTTGAATCCGGTAAGCACTTCGATAAGATTCACGTTGTATCCCTTGGCAATGGCATCTGCCAGGTTTGTTGTAACGATAGTCTTTACAAGAGCTCCGTCCTCCGGAAGACTTCCATTCACAGCCTTTCTCTGGCTCAGCTCATAGTTTGCAAGAAGCATCCGGACATGTTACCGGTAAGATCATGATACTCTCCGTTTTTATCCTTTACGCGGACGCAAGACGGTCTGCATCCGGGTCTGTGGCAAGTACGATGTCTGCATCCACTTCCTTCGCAAGCTTCAGCCAAGCTCAAATGCCTCTGCTGCCTCCGGGTTCGGATAGCTGACTGTCGGGAAATCCCCGTTCGGAAGCTCCTGCTCCGGTACTACATATACATTCTCAAATCCAAGCTCTTTAAGGATCCTTCTGGCCGGGATATTGCCGGTTCCGTGAAGAGGTGTGTAAACGATCTTCAGGTTCCTGCCCTCTGCCTGGATCGCATCCATATGGATGATCTGTTTCTTAAGCTCTGCCATGTAAGCATCATCGACAGCTGTCCGATCACTTCGAAAAGTCCTGCCTTTACTGCGTCTTCCTTGCCCATGGTCTTTACGGCATTCCAGTCGGAGATCGCCTTTACCTCGCCCATGATACCGGAATCATGAGGTGGTGTGATCTGCGCGCCGTCCTCCCAGTAAACCTTGTATCCGTTGTATTCCGGAGGATTGTGGCTGGCTGTTACGTTGATACCTGCCACACAGCCCAGATGACGTACTGCAAAGGAAAGCTCCGGTGTCGGACGAAGTGTCTCAAAGATATAAGCCTTGATCCCGTTTGCTGCCAGGCAAAGTGCTGCTTCCTGGGCAAACTCCGGTGACATATGACGGGAATCATATGCGATAGCAACTCCCTGGGATTTCTTGTCAACCTTGGCAATATAGTTGGCAAGCCCCTGGGTTGCTCTTCTTACCACATAAATATTCATACGGTTGGTACCTGCGCCGATGATACCACGCAGGCCTGCCGTACCAAACTCAAGATCCATATAAAAACGCTCTTTGATCTCATTTTCGTCGTCTTTGATCGCTTTCAGTTCTTCTTTTGTCGCCTCATCGAAGTATGGGTTTTCAAGCCACTGATTATAGATTTCTTTATAATCCATGTTCCAAAATACCTCCCTGTTTCTTTATATAAGATACTTAACATTATATAACAATTTTCAGAAAAAGGGAAGTTTTGTTTTTGTCACATTCAGAATCATTACTGTCTGAAGCACTGTTTTGAAAATTCCTCCACTGTTTTTTCTGATGGATCAAGGTTCTCAGCTTTTCCACATTTTTTCCGGAGATCACAGCCTTGTTATGTGTATAATAATGATTTGCCAGTTTCCAGTATTTTTCCGGATAACAGAACCGGACTCTCAGGTTCTGCCACTCAGACTCCGAGAGCGGCCGTACGGAATCATATGCAGAAAGCATCTTCTGCGCGAGGTGCAGATCCCAACTGTATTTCTCCAGAATTTTCCGCATAAAGCGGTACAGATCTGCCATCTGCACATCAAGCTCCAGTGACTGAAATTCGTCACCGCTGTGTTTTTCCCAAGTATCAGCACATTATGCTGATTATATTCGCCATGACAGATACTGCCGCTTTGAAGAGACTGCTGCCGCAGATTTTTATAATCCGTGGTTTCCAGCATAGCTGCCGCTTCTTCTCCTTTTTGCAGAAACCATTCCACGCTTTTCAGATAATCTTTCTCAAAATAATTGACCGCTCCTTTTTTTCGGATAAAACGGCGTATTTTTTCATTTCCTGATTATGCCGGATATATTCTTCCTGCAGATTTCTTCCCGCATAATCCATTTCCACAGGAAGCTGCATGATCTTGTGGATCTGTGCCAGAGTCCGGATGCTTTTTAAAATATCGTTTTCGGATCTCGTGTCACATTCCCGTCCCTCAAACCAGATCTGTGCAGTATATGGAACAGAATCTTTGTCCCTGCTTACCAGTACGCCTTCCCTGTTTCTGAGATAGGCGTCCACAAGACAGTTCTGTTCTTTCATTTTTTCAAGAAGCTGCTGCTGCATGGAAAGCTTTTTTTCCGAGCCATGAAATTCCCGGAGTATCACCGGACCTTTTTCTGTCCGGCACAGAAGTGCCCCCCGCACCCTGCCGGAGAATGAAGCCGTAAGCCCATACTGCTCCAGCACGCTCAACCCATAATCATACAAAAAAGTTCCCCCCTGCCTTATTTTACGTTCTATTTTATGCAGGGGGATTTTTGTTATTCTATTCGGTTTTTATGCTGTCTTTTTCTGCTGTTTCAAGAAGTTTTTCTTTTGTATTAAGGGTTGGATCTTTCAGCACACAGTCAAGAAGTCTTTCGAGCAGTGCTCCCAGTGCCGGTCCGGCCGGATGTCCTGCCTTTATAAGATCCTTTCCGGAAACTGCCAGGGTTTTCAGAGATGTACATTCACCTCTTTCAAGGATTCCCTGATAAGCTTCCGTCACACCGCTTAACCGTGCCAGCTTCTCCTCCCTCCTGTAAGTACTCTGGGATAAAAGATCTGCCTTCTGCACTTTCAGATACAGCGGAAAAAGCTCTTCTCCGATAAGATTCACAGCTCTCCGCACATCCTCGGCGTCCGGAGTGGGACGAAGATCATGATACCGGATCAGACGACAGGTATTTCGGATCGTTACATTATCAAATTTCAGACGGCGCAGGATCTTTCCTGCCAGCTTTTCGCCTGCCGGTCCGTGAGTCTTAAAGTGGTCTCTTCCATTCTCATCTGTCTTTTTTACAACCGGCTTGGCAATGTCATGAAGAAGCATGGTGATACGAAGAAGCCTGTCATTCTCGATCTCCGTAAGGCTTTTCAGGATGTGCTCGCCTACGCTGCAGCAGTGATGGGGGGTATTCTGCGCTGTTTCCATACAGGCATCAAATTCCGGAAGAAATTCCCGGGTAAGGCCTGTCTCCCAAGCTGTCCGGAGGTAATCCGGATGATCGGATACCAGAAGCTTTACAAGCTCTGTCTGGATACGCTCTGCACTGACATGCTCCAGGTTCCCCGACATCCGCGCCAGTGCCGCTTTCGTATTCTCCTCCACAGTAAAACCAAGCTGTGCGGAAAAACGCACTGCACGGAGCATCCGAAGAGCATCCTCTGTAAAACGTTCCACCGGATCCCCGACACAACGGATGATCTTCCTATTGATATCCTCCATTCCGCCAAACAGATCCACCAGTCCATGCTCCGGATGATAAGCCATGGCGTTAATGGTAAAATCTCTTCGTTTCAGATCTTCCTCAAGACTCCTAGTAAAGGTCACGGCATCCGGGTGACGGCCATCATGATATTCTCCGTCCACACGGTAGGTTGTCACCTCAAAGCCCTCTTTGCCCATCATTACAGTTACTGTTCCATGCTGGATCCCCGTATCTACAGTTCTGTGAAAAAGCTCCTTCACCTGCTCCGGAAGTGCAGAGGTAGTGATATCCCAGTCCCCAGCACCCGGTCCAGGATAGAATCCCGGACACAGCCGCCAACAACATATGCCTCATAGCCGGCTTCATTGAGAATATGCAGGATCTGTTCTGCTTTTTGTGGTATGTTAATCGTCATAATAACTCCTCTTAATGATCGCTGCTGTCCGTTCAAAACACGTTTACATTTCGCTGTATTATCTCCATGTCAGCAGCCGAATAATATTCTGATATGTTTTCCTTAACGCTATTATAACATAGATTCATAAAAACAGCGGAGCATATTTTGCCCCGCCGTTGTTTCTGCAATATGGTTCCTGTTCACTCCGTTCTCAGTAACACGCTTCGCGATGCACAGAATTTATGCTGATCGCATAATCGCGCGGTATGTCTCGGGTTTTCTGTGACCTTCGCTCACACAAAACACTCGCGGGACATTACCAGTGAACAGTAACGCAATATGATCATCCCACTTTTTTGAAGTGGCCTGCTGTATTTTTTTAGTATGCACGTCCCCAGTAAACCATTTTCTTAGCCGGTTTTCCGCAGCATACGCAAACGTCGCTTAACTGCTCCTGCTCAAACGGCATACATCTGGATGTTGCCTGGAAATCTTCCTTGATCTTGTCTTCACATGCACGATCACCGCACCACATAGCTTTGATGAATCCCGGTTTGCTGTTGATGATCTCACCGAACTCCTCATAATTCTTTGCTACGTAAGTATGTGCCTCTCTGTGTGCACGTGCGCGCTCCAGCATATCATGCTGAATGGTATCCAGAAGCTCTTTTACCTTATCTGCAAGTTCCTCGAAGGATACTGTGTATTTCTCACGGGTATCTCTTCTGCAGAGAACTGCCTGACCGTTCTCGATATCCTTCGGTCCACATTCCACACGAAGCGGGATACCACGCATCTCCTGCTCAGCAAACTTGAATCCAGGGCTCTTGTCTGTCGCGTCAACCTTTGCACGGATACCTGCTGCCTTCAGTGCTGCAAGAAGCTCGTCAGCCTTCTCCATAACACCTTCTTTACGCTGCTGGATCGGGATGATCACAGTCTGTACCGGAGCGATCCTCGGAGGAAGAACAAGTCCGCTGTTATCACCGTGAACCATGATGATCGCACCGATCATACGGGTTGTCATTCCCCAGGATGTCTGGTGAACATATTTCAGTGTGTTATCTTTATCTGTGTACTGGATTCCGAATGCTTTGGCAAAGCCATCTCCAAAGTTATGGCTTGTACCGGACTGGAGAGCCTTACCGTCGTGCATCAGAGATTCGATGGTATAAGTAGCCTCAGCACCTGCAAATTTCTCCTTGTCTGTCTTCTGGCCTTTGATGACCGGAATCGCAAGAACTTCCTCGCAGAAGTCTGCATAGATGTTCAGCATCTGGATGGTACGCTGCTCCGCTTCCTCAGCGGTTGCATGAGCAGTATGTCCCTCCTGCCACAGGAACTCTCTGGAACGAAGGAAGGGACGTGTTGTCTTCTCCCAACGGACAACGGAACACCACTGATTATATACCTTTGGAAGATCTCTGTGGGACTGGATCTCTTTCTGGTAGAAATCGCAGAACAGAGTCTCAGAAGTCGGACGCACGCAAAGTCTCTCCTGCAGCGGATCAAGGCCGCCATGAGTCACCCATGCAACCTCCGGGGCAAAACCTTCTACATGATCTTTCTCTTTATCAAGAAGAGACTCCGGGATAAAGATCGGCATGTAAACGTTCTCTACACCGGTTTCTTTAAATCTGCGGTCAAGCTCATGCTGGATATTCTCCCAGATCGCATAGCCTGCAGGTTTGATTGCCATACAGCCCTTAACACTTGTATAGCCACAGAGCTCAGCCTTCTTAACAACGTCTGTATACCACTGAGCAAAATCCTCATCCATAGATGTGATGGCCTGTACTAATTTCTTTTCTTTTGCCATGATAAATCTCCTTTTTCTTGTGATCTGTTACATATTGCCGGCTGTCAGGCAGCCACAGCAATCCGGAATCCTTCCAGCTCACTCTTCTGTCCCATAAACCGTACACTGCATTTACAATCCCGTTTTATGGACAAAAAAATAAGCCATCCAAATCCCTCACAAGGGACCGAATGACTTCGGCGGTACCACCCCAGTTAACAGCCTGAAAAGCTGTTCTCTCAACACCCGTTAACGCCGGAAACACACGCCACGCTTCAATCACGCAGAGCTCCGAGGCCGGTTCCACAGTTCACGCACAGGATCCTTCCACCAAAGCAGATCCCTCTCTGAGATAATTCCCTGTGTACTATTCTCATCATCGCCGTATCTTTGATATATTTTAGGCGAAAACCGCCTCAAAGTCAACCCCAAACAAAAAAATATAACAAGTCTCTCTGCTATGAGTTACTGCTCACTCCGTTCTCAGTAACAGCTTCGCGATGCACAGAATTTATGCTAATCGCATAAATTCGCGCGGTATGTCTTGGGTTTTCTGTGACCTTCGCTCACAAAAAACACCTCGCGGGACATTGGCCAGTGAACAGTAACTGCTATACTCCTATTCCTTCACAGACACAGCCGGCATCTCCAGATACCTGTTCAGATCTTCTGTGAGAATATGAGCTTAGTTCTGGTATCCTGTTCCTGGTACGTCAGCCGGCCTGCGATCCTGGTGATATAATCCTCTTCTTCGATGATCTCACAGGTCTCAGGAAAATTGATATCATAATACTGTGCAAGATAAGATACCCAGTAATCCACCGGCACATGTCTGTCTGCGGATAACACGGATTCTCTTCTGAGACAGGACTCCCACACTGCCGGTGAGATCAGCCCTTCTCCTGCAACCTCTTCTGATACACCAAGCATGGCCTCTATTGACGCTCCAGCTTTACTCTGCAGTTATCCAGCTTATCGGCATCTCGTATCAGTTTTGCATGGAAAAGTGTTCTTGCATCGTGGATTCCTTCCAGTTTGAAATCACTGTGCTTCCGAATTGCTGCATCGATCAGCTCATCAAATTTATCATCCTCCACGAAACGCCGGATCAGCTTCTCCTCCCCGAAGAGAAGTTCTGCACCGAACACGGCATGATCCATGGTTCCCGGCTCAAAGCTGTGAAATCTACGGATCTGCTCAAAACGGCCAATATCATGAAGCAGACCGATCAGCTCCGCAAGTTCCACATCTTCACCGGAACATTCCATTTTTCTGGCAATCTCTCCTGCGTATTTCACCACGCCATAGGTATGTACGATCTTCAGACAGGTCTGTTCATCCTCCCGGTCGTATTCATCCAGATATTTTTCGAATTCCTGTTTTGCATGTGCAATGTCGATCATTCTGCCACACCCCTTCTTCTTTTGTTCATTCTGTAGTTCTGTAAACACTCTGTATTTATTATATCGAAGGTCTCTGACAAATTCTACTGTATTTCCCGGAATTTTAAATCTTCTCGCTGCTGCCGAATGACTTCCCTGCTCAAGGAGCCAATTATACCCTTCGTTTCCGGAAATGATATCCGGAACAACATGGGCAACACCGCCCTCCTCTGTCTGGTCTGCCTCCACATCACGGAGCCATTTTCGGTAGAAGGAATAGGTATTTTCAAGGAAGCATGCCGTACGGCAGAAGATTTCTGCATCACCGGTCCATCCAAGACGCTCATCTCTCTGTGGTGTCTCAAAAATATTTTTTGGTTTTACTTCCTCCATAAGGGAAACCTGTCCGGTAAACCGTTTTTTCCGGTTTCATCTATTCATACTTTACGATTTCTTTCCGCAGCCGCTTCATGATCCGCTTTTCCAGGCGGGAAATGTAGGATTGCGAAATTCCTAAAAGATCCGCTACCTCCTTCTGCGTTTTCTCGCTTCCTTCCCGGTTTCCGATGCCGAATCGCAGACGGATGATCATCTGTTCCCGCTTTGTCAGTTTGCTGATGGCTTTTCCAAGAAGTGCGATCTCCACCTCATCTTCCAGACGTCTGAGATCACATCGTCATCCGTTCCCAGAATATCCGAAAGTAGCAGCTCATTTCCATCCCAGTCCACATTCAGCGGCTCATCAATGGAAACCTCCATCTTTGTTTTGCTATTTCTCCTCAGATACATCAGGATCTCATTTTCGATACATCGTGATGCATAGGTGGCAAGCTTGATATTTTTTACCGGATCAAAGGTATTGATAGCCTTTATGAGCCTATGGTTCCGATGGAGATCAGATCCTCCACACCTACCCCTGTATTATCAAATTTCTTTGCAATATAAACCACCAGCCGTAGATTATGCTCGATCAGAACCGACTTTCCCTCTTTTTCCTTTTCTGTTCCCAGCATTTCGATCACTTCAGCCTCCCGTTCCGCTGACAACGGCGCCGGAAGGATATCATTTCCACCAATATAAAAAACCTCTCCCGGACGATTGAACATAAATTTCCGAATCACCTGAAACGGATAGGATCTTGCAGCTGCTCTGTTCATAACATAAGCCCCCTTCTCAATTTAATAGTCTGGAATTCAAAAGTATCTCGTACTCTTCTCCCAAAGCTGAGGCTCGGATGTTATGGCAAGCACCGGTTTTCCTACATGTACCACCCTTTCGGGAGTCTGGATCAGAAGTTCATCAAGGATCACTGCCAGCAGCAGTCCTTTTTTTCCATCTGCGGTATGACAGCTCAGAAAATGCGGCTGCAGACTGACAAATCCTGTATTTTCCAGTGCCTCTGGTTTATCTTTAATATCCATCAGTTTTTTCACCTGCTCTTTCGATATCAGGCTTCCCAAAAGTTCCTGTTTGATGATCGATACCGGCTGTTTTTTCACAGGATCCATAAGGAGATTTCCGGTATCATAAAAGCCGTATGTCTGCTGCAGCTTCCCCTGATATTTCAAAGTGACCGGAAAATATTTCTTCTTCCAAACCGGAAGGTCTCGGTCACACATCCCAGAGTATAAAGTGTGCCATAAATCCCTGCCAGAAAAAGCAGAAATATTTTCACCGTCATGGTTCTTTCCGTTTCCAGTGCCTGATAGATCCCGCCAACCACAAAAGCTGTGAAATACAGAGCCAGAATGGTTTTTACAAGAAGGCCGCCTTTTTCAGTCGAAAAGCAAACGACGCCATAAAAAAAGCGCAGCCGCCATGGATCAGTACAGCGGCAGGAAAAATGATCTTAAAAGGTACACATACAAGCAGGCAGGATACAAAAGATCCAAAGGCAGCGGATATCACACATCTTCTGCGTTTCCCGTCAAGATGCAGAAATTTTCCCACAAGTCTTAAAAGCATGTAATCCATAAGGAAATTCGTCATAAAAACGATATCTATGTATATCCTCTGATACATAAGCCTCCTCCACTGCTGTTTCGTCTGCCATCGATTCTCAGCTTTGGTAAGTGTATTTATTATAGGGCAGGCTCTTTGCATATTTTGTCAAATCCGGATGTCGATTCTTCTAACTTATCGGGTCGTTTCTGTCTGCCTCGACATTTATAGATTTTTCTATGAATCAAGCGACAAAAATGTATAAATTTCCGTACAATATTTGTATTTGTTGATTTTCGCACTTTATAGTGCTAAAATATTTTTTATTATATTTCGTAAAGAAATTCTATTATATGAGATACAGGAGGGAATCGAACAATGATCAATATTACTGGACATACCGGGCTTACCGGCCTTCTGGGAAGCCCCGTGGCACACAGCGTATCACCTTTAATGCACAATGAGGCATTCCGTTATCTTGGACTTGATTATGTGTATCTCTGTTTTGATGTAACAGAGGAGACCCTTCCCCAGGCTGTGGAAGGACTGAAAGCCTGTGGATCAAGGGCTTTAACCTGACCATGCCAAACAAGAATAAGATCGTAGAGCTTCTGGACGAGCTTTCTCCCACTGCCCAGCTGATCGGAGCGGTAAATACCGTACGCAACGACAATGGAAAATTAAAGGGGTTTAATACGGATGGTTATGGATTTACCCAGTCTGCCAGAGATGCCGGCTGTGATGTAAAAGGGCGCACCATCACCGTTATGGGCGTCGGCGGTGCCGGAATGGCGATCTGCGGCCAGTCCGCCCTGGAGGGTGCAAAAAAGATCCATGTTTTTGCACGTCCTACCAGCCGTTACTGGGAACGTGCTGCTGCCATGGCAGAAAAAATGTCTCATATGACAGAATGTGAGATGATCCTTCATGAGATGGATGATCACACTGCGCTGAAGGACGCACTGGAGGAAAGCAATCTCCTCATCAATGCAACTTCTGTGGGAATGGTTCCGGATGTGACAGGCACCGTGATCTCGGACAAGGCTCTGTTCCATCCGGAGCTTACCGTAGCCGATGTTGTATATGAGCCAAGAGAAACAAGACTTCTCAGGGAAGCCCGGGAAGCCGGATGTCCGACCTTTAACGGAATGTACATGCTGCTCCACCAGGGTGTAAAGGCTTTCCACATCTGGACCGGACTAGACATGCCGGTTGAGCTCGTGAGGGAGAAATATTTTAAATAAAAAATATCCGGCAATACTGACCGCCTCCGCATCACAGCGTGGTCTCAATATTGCCGGATCAAAAATAAAGGCGGCCCGCCTATCACACGGGTCGCCTTTTATTTATCCGTCAATCATCTGTTTTGTTTATTTCTTCTCTTCCTGAACCTCGATCTTACGGATCGTCTTGTTCTTGATCTCTTCTTTGATGAAGTCAATGAACTCACCAAGCTCTTTCATTCCCTCATCGCCAAGATAGCGGCTTCTTACGGAAACCTTACCCTCTTCTTCCTCTTTTGCACCAACGATAAGCATGTAAGGTACTCTCTCAAGACGTGCCTCACGGATCTTGTATCCCATCTTCTCGGAACGTCCGTCTACAGAGCAGCGGATTCCTGCTTCTCTCATCTGAGCTTCAACCTTCTGTGCATAATCGTTATACTTCTCGGAGATCGGGATCACACGAACCTGCTCAGGGCAGAGCCATGTCGGGAACATTCCTGCGTATTTCTCAATGAGCCATGCCAGTGTTCTCTCATAGCATCCCATGGATGTACGGTGGATGATGTACGGACGCTGTTTGTCGCCATTCTCATCGATATAGTACATATCAAACTGCTCTGCGAGAAGTGCATCCCACTGGATCGTGATCATTGTGTCTTCTTTTCCGTATACGTTCTTTGCGTTGATATCAACCTTCGGTCCGTAGAAAGCAGCCTCGCCACATCCTCTGTGAATGGAATGTTCAGCTCCTCAAGCATCTGGCGGATATGGCCTTCTGTCTCTTCCCATACCTCCGGCTCACCGATGTACTTCTCTTTGTTTGTCGGATCCCATTTGGAAAGATGATAGGTTACATCTTCCTCAACACCAAGTACCTGCAGACAGTACTGGGCAAGTGCGATACAGTCTTTGAACTCTTTTACCATCTGGTCCGGTCTTACGATCAGATGTCCCTCGGAATAGTAAACTGACGAACTCGTGTCAGGCCATGCATCTCTCCGGAATCCTCATTACGGAACAGTGTGGAGGTCTCGCCGAGACGGATCGGCAGATCACGGTAGCTGTGCTGCTCTGCTTTGTATACATAGTACTGGAACGGACATGTCATCGGACGAAGTGCATAAACCTCTTTGTCCTTCTCCTCATCACCAAGTACGAACATACCATCTTTGTAATGATCCAGTGTCCGGAGATCTTGTAAAGATCGCTCTTTGCCATAAGAGGAGTTTTTGTTCTTACGTATCCACGCTTTGTCTCCTCATCCTCGATCCAGCGCTGAAGCTCCTGCATCATGATCACACCGTTTGGCATGATAAGCGGAAGTCCCTGTCCGATCACATCTACAGTTGTGAAGATCTTCATCTCACGGCCAAGCTTGTTATGATCACGTCTCTTTGCTTCTTCCATCTGCTCCAGATGCTCTTTCAGCTCATCCTTTGTAGCATAGGCTGTTCCGTAGATACGTGTAAGCATTGCGTTCTTCTCACTGCCTCTCCAGTATGCGCTGGAAGAAGAAAGAAGTTTGAATGCCTTGATGCCTTTTACACTCATCAGGTGTGGGCCTGCACAGAGGTCTGTCCAGTCTCCCTGTGAATAGAAGGAAATCTCTTCTCCCTCCGGAAGATCCTCGATCAGCTCAACCTTGTATGGCTCATTTTTCTCTTTAAAGTATGCGATGGCATCCTCACGGGATTTTGTAAAACGCTCGATCTTTGCGCCTTTTTTTGATGATCTTTTTCATCTCTTTCTCAATGGCGTCAAGATCCTCACGTGAAAATGGATCGTGGTCGAAATCATAGTAGAAGCCTGTATCAATGGATGGTCCGATGGCAACCTTTGCCTCCGGGTATAAGTTCTGTACAGCCTGTGCCATTACGTGAGATGCTGTATGACGGAGAACTGCAAGGCCCTTCTCGTCTTTCGCTGTAAGGATATTCAGCTCACAGTCGCTGTCAAGAACTGTACGAAGATCTACGACCTCTCCGTTTACTTCTCCTGCACATGCAGCACGTGCAAGGCCTTCGCTGATGTCATATGCGATATCGATCACAGCTTTTGCTTCTGCATATTCTTTTTTTGAGCCGTCTTTTAATGTAATGATCATTGTTGTTTCTCCTTTCATTTGAAATGAAGTTTCTATGGTACACAGTATGTGTCTGCTTTTGCAAGAGATTCTGCAATAAAAAAATCCCTCACAGTACATCACATACTGTAAGGGACGAGTTCATTCATTCTCGCGGTTCCACCTGCTTGCTCTGCTGCCCGGTCATGCCAGAATACAAAGCCTCTCAATTATGATGATAACGGAATCACCGGACCGGATTGGGGCCACTCAGAGGTAGTCTTCGACTGTTTCCCGATAAGATGTTTCCAGCACTTCACATCTCTCTCTGTAACGTTTCACAGCTTACTCGTCTCGTCAGCGTGTTTTTTATTTCCTTTTCTGTGGTTCATTATAAGCGCAGTATTTTTATTTGTCAACGCATGTTGACAAAATTTTGAGATTTCTCTTCTCGCACAGATCTACAGATTTCCCATGAGTTGTCTTTGATAATGGCCAGAATCTCACGGGGAATGTAGATAAAAAGACGCCAGCTTCGATACCGGGAAGGTACCATTATCACTTCCCGAAAGCCACATTTTCTCGCAATGGCCGCGCCCCTCCATACATGAAAATTGTTCGTCACCACGCCTACGGAACAGTCTGTGTTTCCGATCTTTCTGCAGCTGAATTCCAAATTTTCTTTTGTACTGGTGGATTCCTCTTCCCGTATCAGTCTGTCCCCGTCTATTCCGTGACCGGTAAGATAGCGATACATAGCCTCTGCCTCGGAAATATTTTCTCCATCACCTTTTCCTCCGGAGAGCACTGCTTTCGTACCCGGATTTTCTTCAAGATAAAGAAGAGCCCTTCTGGCTCGTTCCAGAAGGGCAAGTGTCATCCGTGTTCCGTCCACATGGCACCTAACACGATAATGTAATCCAGATTCTTCTTTACGCTCATTATCTTCCGCAGCAGTGTTTGTATTTCTTGCCGCTTCCGCATGGGCACGGATCGTTTCTTCCGACCTTGTGCGGTTTCACAACTGTGCCGGATTTCTTCTGCTCCATGTAGAGAGTTTTCTTTTTCTCTTCTGTGAAGATCTTGTCCCACTGAGGAAGGTTGTAAAGCCAGTCAGCCTTGGCATCTACCATGTTCTTATAGAGTGCCTCTTTATCAAATGCAAGGTTTACCTTGGTATTCTCATCCATGGTCTCGATCGGGTTCGGAACCTTCAGACTGTCATTGATTCCGTCAAGGAAACCAACCATAGTCATAACATCCTGACCGTATTTCTCAGCAAGCTCTTTTACAGTTCCGGAAACAACCTCATCCGGGTTCTCAAGAAGCTGCTCATAAATATTCTTTTCAATGTTAAAATAATTTGCCCAGAAGCGCTGAAGCTTATTCTTATCTGCATTCTGATTATAAGCAATGGAACGCCACTGCTCAAGAATTGTCATATCGCTCATTGTCTGATCCTCTTTTCCAAAATTTTAGATAAATAAGACGGAGATTTATATTCCGCTTCACAATTTCTATTTATTATATCATCTTTTGGCGAAGAAATCAAATATATCTGTTTCATATCTGAGTTATTTTATCACACTGAGTAGGCATTTGATTTGAAACAGATTGGATTGACAATTCGAGACTATTATGATAGTATGAATGTATAAACTATTGCAATAGTCTAAGAGGAGTAATTATGAATACGAAATTATATGATTCAGAACTTAAAGTTATGGAGGTTTTATGGAAGGAGGGAGATGATTCAGCTAAACATATTTCGGAAATTTTAAACGCAGAGATTGGCTGGAATAAAAATACTACTTATACGGTTATTAAAAAATGTGTTGCAAAAGGAGCTATTGAACGTTATGGAAGCAACTATATGTGCAAACCATTGATTTCCAAAGAGAATGTTGAAGAATTTGAAACAAAGGAACTCATTGATAAACTGTTTCACGGATCAAAAATAAATTTTTTTTGCTTCCTTTGTGAGTCATGAAAAATTATCAGAGGAGGAACGTAGGCAGATAAAGAAAATGCTAGAGAAATGAGGTGCTGGACTATGATACGTCAGATGCTGATTATTTCAAGTATGTTTATTGGTCTGGTTTTGATGGCATATGCATGTCTGAAGAATCGTATTCCCGGACGTATTTATGTGATACTCTGGGAAATTGCATTGCTTCGCCTGATTCTGTCGTTAAAGTTACCAATTCTGCCATTTTTTCAATCACATAGCTACTTTTCAGCAAGTACAGTTTCGTTAACAACAGGGAATATTGAGAAATTTTTTTATAATATGGAGAATAGGATTCAGTATTTCACTTATTACAGTCCTTAGCAGTTATTATAAAGAACGAATGATATAAGAAGTGGAGGGATACATTTATGAAGACTAACAAATGGTTATGTAGCTGTATGATTGTTGCTTTATGTTTATTTTCTATATGTACAACTGCTTTTGCAAATAATAATAACGTTAAAGTAGCATCAAAGCTGGATGCAAAAGATGTAAAAAATAGAATTGTAACAACTGTAACAATTCAAGATGTTAAAAGTGGCTTCGTCTCTTCATATAATGTTGAAGATGAAAACATTAAGTGTTCTCGTAGTGCTGATGGAAAGGAAATTATAGCCATTATATCTGTAGGAGATGAAAAAGCCAGTGCTAAAAGAGCACCGTCTCAAACAAATAGCAATACATTCTATGGGTGGAAAGGAAATGCCCGAATTTCTTGGTACGATGATGGAACTTGGGCTTGCCTTAAAACTGCAGGAGGTGATTGGACAAAAATATCAGGAAATTACAATATGACAGGGAAAAAAATAGTTTGGGGTCAAGATCTTGGTACTAATAGCAAATCGAGTAGTGCAACCTTTATTAATAGCTATAATACAACAACTAATTGGCCAAAAGGAAAGTATGGATATGGATTAGGACATAAAGTTGGTGCTTACATCAGTGGGACTGTGAATGGAAAAAAGGTTAGTGTATCCTGCAATTATGTTTTTTAATAAGAAACAGAAAAATTTAAAAACAACAAAATCATTGATAAGTACAACTGAAAATTATAATACATACGATAATGGGAAAAGGTATCAAGTGGCAAAATAAAATTATTTATTCTTATATGTGTACGTATAGCACGGAGGTGGTTTTATGAAGTATATTCAGGATAATGGAAAAATTAAATTATGTGAAACTGATAATATGGATCATCTCGTGCGATTAACACAAGCGTTGAATGAAAATAATATTCCTTATGAAACCAGATTGAAAAAAGCAACATTTATCAATAATCTTTTTTTCTTGATTTTTTATCATACTTTTGCATCGGGAATTGATCATAAGAATGAAACAACATGTATTTATGTACTAGAAAAGGATTTTGATGCATGCCAAAAAAGCAATAGTAAACTCCAGAGAGACTGTGAGAAAAAGTCTGTAAATAAGATTCTTCTATGATAATAAAGGGTGAAAAGTTCTTTCATAGAGCTTTCGCCCTTGTTTTATATATAACAACAGTTGCAAATCTGCATGTCAAGAGCAGGCGGATTTTCCGCCTGTCTTAAC
>ENA-OQIM01000189-OQIM01000189.1-human-gut-metagenome-genome-assembly--contig:-NODE-189-length-21698-cov-2.264336_pt1 | contig 21698 bp, 32 predicted proteins | sample MGYA00242579_ERZ504744 | MGnify/ENA primary metagenome ERZ504744 (study PRJEB26092, sample SAMD00036441) | human gut metagenome | host: Homo sapiens | study: EMG produced TPA metagenomics assembly of...
GCGCATTATCCGCTAGCGTCTTTATGTCCGCTTACCTGTCGGGAAGGCCCCTATATATCATCCCATGCTCAAAACATTCTCGCTTCGCTGCGAAACTGCGCGTGGGACGATTATATAGGCTCCCGCAGGTAAGCTGCGTTTACGTACTAGCAGCTATACCAGATTCCCCACCACTAGAACCTTCAAAGGCGAAACCGGAAAATCTAAATACAGTAAGCCAATGCGACAAAGGGATTGTTCCTTTGTCGCATTGGCTTACTAGAATGTAAATATTGTTTCAAGCGAGTAGCCGCCCGCCCGGGGCTTACCTATATCGTTCCACGCGCAGTTTCGCAGCGAGCGAAGCGACGCGAGAATGTTTGAGCATGGAATGATATAGGTAGCCCCGGGCGGGAGGGATACGGGCGCCCTAGGCGATGCCGCTGGAGCCGAAGCCTCCGTTGCCTCGGTCGGTTTCGTCTAATTCGTCTACTTCTACGAGGTTGACCGTGGGGACTTCTTGGATGACAAGTTGGGCGATGCGGTCGCCTTTGTTGATTTGGATGTCGTTGGTGGGATCCAGGTTGATGAGGATAACCTTGAGTTCTCCTCGGTAGTGGCGTCGATGAGGCCCGGCGTGTTGACTATAGACAGGCCCTGCTTGATGGCCAAGCCGCTGCGGGGCTGAACGAAGCCGGCGTAGCCATCGGGCAGGGCGATGGCCAGCCCCGTAGAGACCAGACGGCGTTCGAAGGGCTTCAGGACGCAGTCCTCGTTGGAGCGCAAATCCAAGCCGGCATCGGTGGGATGGGCGTATTTGGGAAGCTCGACGGTGGGGTCGAGACGCTTTATGTTGACGGTAATGTTGGACATGGATCACCTTAGCTTGTCGAGCTCTTGCAGAAATTCATCGACGTCTTTGAAATCGCGGTAGACCGAGGCAAAACGGATGTACGCAACCTTGTCGATCTTGGCCAAGCGCTTGAGCACCATGTCACCCAACTCATGGGACGTGACGGCCGTCAGTGTACGAGAGCGCAGCTCGACCTCGATGTCGTCGATAATCTCATTGAGCTTCTTAGTGTCGATATCGCGCTTGATGGTGGCGCGCATCAAGCCGACGAGCAGCTTATTGCGATCGAACCGCTGCTTGGTTCCATCTGACTTAATGACCTCGATTGGGTCTTCGCATCGCTCGAACGTTGTAAAGCGATAGTTACACGAGCAACATTCGCGACGGCGCTTAATGGTGTTATTTGACTCCTGCATACGAGAATCAACGACGCGGGTATGTGCCTTGCCGCATTTGGGACAGCGCATGGTACCTCCTCTTAAACGATAACAAGGGTACCATGCGCAGCGCGATAATGATTACGAACGAGCAGGAACCTTAAGATGCGCACCGGCGGCGAGCGAACCATGCTCCAGATGATTGACGTTACGGATCATGTCGGAAGTCTCTTGCGTGGAAAGGCCTTCGATTGGATATTCCTCGGCAAGCGACCAAAGAGAATCGCCAGTCTGAACGCGAATGGTCTCGTAAGTAATGTTGGAAACGGACTCGGCATACGCGGCGTGACGAGAGCTAAAGACCGAAGTAGCGAGGACAAAGAAGAGCGTAAGCGCAACGGCGACGGCGACAATCGTCGGAACCTTAAGGGCAACGCGGGCCGGCGCGACTACAGCCTGCTGATTGCGAGCAGGCTTTACGGTCAAAGGCTGAAAGCCGGAGCGGCCACCCTGAACAACCGTAAAAGTGGGTTCTGCAGCGTCTCGAGCTTAAGGGCGAGGTTTCCCTGGACCATATTCGTTGCGTTCATCATGTTCTCCTCTCGCGTGTTTTGCTGAGAACAGTTTTATCAAGCCGCGCGGACAAAAATGTCTAGCGCGAGAACGAATGTTCGGTTATTATTATCTTCGAACAGTTGTTCCTGTCAAGCAAAATTCGAACATTTGTTTGACATGGGTAGAGAGGATGCCCTGATGGCTCGCAAAATTACCAAGCGTCAGCAGCAAATTTACGACTTCATCAAGGAATATCAGCAGGAGAAGGGTTATCCGCCCAGCGTGCGCGAGATGGCTTCTGCCGTGGGCCTTTCCTCCCCAAGCACCGTGCACGCCCATCTCTCTGCCCTGGAGGCGCGCGGGCTGCTCAAGCGCGATGCCACCAAGCCGCGTGCCCTGGAACTCTTTAACGAGGATGGTTCCTCTGTCTCAATTTCCAAATCTGACGAGCCCACCGCACCTCGCGGAACGGTCTCGCTACCGCTCGTTGGTCGCGTCGCAGCTGGGATTCCCATTCTGGCCGAGCAGAATATCGAAGACACGTTTACTATCCCGACCGAAATCGCCACTGATCAGGGTTCCTTTATCCTTGAGGTGCATGGGAGCTCAATGATCAATGTCGGCATCTTCAATGGCGATTACATCATCGTCCGTGAACAAAAGAGTGCCATGAACGGCGAAATTGTCGTGGCCATGATTGATGGTTCGGCGACCGTCAAGACGTTCTACAAGGAGCAGGGGCGTGTGCGCTTGCAGCCCGAGAACGACACCATGGAACCTATCTATGCAACGAATCCCGTTATCCTGGGCAAAGTCGTCGGCTTGATGCGCCGGTTCTCGTAATGCAAAAACGCATAACCATATTTGATACCGTCCGCGGGTTTACGATGATTTCTATGGCAGGTTTTCACGCTTGCTATGATCTCGCCTACCTGTACGGCTGGGAAATGCCTGGTTTACCCAGTCAGCCTTTCAAGACATCTGGCGCGCAGCATCAGCTGGGTATTTTTGTTTATCGCCGGTTGGATGTGCACCCTTTCGCGCAACAATATCAAACGTGCCGCCAAATACGCCTTAGCAGCACTCGTTGTCTGGTTGGCAACAACACTTGTCTCAGTCGACGATTCGGTTAATTTTGGCATCATCTACTGCATGGCCGCATGCACCGGCATCGTGGCGTTGACCGATCCCGTCCTTAAGAAGATAACGGCGAGATGGGGCATGCCCCTATGCCTTATGTTGTTCGCAATCACCTGGAGCATCCCCAAAACGATCTACCCTGTCCCCTACCTGGCGTGGCTGGGATTTCCGAGCCCTGGGTTTATCTCAGGTGATTACTACCCCATCATCCCGTTTATCTTTATGTATCTTGCAGGATACTTCGCCGCACACATAGCGCAGGGAATCGATAAGACCGTCCCTAGCTGGGCCTACGTCAACCCCCTGCCGGCGCTCGCCAGGCTTGGACGTCACGCTCTCCCCTTTTATCTGCTGCATCAGCCCATCATTCTGGGCATTTTGGAGCTCGTCTACTCGGTGCGATAACGCTCGAGCCGCGGTGCAATACGAGCCGGCAACTTCGCCACAATGCGAACGCCGTCCTCGAGATATTCCTCATGCAGAAGGGTTCCCTGCTCATGCACCAGCGTGATGAGAGCGCCCTCACGATACGGGATATCAGCGGAGAGCAACACATCGGTGGCAGCTGCCTCGCGAGCAATCCGGTCGACGAGATCGTCGAGCCCCTCGCCCGTTTGGGCCGAGAATAGAACGGCCTCCGGATAGCGACGACGGAAACTCAATCGATCGACGCTATCGAGAAGATCGATTTTATTGAACACCGTAAGCGTTAAACGCTCTCCGGCGCCGATCTCATCAAGCACGCGGTCGACAGCTCCAGCTGCCGCTCATAATCCTCGTCAGACGCATCTACGACTTTGAGAATTAGATCGGCACCCAACACCTCGGAAAGCGTCGATTTAAAGGCATCGACCAGACCATGCGGCAGTTTTTGAATAAAGCCGACGGTATCGGTAATCGTCATGCCGCGACCGCCGGGCAGGCGATACGAGCGCGTCGTCGGATCGAGCGTAGCAAACAGCTTGTCCTGCGAAAGTACCGTAGAGCCGGTCAGACGATTGAGCAACGTCGATTTACCGGCATTGGTATAACCGGCTAACGCGACGCGAAACGCCGGTGACTCAATGCGGCTCTTGGATTGAACATCGCGGCGCTGTTCAACCTGCTTGAGCTCACGACGAAGCGCAGCGATCTTATTACGAATGAGGCGACGGTCGACCTCGAGCTGACTTTCGCCCTGACCAAAACGTGAGCCGATGCCGCCGCGCGTCTGCTCCTTGGCGAGATGCTCCACATGCCACGCAGGCGAGGCAACAAATATTGAAGCTGTGCCAGCTGTACCTGCAGGCGTCCCTCACGCGTCTGAGCATGCAGGCCAAAGATATCCAGGATCAGTGCTGTACGATCGATAATCTTTACCGGCTCGCCCACGGCTTTCTCCAAATAGGATTGCTGCGAGGGGGTCAGGTCGTCGTCAAAAATAACGACATCGGCGTCCATGCGATGCACCAGCCGCACAGCTCTTCAACCTTACCGGAACCGATAAACGATTTAGGATACGGCTTTACCAAACGCTGCGACAAACGTGCCACGCACTGGGCACCAGCTGTGTGGGCAAGACGCTCCAGCTCATCAAGCGAGCGATCGTGTGGCCATGCATTGTCGCGCCACTCAACACCAACTAAAATGGCACGCTCGCTCGGGTGCCGTGGGAACAAGGGGGAAACGGGCCATTAGGCAGCCTCAATACGATGCAGGATATCCTCAACGACCTCATCGATCGTACATTCATCCATATCAAACCACACGATACGGTCATCGCGCTTAAACCACGAAAGCTGACGCTTGGCATAACGACGCGAACGCATCTTAATGAGTTCGCGGGCCTCATCCATGCTCATCATGCCATTGAAAGCATCGATGATCTCTTTATAACCAATTGCCTGCATCGACGTCAGGGCATCTCCCAGCCCCTGGTCCATAAGACCACGGACCTCATCGACAAGACCCTGCTCAAACATCAGATCGACGCGCAGATTAATGCGCTCGTAGAGCACCTCGCGATTACGCGTCAAACCAAACCATAGGGCATGATAATGCTCGCGCGGAACACTAAACTGACTTTTTTGCTGTGCATAGGAGATACCATCATCATTCATCTCGAGCGCACGAATCACACGGCGCACGTTATGGGGATGAATAACAGCAGCCGATTCTGGATCGCGCTCGGCAAGCAAGGCATGCAGTTCTTCCTCGCCAATACGCTCGGCAAGCTCCTGATAGCCCGCACGGCGATCGTCCTCAAGTTCACCCGAGGGAAAGTCCATCTCATCAAGGGCGCCTTGAGATACAGCCCCGTACCTCCGCAAAAAACCGGCAGGCAACCCGAACCAAGGAGACGTTCAACATGCGCGCGTGCGTCAGCCTGATAAAGCGCAGCAGAATATGCCACACCCGGCTCTACAATGTCGACGAGACGCAGCGGCGCCGTACACTCATCGGGCGCCATCTTTGCGGTACCGATGTCCATGCCACGATAGATTTGCATCGCATCGCACGACAGCACTTCGGACGAAAGACGGGCTGCCAAACGGTCGGCAACATCGCTCTTACCAACGCCGTCGGACCGACGATCGCAACGGCGGAAAGACCTGCCCCGGGATCAACCATTAGCGCGGCTCGCCCACAACGGAGCCGGACAAATACCAGGTCTTGGCAACGTCAACGTCGACATCAACGATCTTGCCAACAAGCTGATCGATGCTGTAACCCTCGGGGATAGCGCATGCACGGTCTGATTCTTGGGACTCTTGCCCAGCAGGACCGCATCGTTCTTTTTACTCGTTCCCTCAATGAGCGCGGGAACCACAGTATGAAGCTCGCCCTGGTTATACTCGTGTGCCGTGGTCTCGATAACCTTAACCAGGCGGTTGAAACGCTCAAGAATAACCTCATGCGGCGTAGGATCGTCAATCTCGGCGCCGGAGTACCGGCGCGCTTGGAATAGATGAAGGTATAGGCCTGAGCATAGCGGACCGTCTCGGCAAGTGAGAGCGTCTGCTCAAAGTCTTCTTCAGTCTCGCCCGGGAAGCCAACGATAATGTCGGTCGAGAGCGCGATATCGGGCATGCGGTTGCGAATGCGATCGACCAGGCCAGATAGTCCTCGCGTGTATAACGACGATTCATCTCTTTGAGGATCCGCGTCGAACCTGACTGGACGGCCAGGTGCAGTTGCGGCATAACGCAGGTGTCTCGGCCATGGCGTCGATGGTCTCGGGCAGCAGATCCTTGGGATGCGAAGACGTAAAGAAGATACGCTCCACGCCCGTATCGCCCACGGCACGCAGCAGATCGGCAAAACGCGGCTTGCCAAACAGATCGCGACCATATGAATTAACGTTTTGGCCCAACAGCGTAATCTCACGCACGCCCTGGCGCACCAAACCGGTCACCTCGTCGACAATCTCCTCGAAGGGGCGGCTCTTTTCGCGACCGCGCACGTACGGCACGATGCAATAGGTGCAGAAATTATTGCAGCCCGTCATGATTGGCACCCAGGCGTGATACTGGGTCTCGCGATGCCACGGCATGCTCATGGCGTCCGTATCTTCATGCTCATTGGTGCGGATATGACGCTTGCCATCAAGGAACGCCTCGGCAATGAGCTCGGCCACATGCGCGATGGAATGCGTGCCAAAGATAACATTGACGTTATCGACGTTGGTGAGCAGGCCCTCGCCATCGCGCTGCGCGATGCAACCACCAACGGCAACCACGCGCTTGCCCGAAGGCGAAGGCGGCAGGCTTTTGCAGGAATTGCACTGACCGTACAGGCGAGTATCGGCGGCCTCGCGCACGCAGCACGTCATGAAGACAACGATATCGGCATGCGCGGGATCGAGCGCCATGAGCAGCCATACGAATCAAGCAGACCGCTCACACGCTCGGAGTCGTGCTGATTCATCTGGCAGCCAAAGGTGCGGATAAAGTAGGTTTTACCGGCAAGAATATCGCGTACGGAACGCTGGTCCATGTGCATAAGTCCTAACGATGGGGAGCGAAACAAGGCAAGCAGAAGCTATGCCACAGGCTTAACATCATCCATGACGACGTTATCCATAGCAGCTCGATTGATCTGGTGAACGTAGATAGAAAGGCGGATGGCCGTGCGCGACTCCCCGTTAATGAGGATGTCGGAGAACACGGGCGCGCAGGAAATATCAAAACCGGTTGGAATCAAAAAACCGCGCGCGATAGCAACGGCCTTAATGGCCTGGTTGACGGCACCGGCGCCGACACACTGGATGTTGACGGGCACACCATCCTTGACCATGCCGGCGATGCGCCGGCAACGGACGCGGGCGATGATTTGCTTGATACCTTCAGGCAATCCATGAAGAAACTCCTGCATTTAAAAGTACGTTTTAACTGCAATAACTGTATCGTACCGAGTGGACTCGGTAAAGGCACTATTCCTCTTTGGCAAGATCAAAGGTCACGGTGATTCGATCACGCGAAACACGGATCTTTGGGTCGCCGCAAAGGTTGAGATAGTACCGGGCGGCAAGGTCATTAAAGTCGCGTTCCACAGCGCGCGAAAACTGTGCCATGTCATCCTTGGCAATACGTAGCCCGCGACGATCCTTCGCGAGATCGACAGGAGCCGGCGCATGCGAGGACGAATCACGCTCGCGCAGCAGACGCGCGGTCACACCGCGAACGGGCTTAATCTGCCCTGCCAAAATACGATGGGCCGTGCGCTCGGACATCTCAAGACCCAAACCCGAACAAATACGAATAAAGTCCTCGGCATCAGAAGCAAGGCCTAAACGATCGACAACCGGAAGCTCGCTCTCATCATCAATGAACAGGAGACGAGACGTATCGAGCCGACTTGACGCCTGAGCATAAAGGGTCGCGGCAATCTCGGACGGAGAACCAAGATAGACATCGCAACCACGCAACTCCTCGAGCGCAAACTCACAAGCAGCGCGAATAATATTATGCGGACCGCGAGCACAGACATAACGTCCGTCCTCATCCTTGACGGCCTGGGGCCAGCTGGACTGATCGGCACGCTCACTGAGGCGGTCGGCCGCGACGCTCACCTTAAAGGCTGAACCAAGATCGACACCGGACGTGACCACACGGGCCTCATCGGTGTTCTGCTTGATCGAAAACAATGCCATGCCACGACCGTGAACGCCCCAACGGTCCATCTTCATGCTCTCAAGCTTGGAGGTAACGCGGGCATCGAAGATTCGCTCTTGCATATCCTGCGGAACGCCCGAACCGTTATCCAGAAAGACAAGCGTGCGGACGCCGTCTTCCTTGGTCGTGGCGAGATAGACCTTGTCGGCGCCGGCATCGCGAGCATTACGGAGCATTTCGATGACGATATCCTCGACATGCTGAATGTCGTGCTTTGCCTGGCGCCGCTCGGCCTCCGAAACGCGGAGGCGGACATATCCCTCGCCAAGGTTCTCCTCGACGCGAAGGTTGCCCTCCCCCGACATCGACGCGATAAATGAGATGAGCTCGTTCGCGTCGCTCATGTTATTTAGCGATATCGACAGCGCGGCTCTCGCGAATCACGACGACGCGCACCTGACCGGGATACTCCATCTCTTCCTCGATCTGATGGGCGATATCGTGAGCCAGGACCGTGGACTGGGCATCGGAGATCTTGTCCGGCTGGACCATGACGTGGACCTCGCGACCAGCCTGCATGGCTAGTACGTTCGACGCCGTCATGAGAGTTGGCGATCTCCTCGAGCTTCTCAAGACGCTTGATGTAGTTCTCGGCAGACTCGCGACGGGCACCGGGGCGAGAGGCAGAGACAGCATCGGCGGCCTGCACCAGGACATCGAGCACCGTGTTGGGGTCGACATCGGCATGGTGAGCCTCAATAGCGTGGACGATAACGGGCTTCTCGCCATAACGGCGGGCAAGCTCGGCGCCGATGACGGCATGCGGGCCCTCGACGTCGTGGTCGATTGCCTTGCCCAGGTCATGAAGCAGGCCGGCGCGCTTGGCGTCACAACGTCCAGGCCAAGCTCGGAAGCCATCACGCCGCACAGATCAGAGACCTCGAGGGAATGCTGAAGCACGTTCTGACCAAACGAGGTACGGTAGCGCAGGGCACCAAGGGTCTTGACGATCTCGGGGTGCAGATCGTGGATGCCGGTATCGAAGGCAGCCTGCTCGCCAGCCTCGCGCACGCGCTGCTGAACCAGGTCGGCGGCCTTATGATACATCTCCTCGATACGGGCAGGGTGAATGCGGCCGTCGGCGATGAGGTTCTCGAGGGCGACACGGGCGGTCTCACGACGGACCGGGTCGAAGCTCGAAAGAACGACGGTCTCGGGCGTGTCGTCGATCACGAGGTTGACGCCGGAAACCTGCTCGAAGGTCCGGATGTTGCGACCCTCGCGACCGATGATACGGCCCTTGAGGTCATCAGAAGGAATGTGCACGGAGGTAACGGTGACCTCGGCAGTGTGATCGGCAGCGCAGCGCTGAATCGCCAGAGACAGAATCTCCTGGGCGGTCTTGTGGCACTCGGCGCGAACCTGCTGCTCGGACTCGCGAATGATCGTGGCGGCCTCGTGGGTGACCTCGCCGCGAACCTTATCGAGGAGCTCCTTGTGGGCGTCCTCGCGGGTAAGGTCGGCGATACGCTCGAGCTCGGAGGTCTGCTTTGCGCAGAGCTCCTCGAGCTCACGGGAGCGCTTCTCGACCTGACCGGCCTGGCTGGACAGCTGATGCTCGCGCTTGTCGAGAGCGTCGTTGCGGCGATCGAGGGATTCCTCGCGCTGCATCACGCGGTTCTCGAGCGTACGAATCTCGTTCTTACGCTGCTTGTCCTCGGCCTCGGCGGCCTGCTTGTTCTTGATGATCTCCTCTTTAGCCTCGAGCAGAGCCTCTTTTTTGAGGGTCTCGGCCTGACGCTTGGCATCACCGATCAGGGACTCAGCCTGTGCGTGTGCCGACTGGATTTTTTCGTCGGCCTCGTGAAGACTACCCTGCTTGGCGGTGCGCATGTAGGCAATGGCGGCGATGGCACCCAAAACGATGCCAACGAGCGCTGCGATGATAGGCATGCTCACTCCTTTTTATGGATTCGTTACACAACAAAGCGAACCGTCCTTACGAACGGCTCGCGACATTTGAGTAATATGGGCGCAGCTTATGCGGGTCGGATACAGATAAACATATAAACAAACTCATCACAGATGAGCACATATCACAAAGCAAATGACGCTGTTTATCGTACGTTGAACCACAACAACTGTCAAATAAATGCCCCCAACACGGCGGCTAAAACACGGTGAGCGGCAGGGCCACAAAACGCATACGCCTAAACCGCACATTCCTCGCGTTCGGCATCGAGACGTGCCTTAACGGCATCGGCGGCGATATGATACGAGAAGCCCTTGCCCATCAAAAACCGAACCAGTTTTTCGAATCCGCGCGTCTCTGGAACACGCCGCTTGGCGAGCAGGGCTGACGCACGCGCCAAATCTCTTCGACGGCAAAATAATCCTCGGGATAACCGGGAATGTCATCGAGCACGACATGACGGCGCTTGAGCTCGGTCTCGATTTTGCGCTGTCCCCAACCGCGCCGCTTGCGCTCCTCGATAAAGTATGAGCAAAAGCGGTTCTCGTCTAAAAAACGATACTCGGTGGCACGCTCGACGGCGAAATCGATCGCGGGCTGCGAAAGCCGTAGCGTGCCAACTTGTCACGGACCTCACCCGTCGCATGGTCGCGTCGCGATAGCATCTCAGTCACCATGGTAAGTGCACATTTACGCTCGATGAGCTGCACCGCTTCACGAAAGTTATCCCAATCACAGGGAAGATCGGGGCGATTTTTGACATACAGGCGCGCGACCCGCACGGGAATCCAAATGGACCGCTCAAAACCGCCCTCAAGCTCACAATCGATATGTGCGCAAGGCTTTTTGGACGCATACCCGCTCGAGAACGAGGAGGCCGCCTTCTTATCGGGAAAGACGACCGTGGCCTCGGTCACCGTATACGACATGAGCGTAACCGCTACTCGTCGTCATCATCGAGCATGGCGGAACCATCGATGGCGTAAAGCTCGTCAAACTCCTCAGGCGCAGGCTGATCGGTCAGCTCGACCTCGGACGGAGCATCGTCATCAAACTCAAGCCCGCAGGCAAGGCGGACCTTATGCTCAATCTCGTCGGCGCAATCGGGGTGTTCGCGCAGGAACGCCTTGGCGGCCTCGCGACCGTTGCCGAGCTTGTCCTCGCCATAGGCAAACCAGGAGCCCATCTTCTTGCAGATACCGCACTCGACAGCCATGTCAGAATCGAGCCCTCCTTAGAGATACCCGTACCGTACATGATGTCGAACTCAGCAGAACGGAACGGAGCTGCCACCTTGTTCTTAACGACCTTGGCGCGCACGCGGTTACCGATAACCTCGTCCTTAAGCTTAATGCTGTCGATGCGGCGAATGTCGATACGTACCGAAGAGAAGAACTTAAGGCGCGGCCGGCCGTCGTGGTCTCGGGGTTGCCGAACATGACACCGATCTTCTCACGCAGCTGGTTAATGAAGATGCACGTCGTGTTGGACTTGGACAGCGAACCGGCGAGCTTGCGGAGCGCCTGGCTCATCAGGCGAGCCTGAAGACCGACCGTAGTGTCGCCGATCTCTCCCTCGATCTCGGCACGCGGGGTCAGCGCGGCGACGGAGTCGACGACGATGGCATCGATGGCGCCGGAACGCACGAGCATGTCAACGATCTCGAGCGCCTGCTCACCCGTATCGGGCTGGGAAATCAGGACCTCGTCGATGTCCACGCCAATGCGCGCGGCATACGTGGGATCGAGCGCGTGCTCGGCATCGATAAATGCCACAACGCCGCCCATAGCCTGGGCCTCGGCCAGGATCTCGAGCGAAAGCGTCGTCTTACCGGAGGACTCAGGACCGTAAATCTCGACGATGCGGCCGCGCGGCACACCGCCGATACCCAGAGCGGCATCGAGGGCCAGAGCGCCCGTGGGAATGGCCTCGACCTCGAGCTCGGGACCACCGTCGCCGTACCTCATGATGGAACCCTGGCCGAATTTCTTCTCGATCTCTGCTTGGTGGTGGCGATCATCTCATCGCGCTCTTTACCCGTCGTGCGAGCATGAACGTACGTACGGGACCTGAATTCTTGGCATGAATAGCCCTCCTCTTAACAACCTGCATCGATAATAAACGAACGGCTGTTCGTGGTCAACCGTTCAGGCCAATCATATGCAGGCAGTCTTTCCAAAACCCAACCAAACGCCGACCAAACACTGACCAAATGCTTGACCACAAAGGGGCAAATAAGAACAAGAAAGGCGAGAATAAACCTATGACCAGCGCAAACGCTAAATTCGTCAGGGGTCCCTATCTCCACAATTAAGGGGCCCTAAGGCCCCTGAAAACACGTCTATTCCATAGAGTTGAGCACAAGGGCAATGCGTCCCAATGCCTCCGCGACCGCATGGGCACGAACACACGAACGGTCGCCCTCATAGTGGCAGCGCACAGAGTCCACGACCGGCACTTCCCAATCAGCCGCGCGATACGCCCAGCCAATATAGAAAGTGCCAGCCGGATCGTCCTCAGTGCCGCCGCCGGGGCCGGCATAACCCGTTGCGCTCACAGCAATATCGCTCTGATACAGCTCCAGCGAACCCGCCGCCATCTCGCGCGCGGTCTGATGCGACACCGCGGTATAGCGGTCGAGCGTCTCCTGCTCAACACCCAAAACGCGATGCTTTATCTCATCGCAGTAGGTCACCGCACCGCCACGCAGCACCGCCGAGCGCCCGGGATATCGGCAATCGTCGAGGAGATCATACCTGCTGTCAGCGACTCAGCCGTCGAAACCGTCACGCCCCGAGCGCTCGCGCGCTCGACAATATCGCGCGCCAGCTCCTCGTTATGTGCGGAAATCTGCTCAAAAGAGTCCGTCATACCCACCAGGACCTAGACCGAAAAGACGATCTTGCGGCAGTTCCAGAAGTACTGGACGCCCGAGATAACGGTCAGGACAACGGCAACGGCGTACAGGAAGCGCGACACCGAGTAGATGCCGAGCGTCAGCGCCAGCGGGCCAAGGTGCAAGCCGGCCATCGCAAAGACACACAGGTAACCGCAGATGGAGACCATCGTGGTCGCCGTCTTGTACTTGCCAAGCTTATCGGCGGCAACGACCACGCCGGCGGCACTCGCAACCATGCGCAGGGCGCTTACCAACAGCTCGCGGAACAAGATGATGAACACGGACCAAACCGACACGGCGCCAAAGTCCAAGAACAGCAGCAAGGCCGAGAACACGAGTAGCTTGTCGGCGATGGGGTCCAAGAATTTACCGAAGTCGGTAATCTCGTTGCGCGAGCGCGCCAGGTAGCCGTCAACCTTATCGGTGCACGACAGGATGACGTACAGAATGAAGGCAGCGGCGGCGAGCGGGCCGTCGAAGGTGCTCCAATCTGTACCGGCAACACTCGTGTGAGAAAGCGCCGACACGATCATGAACACCGGATAAAGACGATGCGAACGCACGTCACGATGTTGGCGGGCGTCCAAACACTCGTCAGTTCCTTATTGCTCTCGTTTGCCACGACGCTCTCCTACTCCACAACATGGCCGATAAGCTCATAGCAGAAGCTATCGGTAAACTCGACCGTCAGAATATCGCCCACAGATGCCTCGCTGGCATCCAGATGCACCGCGCCATCGGAATCAGGCGCTGGAACCAGGCATGTCCGATCAGCTCGGCGCCGTCCTCGGTCTCTTCGATACCGTCGACAATCACCTGGCGCGCTCGCCCACATGTGCGGCAGTTGCAGCAAAACCGAGCGACTCGGCCAGGTCCATGGCCTCCTGGGCGCGCTCAAGCTTGACCTCTTCGTCGACCTGGCCCTCCATCTTGGCGGCCAGGCTGCCCTCCTCCTGCGAGTAGGCAAAGACGCTCGTGTAGTCGAAGCCGACGGTGTCCATAAAGTCGATAAGGTCGCGGAACTCGTCGTCGGTCTCGGTCGGGAAGCCGACCATGGCCGTGGAACGGATCACGATGCCGGGGATGCGCTCACGCAGATCGCGGAACAGGTCCTCGAGCTCCTGGCGCGAACCAGAACGGCGCATAGACTTGAGGATGCGCACGTCGCAGTGCTGCACGGGGATATCGATATAGGGCAGCACCTCGGGCGTATCGCGAATCGTATCGATAAGCTCGTCGGTCATGCCTCGGGCTGCAGATAGAGCACGCGGACCCAGACGTTCTGCGGACGCACGGCCTCGGCGACGGCATGCAGCAGCTGCGCCAGATTGCGCGGCGAGCCCTCGGCGACATCCTCGTCAGCAAAGTCGGTGCCCCAAATACCGTGTCCTGGCCGATCAGCACGATCTCTCGCACACCGCCGGCAACCAAGTCGCGCACCTCGGAGATAATGCTCTCGGCATTGCGCGAGTGATAACGACCGCGGATATACGGGATCATGCAGAAGCTACAGAAGCGGTTGCAGCCATCGGAAATCTTGACGTAAGCAACGGCGCCCTCGACAGTGCGCTTGACTTGCGGAATATAGGCAGCGATCTCACGCTCGACACCCAGCACGCCATCGATGACCGCCACGATGCCGTCCTCCTCGTCGGCCTTCACAAAGGCAGCGACCTCGGGCAGCTCGTCAGGCAGGTCGTCGCCATAGCGCGACGGCACACAGCCGCACATGACGATGGGACAAGAACGAACGCCGTCCTGAACCTCGTTGGCGAGCTCGAGCGTGGTCTCGATGCTCTCGGACGTTGCGGAGGCGAGGAACGAGCATGTATTGACGATGGCGATATCGGCATCCTGTGGGTCGAATGCCTCCTCGTAGCCCGCGGCGGTCAAAAGAGAACGCATGCGGTCGGTGTCAACCTCGTTCTTAGCGCACCCGAGGGTGATGTAGAGCACGGAGCCCAACGGTGTATCCATGTTGGAGAGCAGTCCTTTCGAATGATATTAGCGGTAGTTGGTGAACTGCAGCGGCTGGCCGTAGTCCCGGTCGCGCAGGAACTGGATAACGGTCTGCAACGCGTCCTTCGAAGCAGAGGAAACACGCAGCTTCTCGGCCTCGATGGTCACCTTGACCTTGAGCTTTTGGTCCTTGATGTCCTTATTGATCTTCTTGGCGGTCGCCTTGGTCGATACCCTCGACGATATGGCCGAGCCACGCGCACGGTGCCGCCCGATGCCGCCTGCGGAGCATCCCACGAGACAGCCTTGAGGTCGATGCCGCGCTTGATGAGCTTGGAGCTCAGGACATCGATGATCTGCTTGGAGACAAAGTCGGCCGGGGCGTTGATCGTAAAGAGCTTGTCGCCCTTCGAAAGCTCGATCGTGGCGCCGGAATCCTTCAGGTCATAGCGCTGGGAAATCTCGCGCGTGGTCTGCTGGAAGGCGTTGTCGACCTCTTGCATGTTGACCTCGGACACGACGTCGAAGCTGGAATCTTTAGCCATGATGTTTCCTTTCGCGTACGAGCGGCTTAGTAGCTATCGTACGAATAGTCGGTAGAATCGGTGGGCGTCTGGCCGTCAGTTGCGGTATCGGCGCCATCCGTGGACTGGGCATCGGTGCCGTCGGTGGTGTCGGTACCATCGGTGGTGTCGGCACCATCAGAACTTTCACCATTCTCGGAATCAGTCGTCTCCTTCTTGGGAACGGTGATCGTCACGCGCGCCACGCCCGAGGTCTTGGTATCGTAACGGACCTTTTCGCCGTTCTTGGTAACGGTGACATCGGAAGGCTTAGAGTGGTGTCTCGATCGAGGACTCGGGCGTGTACTCCTGCTCAAAGGGGCCAGTCGCCTGAGCGCCATAGACCGACTTTCCGTCGACCTTGACCTCAATCCACGCGGTCTTTCCCTTGGCAACGGAGACCTTAACCTTTGTGACCTCGTTCTCTTCCTTCTTGGCCGTCGTCTTGGCGGCGTCCGAATCAGTCGACTCGTCAGTCGGCTCATCGGTGTTTTCGTCCTCGTCGACCGTTTCGGTCTTCTTAGAAGACTTCTTGGTCGTCGTCTTGGTAACAGCGGGCGTCTCGGGCGTGGTCTCGGGCGTCGAAGATGCGCAGCCGCGCAGAAGTACCACGATGAGCACGATCAGCAGCAACGCCACGGCACCGATACCGGCGTAGACGATACGCGGATCGAGCCCGTTGTTTTGAGGAGCACGGGAACCGCCGCGTCCACGACTGAAACTGCTGCGGCCGCCTCCCTGAGGCATACGGCCACGATTGCTATCGGAACGGCCGCGATAGCCACCCTGGCCCTGAAGGCTGCGCTGACCCGAGGCGGGGCGCAAGTTCACCGCGGCTTGATAGCCACGCTGGCCCGCACGCGGAGCCGAAGAGCGCTGGCCATACGGCTGTGGTTGAGAGCGAAGACGCGGCGTCACCTGCGTGGTATCGGCGTCCGCATAGCCACTGCGAGAGCGTCCGGTGGAGATACCACGGTGACCGCGATCGGAATAGCCGCCGTCGCCGTAGCCGGCACGAGGGTCACGCGCCACGCCGCGGGCAGCGGGAAGCGCACGGTCTCGGGCATCGGCGTACTGCGGAACCGGTCACGCTGCGAGCGAATCTCCTCGCCCGAACCCGTCTCGGTAATATAACCGGCCTGCTGAGGACGCTGTCCATAGCGAGTCGAACGACCGCCCTGAACCATCAGGAAGCGCCCGTTATCGACAGAGGAACGCGAATTGACGTAGCCGGCGGCGTCCTGGAAACGACCGCCCTGCTGCGACGTCTCGCGTTCGTATGCCATCAGTTCGTCAAAGTAGGCATTGACGACCTCGCGCGGATTGAGGCCCAAAAAACGAGCATAGCTCGAAATCATGCCCTGCGCATAGCCGCGCGGCGGCATCGAAGCAAAGTTACCGGTCTCGAAAAACTCGATGATCTGCGGCCTGATTTTGATGGTGTTGGCGACCTGCTGAATGGAAAGGCCCATTCGGCGACGCTGCTCGAGCAGCATGTCACCAAAAGCGTGCAGCCATCAGAATCCTCCAAACTCACGATCTTCACGTGCCATCTCGCGTCGACAGATTCCAGCGCGGCAAGCCCCTCCTCGTCCAACAGGACCTCGCGCGGCTTGGAACCGTCGGGCGGGCCGACGACACCCTTTTCTTCCAGCATGTCCATAATACGCCCGGCACGCGCATAGCCAACCTTCAGGCGGCGTTGCAGGCAGATGTGGAGCCCAGCTGCGATTCCACCACAATATGGGCGGCTTCCCAAATGAGCGGATCATCGTCTTGCGGCTCGGCGACTCCGGTGCGGACAATGCCGCCGCCACCAGCCATGGACATGGAAGCGGGCGCCACGGCGGACAGAATCTCCTCGTGGTAGTCGGGCTCGCTCTGCGACTTGACGAACTCGACAATCTCGTTGATTTCGTCGTCCGAGACAAAGCAGCCCTGGATACGGCGGGGCTTGCCCCAGTCGACCTTGGAGAACAGCATGTCGCCCAAACCGGTGAGCTTCTCGGCACCCATCTGGTCGATGATGACGCGCGAGTCGATGCCCGTGGCGACGTTAAAGGCGATGCGGTTGGTGATGTTGGCCTTGATAAGGCCCGTCACCACGTTGGAGCTGGGGCGCTGCGTGGCAACGATAAGGTGAATACCGGCGGCACGGCCCAGCTGTGCAATACGCACGATCGAGGCCTCGACATCCTTACCGGCGACCATCATCAGGTCAGAGAGCTCGTCAATGATAATGACCAGGTAGGGCATCTTTTGCGGCGGGTTGTCGTAATGCTCAAACTCGCCGGCGGCCTGCTTTTCGTTATAGGTCGAAATCTTACGGACGTTGAGGCGTTCGAATACCTTCAGGCGGCGCTCCATTTCGGACACGGCCCACTGCAGGCGCTCGCGGCCTGCTTGGCTCGGTCACCACGGCACATAGAGATGCGGCAGACCGTTATAGCCCGCAAGCTCGACGCGCTTGGGGTCGACCATGATCAGGCGAACGTCCTCGGGAAGGGCGCGCATGAGCAAGGTCGTGATGATGGAATTGATCATCACCGACTTACCAGAACCGGTCGTACCGGCGATCAACAGGTGAGGCATCTTGGCGAGGTCGGCGACGACCGGCGTGCCCTCGGCGTCGCGGCCGATGGCAAGCTCGAGCGGACCGCCCTTCACATAGGGCAGCACGTCGCCCAGATTGACGTTCTGGCGCTTGCGGTTGGGAATCTCGATGCCCACGAGCGAGGTGCCGGGGATCGGGGCAAAGATACGAACCGACTGGGCGGCGAGCGAAAGCGCAATATCGTCCTCGAGGCTCGAAATCTTGCTCACGCGCTCGCCCTCGCCAGGTTGCAGCTTAAAGGTCGTCACCGTGGGGCCGGCGATCCAGCCGACCACGCGGGCACTGCGGCCAAACTCAAGCAAGGTGGATTGCAGTGACTCAGCGGTCTGCTCCAGCTCTTTATCCGAAGACGCGGCGGAAGCCGACTGCGGGTTGGCATGTAGGATTTCGAGCGGCGGAAGCTTGAGGCCGTCCTCTTCTTCGCCCTTGTTATCTGCGGCGCGCCGTCCGCTCCCCCATCACGAGCCGCAGCCGATTCGACAGCACTCGTGGCAGGCGCATCGGCAACCTTGGGATGCTTTAAGAAGTCGGGAATCTGAGGTGCGGCCGAAACAGGGTTCACGGCAAACGGCGGCTCGGACTCGTCAACCTTGTCCGGATCGTCTCCATCGAAAGCTGTCCAGTGACCTGCCCGCGCTTGGCGTGGCGACGCGGCAGCAAGGTTGTCTTGGCGGTCTCGAGCGGAGCCTCGTCGTCCTCGTCGTCACCCTCGGTGAGCTCAATCTCGCTATCGGACCAAGACGGGTCGGGCTCGCTTGTGTTGAGCTTGGGCGCAGCCTTGCCCTTCTTGGCATGGCGGCGCGGCAGCAGCGTGGTCTTGGCGCGCTCGGCTTCAACCGACTCGGATACGTCGACAAATGGGTCATCGTCCTCGTCGTCATCCAAAACCGGGTCGACATCGCCACCCATGACCGTGGTCACCGCGGCGTCAGTCCCTTCTGGCGCAGAATGCTCAGGTGCGGACGAGCGACGCCGGGAACAGACAGGGCCTCTTCATCGCCCCACGGGCTCGCATTGACATCGGCACGTCGACGCTCGGCAAAATCGGCAGCGCGATCGCGTGCGGAGCGCAAAACGCCACCCACCGAAAAGCCGATAATGACCAAACCAACGACGACAAGCCCCAGCAAGACAACCATGGCGATAGGTTTACCCAGGCGTTTTGCAAGGCACTTGCGATAAAGGCGCCAATGTAGCCGCCCGACACGGAAAGGTTCTGCGGCGTAAACATAAGGTCGCACGAATCGCTCGTGCCCGGCACCATCAGCGAAAGAATGGAGACGACGGCGATAAAGACCAAGGCGCCGCCCGCAACAGAGCGCACGTTGAGCGGCGAGTCCTCACCCAAAAAGAGCGTGGCGGCAAACAGCAAGATGACGATCGGCAGCACGTAGCGCCCAGACCAAAGCCAGGTGGTAGAAACCGGCAACCGCAGCCGTCACGGGCGCTGTTGCCGGAGAGATCACGGCAATGAAGGACGCGATCGCCAAAACGGCGATGACCACACCGGCGATATCGCGATTGGCCGAAGGCTCGACCAAGGCTCAAAATCGTCGAAGTCTGCCTCATGGCCCTTATTGGCACGAAGATGGGAACCGGCACCCTTAGCAGATGCCGGTTGGTTGTTGGCCTTATTGCCTTTGGCGTTTTGTGCAGATCCGCGCGCCAAACTAAACCTCCATGACGACCGGGATGATCATCGGGCGAGTGCGCGTACGGCTCCAGATAAAGTTGGAGAGCGAGTCGCGCACGGCCTTGCGAATGGCGTCGGAACCGCTGCTGGTAAAGCTGAACTTGCCCTTCTCGATCGTCTTCATGATGGACGCGGAGGCATCCTCGGAGAACTGGTCGTCGATGGCAAACGAAACGCCGCGGCCCGAGAACTCGATGGCCTCGATCTTCTTGTGCTTGAGCGAGACGATGGCGACAGCCGTAACCATACCGTCGTTGGCGAGCTTCTGGCGATCGCGCAGGACGATGGGTCGGTATCGCCGATGCGCAGACCGTCGACGTAGACGACGCCGGACTCGACGGGCGTGCCGCGCTTGACGATGCCGCCACGCATCTCGAGCGTGTCACCGTTATCGAGGATAAAGATATGATCGTCCTTGAGACCCATCTTACGGGCCAGCTGGGCATGGGCGCGCAGATGCACGGCCTCACCGTGAACCGGCATAAAGTACGTGGGCTTGGCCATGGCAATCAGGAGCTTGAGCTCCTCCTGGCTACCGTGACCGGAGACGTTAACGAGAGCGCGGTTCTTATCCCACACGTCGCAGCCGAGCTTGGCAAGGCTGTTGACGACCTGCTGGACGGCTTTCTCATTGCCGGGAACAGGAGTTGCCGAGAGGATAACGGTATCACCCTCATGGATGGAGAGCGTCTTGTGCTCGCCATTGGCCATGCGGGACAGGGCCGACAGCGGCTCGCCCTGCGAACCGGTGCACATGACGACAATCTTGTCGTCGGGCAGGTTATCAATGTCGAAGGCATCGATGATATCAGCGTCATCGATGTTGAGGTAGCCCAGCTCGCGCGCCACGCGGGTGTTAGTGAGCATGGAGCGACCGGTCACGACGACCTTACGGCCGCACTTGCGGGCGGCATCGCAGATCTGCTGCAAACGATGGATGTGGCTCGAGAACGACGCGACGAACACGCGACCCGGGGCGTTCTTGATGGCGTGCAGCAGGTTGGGACCAACCTCGGCCTCGGACTTGGTAAAGCCGGGAACCGTGGCGTTGGTAGAGTCGGAAAGCAGCAGGTCGATGCCCTGCTTGGCAAAGCGGCTGATAGCGGCGTAGTCGGGCGTGACACCGTCGATGGGCGTCTGGTCGAGCTTAAAGTCGCCGGTGTGCATAACGGTGCCTGATTGGTGCGGATGAACACGCCCAGAGCGCCGGGGATGGAGTGCGTCATCGAGAAGAAGTCGAGCGAGATGCCGCCGAGGTTGACATGGCTGCCGCCCTTGACCTCGCGGAACTTAGGTGCGCGGATGCGAAACTCGGAGAGCTTGCCCTCGATAAAGCCAAGCGTCAGCTTGCTCGAGAAGATGGGCACCTTATTGTTGAGGTCCTGCAGCAGATACGGAAGCGAACCGGTGTGGTCCTCGTGGCCGTGGGTGACGATGATGCCGCGGAGCTTTTCCTCGTTCTCCAGAACGTAGGTGTAATCCGGGAGCACCAGATCGATACCGGGCTGCGAGTCGTCGGGGAACATGAGGCCAGCGTCGACGAGCACCATGTCGTCGCCGCACTCGAAGACCGTCATGTTCTTGCCGATGCCATCAAGGCCGCCGAGCGGGATGATCTTCAAGGGAGATGATTTTTTAGCTGCCATAGGTGAGTGTTGTTTCCTTTCTTCGAAACGGGTCTGGAACAACCGGCGGGGCGCTTCTGGCAAACCGACCGTCGGGAACGTACAAACATGCATCGCAGAGTCGATGCAATAACCACAGTATGATACCCATTTGCCCACCAATAGACCACCCATGCATCAAAGCCCCATCTGAACCGGTCTATCCCGCCGGTTTCCCGTGGGGCGGGCACTATGAAGTTTCCTGCTCTACAGCTGCCTCACGACGGAGGCCCACATTAAGTGGCCTCCTGTTCGTGCGGAACTCGCGATAAACTTCATCAGTGCCCGCCCCACGGGAAACCTGCCAAAAGGGACAGGTTTATTATGGTCGGTTTTA
>ENA-OQIM01000190-OQIM01000190.1-human-gut-metagenome-genome-assembly--contig:-NODE-190-length-21689-cov-5.768250_pt1 | contig 21689 bp, 21 predicted proteins | sample MGYA00242579_ERZ504744 | MGnify/ENA primary metagenome ERZ504744 (study PRJEB26092, sample SAMD00036441) | human gut metagenome | host: Homo sapiens | study: EMG produced TPA metagenomics assembly of...
CCGCTTTGGGCACCATCTTCAAAAAGCTTTTACCCAACAATTCATAACCCAGATTCAGAAAGGCATTCAACGGATGACTGGCTTTACTCCGGACGCACCTGTCCTTCACGAAATCAAGAACCACGGCGAGGAACTCACCAAGGCAGAGGCCGGCGTCGCGGCCTTCGCAGCCAAGCGTAACAACCGCTGGTATCCGAAGTTCCACATCGCATCCAATGGCGGTTGGATCAACGATCCGAACGGCCTGTGCTTCTACAAGGGCCGTTGGCACGTCTTCTACCAGCTGCACCCGTATGGCACCCAGTGGGGTCCGATGCATTGGGGTCACGTCTCCTCCACCGACATGGTCAATTGGAAGCGTGAGCCGATTATGTTCGCCCCGTCTCTGGAAGAGGAAAAGGACGGCGTCTTCTCTGGCTCCGCAGTGATCGGCGACGATGGCAAGCTCAGGTTCTACTACACCGGCCACCGTTGGGCCAACGGCAAGGACAACACCGGCGGCGACTGGCAGGTGCAGATGCTCGCCGAACCAGACAACGATGAGCTGACCAGCGCCACTAAGCGCGGTATGGTCATTGATTGCCCGACCGACAAGGTGAACCACCACTACCGCGACCCGAAGGTCTGGAAGACCGGCGACAAGTGGTACATGACCTTCGGTGTCTCCTCTGCCGAGAAGCGCGGCCAGATGTGGCTGTTCTCCTCCGATGACATGGTCAAGTGGACCTATGAGCAGGTGCTGTTCGAGCATCCGGATCCGGACGTGTTTATGCTTGAGTGCCCGGACTTCTTCCCGATCAAGGACGTCGAAGGCAACGAGAAGTGGTTATCGGCTTCTCCGCCATGGGCGCTCAGCCGTCCGGCTTCATGAACCGCAACGTCAACAACGCCGGCTACATGATCGGCACTTGGACTCCGGGTGAGCAGTTCAAGCCGGAAACCGAGTTCCGTCTGTGGGATTGCGGCCACAATTACTACGCGCCGCAGTCGTTCAACGACGGCAAGCGTCAGATCGTCTACGGTTGGATGAGCCCGTTCGTCGAGCCGATTCCGATGCAGGACGACGGCTGGTGCGGCAACCTCACCCTGCCGCGTGAGATCACGCTGGGCGCCGACGGCGACCTGCACACCGCGCCGGTGGCCGAAATGGAAGGCCTGCGCGAGGATACCGTCGATTTCGGTGCGATCGATCTGGACGTCAGCGGCGAGAAGACCATTGTGGACGATGCCGAAGCCGTGGAAATCGAAATGACCATCGACCTGGCCAACTCCACCGCCGAGCGTGCCGGCCTGCGTGTCCACGCCACCGAGGATGGCGCCTACACGTCCGTTGCGTATGACGATCAGATCGGCCGCGTGGTGGTCGACCGGCAGGCCAACGCTCAGGGCGATCGCGGCTACCGTACGGCACCGCTGTCCGAAGCCGAACTTGCCGCCGGCGAACTCAAGCTGCGCGTGTACGTGGACCGTGGCTGCGTGGAGGTGTACGTCAACGACGGCCGTCAGGTGCTCAGCTCGTACAGCTACGCGTCCGAAGGTCCGCGCGCCATCAAGCTCGTGGCCGAATCCGGCACGCTCAAGGTCAAGTCCCTGGTGCTTCACCACATGAAGTCCATCGGACTGGAATGATAGACGTCTGTCATGGTTGACAGGCAAACAACCATAAGACAGTAGCAAGGGGTATATGGGAAGCCTCCGCATCGGAAGGGTGCGGAGGCCTTTCTATATCTGTCTCTCTATATCTAAAGTGATATCTGGAATGGTATCCAACGCACGTTATCTCTCGTTACTGCCGTACTTGCTGTGCGGGTTTGCCTACGTTCCGCCCCACCGTCTATACTGGCGAGCGGTAACAATCTTTTCTGGCCGATTGGCGGGCAGGCTCCTCACCTTACTGATTTCCCGCAGTCGGTCACGTGCGCGTCCACTTTGACGCAGAAAGCAAGGTGAACGATGGCGGAATCGCACGTTCAACGCAAACTGCTTGACATGATGAAACGTCGTATTCCAACGCTGATCGCCGTCATCACACTGCTTGTCGTATGGGAGGCATGGGTGCGATTGGGGCACGTGCCATCCACGATGATCGCCGCCCCCAGCGAAATCGCGCAGGCGACCGTCGAAACATGGCCGACCCTGTGGCCCGCGACCGAAGTCACGCTGTTGGAAGGCACCGTCGGCTTCCTGTTCGCCGTGACATGCGGCATTCTGATCGGCATTCTGCTGTACTGCTCCCGTATTGCCGATGCCGCGTTGTTCCCGCTGCTGTCGGCCGCGCAGACGATGCCGTTGATTTCAATCGCGCCACTGTTTCTGATCTGGTTCGGTTTCGAGATTTCCGGCAAAATCGTGATCGTGGCCGTGTTCGGCTTGTTTCCGATCGCCGTGCAGACGGTTCGCGGGCTTGAGGCGGTGCCGCAGTTCTATTCCGATGTGGCGTTGACATGCGGCGCGACCCGCGCATGGACGCTGTGGCATGTGAAGCTTCGCGTCGCCGCACGGCAGATTTACGGCGGCATCCGCGTATCCGCCGCATACATCTTCGCCACCGCCACCACTGCCGAGTATCTGGGTGCGCGCAAGGGTCTCGGCATCTGGCTGCAGGCAGCTACAATTCGTTCCGCACGCCGCTGATCTTCTCGGCCACGCTGGTCATCATCGTCATCACCGGCATACTCATGTGCCTCGTGAATCTCAGCGAACGCCTGCTGCTCGGCCCAGCCGACGCGGACGCCGATCCGGACGCGGACCAGTGAAAACGCAACAATCACCATTGCGGCCCTCATCATCGTCATGCACACCCGTATAATGGGACTCGCTGTTTAGCCAATGTGTGGCAAACCGGCAATGTTCCACAGCTTCGGCGTCAAACGGTCAACCGTGTGGCGGCAGGCACCATAAGGAACGTCGGGGGCATTGGACGAGCGGGGGCCTTAGCCCTTCGTATCGTTTTCTGCCCGAACCCCGCCCGCAGCGTCATCCCTAGAAAACGGTAGAGAAGCAAGATTCAAGGGAAATCGCAAGGTATGAAGAAGACCATCTTCAGCAAAGCAATCGCAATCCTCGGCTCGATCGCCATGCTCGTCGGCGTGGCCGCATGCGGGCAAAGCAACGACTCCACGAAAACCGCGACGGACGGCAACGACCTCACCAAGGTGACGTTCATGCTTTCGTGGGCGCCCGACACCAACCATATCGGCGTGTATGTGGCGAAGAACAAAGGCTATTTCAAGCAGGCCGGTCTTGACGTGGACATCGTGGCGGTGGCGCAGGCCGGCGCGGAGCAGGCCGTGAACAACGGCATGGCGGATTTCGCGCTGTCCAACCTCACCAACGTGGGCATTTACACGCTTAAGGGCGCGAAAATCAAACAGGTCATGCAGGTGCAGCAGAAGCCGAGCGCCATCTGGTGTTCGCTCGCGTCGAACAAGGACATCAAGTCCCCGAAGGATTTCGACGGCAAGACCTTCGCCACGTTCGGCTCCAACGAATCCGACGCAGTGATCCGCCGCATGATCCAGACCGACGGCGGCAAGGGCACGTTCGACAAGGTGACCGTCGGCACGTCCACGTTCCAGACGCTGTCCAGCAAGAAGGCCGATTTCGGCGGATTTTACGCCACATGGGAAGGCGTACAAGCCGACATGTACGGTCCAAAGCTCAACTGCTTCACCGAGCCGGATTACGGCGTGCCTGGCAATGCGGACACCATCGGCGTGATCACCAGCGACAAGACCATCTCCTCCAACCCAGGACTTGTGAAGAAGTTCGTACAGGCCACCAAGAAGGGCTACGAATACGCCTACTCGCACCCTGATGACGCCGCTGCGATTCTCGTCAAGGAGGCTCCGGACGCGAATCTGAAGCTCGACTTCGTCAAGAAGAGTATGAAGACTATCGTGGACGACCAGTATTGGGGCGATCCGGCCAAGATCAAGGACGGCTCGTTCACGTTCGGCACCAACGACACAGCCGGCGCGCAGAAGTACTTTGACTTCCTCGCCGAAGAGAACGCCTACACCGACTCGCACGATAAGGTGATTCACACCGCGCCTGTGGCCAAGGACATCTCGACCGACGAGTTCTTGAAGTAAGCAGTCGCCTGCTCCATCTTCAGCTTTCATAGTGCAAACATGTGAAACGCGCCCGAAATCACGGGTCGAAGCGCATGTTTGGCACTATTGGTTATTGAGGTGCTGACGCTGTTGGCACATATGGTACCGTACATTTTTGTGCTGGAAAATCGCAGTTGGAGGTTGTGACTATGGCTGTGCCTATGAAAACCACGAACGGCAATCGCAAGCTAATTCTCGATGTCGATACCGGCATTGACGACGCGCTTGCACTGGCATATCTCGCCTCGTTCAACAACATCGAGATACTGGGCGTCATCGGCACCTACGGCAACGTTGCAGCCGACACTGCCGTATACAACACGGCTTACGTACTGGAACGGTTGGGGTTCCGGAACGTTCCGGTATTACGTGGTTCGACACGTCCCTCCTGGGCGGCCTCGTTCATTCCCGACGCAGGTTGCGCGCAGTTCCATGGTACGGATGGGCTGGGCGGATTCGGTCCGGCTGTTGGCTCTCCTGCCGTTGCTTGCGTGTCCGATTCTGGTGAAACGGACATCTGGAAGTCCGATTCGGCACCCTATGTGTCCGATTCTGCAGAATCGGACATTCAGAGCACCACGAACACCGTCTATGCGTCCGATTCGGGTGAATCGGACATTCCCGGTACCCTCAGCACTACTTATGTGTCCGATTCAGGAGAATCGGACACTCGAGTGAGGCGCGGGCTGATTTCCGTCGGCGGATACGACGTACACGACCCGCACGCGAATCCTGCCGCCGATTCGTTCTCACTTTCGTTCACGACCTGCGATGGCGCTGCCCACTCCCCTGCGTTACCGGAAGGTGTGCGATTCATCGTCGATATGGTCCGTAAATACGGCAGCGACGTCACGGTAGTGGCGACCGGCCCACTGACTGACGTCGATGCGGCACTTACTGCGGCGCCGGAAATCGCAAGCAAACTGCGATTGGTGATGATGGGCGGAACGCTCACGCAGGAAGGCAATTGCTGGGACACGACCGCCGAAACGAATATCATCCAGGATCCGGAGGCTGCCGACCGTGTATTCCATTCCGGCGCGGACGTGACCATGGTCGGCTTGGACGTGACGCACCAGTGCCTGCTGGGTTCCGACGCGACTATGCGGTGGCGCCAGGCAGCATCGCAATCGCATGATCCGCGTACCGATGCGCGGACGTTTCTTGCCGATATCGTCGACTTTTCGATTGCCGCAAATATTCAGGCGGACGCACGCCTTTTCTCAACGGGCATGCCATTGCACGATCCGCTCGCCGCAGCCGTAGCGGCGGATCCGAGTTTGGTGGAATGTTTCGATCTGCCGATGAAGGTCGAAACGGAGACAGGCGATTTTCATGCACGCGCGGCCGCACCATCGGCGATCCGGCCGGACTGATTGACCCGTCGGCGCACGCGTGCACGTGGCGCTCACCGTGGATCATGATCGTTTCATAACTGATTTCACGTGGCGAATCGCGCAACTGGCAGGCGATTAAAAGCCGTTTTAGGAGCAGAATAGAAAAAGACCCCCGCGGGGGTCTTTTTTCTTATTTCTTCACGTCCTGCAATTATTGACGGCCTACGGCCGGCTCAACATTACCCTCGCGGCATAGCCGCTCGGGCGTGAAGCTGGAACAGCCCACCGGGCTGTTCCTTATCGCTTCACGCCACCGAAACGACGATCGCGGTGGATGTAGTGGTCGATAGAACGCCACAGCACCTCACGGCCGCAATCCGGGAACAGTTCCGGCACGAAATCAAGTTCCGCGTAGGCGGCTTCCCACGGCAGGAAGTTGGAGGTACGCTGCTCGCCGGACGTGCGGATCACCAGATCGCAGTCGGGAATATCCGGGTTGTACAGGTGCTCAGCAATCATCTTCTCCGTCACGCGATCGCCAGAGATCTTGCCGTCACGAACCTCGCGTGCAATCGCTGCGCACGCGTCCGCGATTTCGGCGCGACCACCATAGTTCAGGCAGAACACCACATCGATGGTCTTGTTGTTCTTCGTCTTCTCCTGTGCCACTTCCAGCTCGTCGATCACGGACTTCCACAGCTTCGGCCGGCGGCCCGACCAGCGCACGCGCACGCCCCACTCGTTCATCTGATCGACGCGACGGTGGATGATGTCACGCGAGAAGCCCATAAGGAAACGCACCTCCTGCGGTGAACGCTTCCAATTCTCCGTAGAGAACGTGTATAGGGACAGGTACCGTACGCCCGCTTCGATGGCACCTGCGATGGTATCGAACACCACCGGTTCGGCCGCCTGATGGCCGTCGGTGCGGATGAGTCCGCGCTGCTGTGCCCAACGGCCGTTGCCGTCCATGATCACGCCCACATGTCGCGGAACCTTGTTCTTGGGAAAATCGGGAATGATCGACGGATCGGAAAATGGTGCCGCCGGAATGTCAAGGGATTTGTAATCCACGTTCTCAAAAGCCATACCCGCTAATCTAGCAAGCGCATGGAACGAATCGGCCGCTCCAGATAGTATTCGCCCCATTCTTCCACTATTTGGTGGGTTTCCCGTTGAATCGACGCGGCCGCCGGAACACCGTCCAGCTCCCCCCAATCGCCATCGACAAGCGCCGAAAGCCGGCAAATCGCATCCCACGACACCGCTTCCGATTCGGGGGTATGGTCGGCGGCGCACATCAGGCCGCCGGCGGGAATCGAAAAATACCAGGACAGCGTGGACGAAATCGGCTCGCCGCACACCACGCAGACGCGCAGACGGGGTGTCCAACCAGCGATCGCCAGTGCGCGCAGCACGTACGAATCGCCAATCGTGGATGGCTCGTGCGCATGTTTGGCAAGCGCGTTCAACGCGCCCAATACAAGCCGGTATTGTGCGACCGCAGGCTCCTTTTCCGTGGCGACCAGATTGTCGGCGGTTTCGCAGATCACGTTCGCCGCCGTATACGCTTGAAAATCGGCGCAAATCGGCCCTGCATACGCGGCGATCGATTCGGCTTGGGACACGACGTCGAGTGAACGACCTTCCGCAATGAGCAGCGCCACGCGCATGAACGGTTCGAGTCGGCCTCCGAAACGCGATTTGGTACGGCGCACGCCTTTCGCGACGGCGCGTACTTTGCCATGGTCACGTGTGAGCAAGGTGAGTATGCGGTCGGCTTCGCCGAGTTTGGCGGTGCGCAGCACCACGCTTCGTCTTGATACAGCGGCATCGCACCTCCTTTTCTTGCCGTTCATCGCATCCTGTTATGCATACGCTCGCCGCACGTGCGCGTTCCGAGATACATTCGCCCCGTCAGTAGATGAACAGCCCCCAGAACGCGAACACCAGCAATACGCAGAACATGGCGGCCACGGTCAGCCAGAACATCACGCGTCCGAACCGCGTGGAAGCCAGCACCGGCTGCCGTCCGCTGACGATTTCGCCGATAGCACCCTTACGTGGCGGCCACTGCGCGATGCTCGATGGGTTGCCTCTTCGATCAGCCGCATAAACACGCGGGACCATGCCCACACCACGGCGACGCACACGATCTGGATCACCGGCCAGCTCCAATACATCACGCCCGGATTCTCCACTGGGGCACTGCCCCATGCCAGTTTGACCACACCCATGATCACATCGCCAAGCCGGCGCAGAACAGCACGAACGTGGCCATAGTGGCGATAGTCAACGTGACCAGCGAGTTTTTGAACCCTTGCGCAAGCCCCAGCCGATACCGTCGTCCGTGGGCACGCGCCCAGATCTTACGCATCAGCACGGCGAGCACAGCACGCCTGCGGCAAGCAGCAGCACCAGCATGCTGGCATGCAACGCGACCAGGTAGATGGTCAGGCCGCGATTGGCTTTGAGGTCCAATGGCACTGCGATTGACTGGTACATTCTGGTGCCGGCCACGCGTTCGCTGGTCTGTTTGAGTCCGTGCGTGGTGCCGACGGCCCAGTCGACCACATCGTCCACGTACGCGTCGGCGAACGGGGTTCCGGAATTGGCTTCGTCGCCGAGCCTCAGCACATGGTTGGCGATAGGGTACGTGCGTATGGTGACGTCCCAGTTGCCGGCCTGGTGAGCCAGATCGACGATTTTCTCCGTGCCTTCCACCTGCGCGGTCATGACGTCTTTCGTGCCATATGCCACCAATGTCGGAATGGCATACGCTTTCGGCGTCAACGTGTCGATGTCGAGGTTGGTGAGTCCGAACAGGGACGCGTCGATATTGAATACGCGGCGGACGATCGACTGGTAGCCGTCATGCGCGCCGACGAGCGCGAAGTCCTGTGCGGCGAGGAAGCCCAGCGAATACCGCGGCTCGTAGACCATCGGACTGAGCAGCACCTGAAAAGCGACGTCCGGATCGCGCTGCAGCAGATACGATGAGATCCATGTGCTTTCGGAAGTGGCGTAGATGCCCACTTTGGAGGCGTCCACCGTATCCATTTTCCGCAGGAGGTTGATGACCTGGTCGTAGATGGCGGCGGAACCCGGGTAGTCGCGATTGGCGTCGTTGGTGGACCAGACCGGCTTGTCAAGCACCGCCGTCACGAATCCCGCCGAAGACAGGTCGGAGGCCATGTCGCCGAAGGAATTGTCGCAGGTGCCATAGCCGGCGCCGTGCATGAAAACCACACCGGGACGTCCGTTCCCAGCCCCTTTCGGTTTGCGGATCAGCACTTTGATGTTCTGTATCTCACCGGTGGAAGGCCGTTTCGCTTTGATGGTGACGTACCGTTTCGCCACCTCGTAATCGCCTTTTTTCGCCAGTTTTTCGCCGGATGGATTGGCGAAGGTCACGGCGGTGTTGGCGTCAAGCGTTTCGATGGTCTGCTCGGTCGGCTCGTAGTTCCATGTGGATGCCGTCAGATTGGCCACGGACACCAGAATGCCCAGCAGCATGATGAAAATAGGCAGGTTGACCATGAGTCGCCGCCCGCGCGTCCACGGTTGATGTTGCGGTTGCGGACGCGCGGGCGATGAAGCCGATTCTTGCCGTAATGATTGGCTGGCGGCTGATGATTGACGTTCCTGCTCTGACACGCCGCTCATTCTACCGGCCTTTGCTGAGAAGCCTGCGATTGCATGCTACCGACGGCACGCTGGAACATGGCTTTCAGCAGTTGCGTTTTGCGTCACCGGCACGACCACCGGACCAGTGGCGGTGGCAGGCAACTGGCCGTCGGCCTCCATCTGCGCGGCGATCTCCTGCGCCTTGGCGAGCAGGGTTTCCACGATCTGGTCTTCCGGCACGGTCTGGATGACCTTGCCCTTGATGAAAATCTGCCCCTTGCCGTTGCCGGAGGCACGCCCAAATCGGCTTCGCGAGCCTCGCCCGGACCGTTGACGATGCAGCCCATGACGGCCACGCGAATCGGCGCGGTCACGTCCTTCAACCCTTCGGTCACCGCGTTGGCCAGCTGAATCACGTCCACCTGGGAACGGCCGCAGGACGGGCAGGAGATGATGTCGAACTTACGCGGGCGCAATCCCATGTATTCCAGCAGCTTGCAGCCCACCTTCACTTCCTCCACGGGAGGCGCGGACAGTGAAACGCGGATCGTATCGCCGATGCCTTCGGCCAGCAGCGCGCCGAATGCCAGGCAGCTTTTGATTGTGCCCTGCCAGGTCGGGCCGGCTTCGGTGACGCCCAAATGCAGCGGCCAATCGCCCTTGGAAGCCAACAGACGGTACGTCTGCACCATGGTGACCACATCATGGTGCTTGACGGAAATCTTGAAATCGTGGAAGCCAACGTCTTCGAACATGCGCGCTTCCTTCATCGCGGACGCCACCAGCGCCTCCGGTGTCGGGCCGCCGTATTTGGCGTACAGCTCCTTATCGAGCGAACCGGCGTTCACGCCGATGCGCAGGGAAATGCCCGCATCCGTGGCGGCCTTGCAGATCGAAGGGCCGACCTCGTCGAATTTGCGAATGTTGCCGGGGTTCACGCGCACGGCCGCGCAGCCGGCGTCGATGGCCTGGAACACGTACTTGCTTTGGAAGTGGATGTCGGCAATCACCGGAATCGGCGATTTTTTGACGATTTCCGGCAATGCGTCGGCATCATCCTGGCTTGGCACGGCCACACGCACGATATCGCAGCCGGCCGCGGTCAGTTCCGCGATCTGCTGCAGGGTGGCCGGCACGTCAGCCGTCAGCGTATTGGTCATGGATTGCACTGAAATCGGCGCTCCCCCGCCGACCGGCACCGGGCCGACCATGATGCGGCGGGACTTGCGGCGCGGATGCAGCGGGCTTTCGCTGATGGCCGCGTCACCGGTTTTGCGGAACGGTTTTTCGATTTCTGGCATACGTGATCCTTGCATGTGCGAGGCGCGTTATGCGCCCCGCGATGGTTCTTACGATTGCTTGTGCTCTTTACTTGTTTATCAGCTTGTCGGCGCGGGCGCGAGCCTCCTGCTCGAGTCGGCTCATTTCCTCCACGGAAGCGAACAGCGGGTTGCCGCGCAGTTCGGCGTCCATCTCGTCAAGCACTTCGCGCACGGTGTCGACGATGCCGAGGTATGGCAGACGGTGTTCGAGGAACGCGTGGACGGCCTGCTCGTTGGCCGCGTTGAGCACGGCCGTATGCTTTTCGGACGATTCGAGCAGTGCCGGGCCAGGTTCACCGCGGGGAACGCCTCGTTGTCGAGCGGCTCGAACGTCCACGTGGCCGCCTTCGTCCAATCGCATGCGGCGGCGACGTTTCCGAGACGTTCCGGCGCGGACAGGCCGAGGGCGATCGGCAGGCGCATGTCCGGCGGCGAAGCTGCGCGATGGTGGCGCCGTCGCGGAATTCCACCATGGAATGCACGATGGATTGCGGATGCACGGTCACGTCGATGCGGCTCGGCGGCACGTCGAACAGTCGGCTTGCTTCGATGACTTCAAGACCTTTGTTCATCAGCGTGGACGAGTTGATGGTCACGACCGGCCCCATGTTCCATGTGGGGTGGTTCAAGGCCTGTTCCGGCGTGATGTCGGTCATTTGGTCGCGCTTCCAGCCGCGGAACGGACCGCCGGACGCGGTGACGACGAGCTTGGACACTTCGCCGTGCGTGCCGGAACGCAACGACTGCCAGATGGCGGAATGTTCGGAATCGACCGGATTGATCTGCTTGTCGCGTACCTGCGCGCTAAACAGCAGGTGTCCGCCGGCCACCACGGATTCCTTGTTGGCCAATGCCAGCTGGGAGCCTGCCTGCAGTGCCGCGATGGACGGTTCGAGGCCGATGGAGCCGGTGATGCCGTTAAGCACCACGTCGGCGCCGGAGCCTGCCATGGCGATCACCGCGTCAGGGCCGGCTGTGATGTTGACGTTGCCTGCGCCGGCCTGTTCCAACGCCTCACGTAGCGCGGGGACGGCTTCCTTGTAGAAGATCGCGACGGTTGGCACGTGGAATTTCGCCGCCTGCTGCGCAAGCAGTTCGACATGTGCTCCGCCCGCGGCGAGACCCGTCACGGTGAAGCGGTCGAGATGACGTGAGATGACGTCAAGGCCTTGGGTGCCGATGGATCCGGTGGAGCCCAGAATTACTACGGTTGATGGTTGCATGGGTTATGCGCTGCTCTCCGTATGATATGCCGATGTTCCGGCATTGGTTTGGACTATGTAAGTTGGGACTGTGTAGTCGAGGCTGTGTAGTTGGGATTGTGTAAACGCGAGAACAGGCTGACGATTCCGCCAGCCTGTTTATTACCGTTGGTTCACTCGAAGGACGGGAACGACAGATCCGGAATATCGAGATTGTCGTCGTTGCCCGACGCCGGGAAAATCGACCTGAAAGCCGGGCTTGGTTCCGGCTTTTTGTCCTCCTGCTGCTTGTCCGCATCGGATTCGGCGGACGGTTCAGTTGCCGGGGCAACTGCCGGTTCTACGGCAGGTTCAGCCGGAGCGGCCGGCTCGGCCGGAGCCTGTTCAACAACCGGAGCCGGAGTGACAATTGGGTTCGAATCCGGAACCGGAGCGGCCGGTTCAGGCGTGAAGGATGGCGGCACCGAGGCTGCGAGGGAGCTCAGGCTCGTCGAACCGGTGGTGACCTGAGGCAAGTCGGACGCGGACAGGCTCGGAACCTGCGGCGTGAACGTGTTTTCCGTCTGGTTCGTCTCATTGATGGTGTGGGCCAGATGCGCCAACGCGGCCAAAGACGGATCCTGCTGCGGCTCGGGTTCAACCGGAGCCGGCGGGAATGCCGGAGCGGCTGGAGCCTGCGAATCGGTCGCGGTCGGAGCCGGAGCCTTTGGCGCGGCATCTTCCATCGCATCATCGGCAAGCGGATCGAACGCCTGGGTCTCTTCAACGGCGCTCGGCGCGGAAGAAGCGGAATCGGTCTGCGGCTGGAACACCGGAGGAACCACCGGAACCGCAGGCGGAGTGTTCGTCGGCGTGGCAGGCACGCTCACCGGGGAGGTGACCGCGGACGTGAAGATCTCATGCTCGGCCTTGTTCAGCGCATCGAAGGAATCCTCTTCGCTCGGCGTGACGGTTGGCACAGTAGGAGGAACCGGAGCAGCCGGAACCGTGGCGGAAGGAGCTGCGAACAGCGGTGCGATCATCTGGGTTTCGCCAGCTGCGGAATCACTGGAAGCCGGGGCAACGGACGGTGCGGCCGCGGCCATCGCCTCTTCGGAGGGTTCGCCGACGAAATCCGCGACGCGCGCATACGATTCGAGTCGGGTCAGCAACTGCGCGCAGGCGGCCAGATAGTAATCCACCTGACGTTCGTCGTATCCCCTCTTGCCTTTGCGCTGAGTGAAGATCACGTTGCTCAAGGTCTGGGAATTCGTGTCGGCGATCGCCTTGGCGTCCGCTTCACTGACCTCCTCGACACCCAGCTCGCCGGCGGCTTTCGTCAGGCACTTGTCGATCACGCTGTCGACCTGCTTGCGGTCGTAGCTCGGATTTTTGCCCTCGCCCGGCTTGAACCGTTGGCCATGCTCGCGTTCGGCATGCGCGTCGAGCTTCTTGAACAGGTCCTCGGTCTGCGCCTTCCATGCCACACGGCCATGCTGGGAGATTTCCCACGTGGTCTGCTTGTCGACCACGGCACGTTCCAGACGGGCAAGCGCGGCATCCACTTGGGCGATCACATAGCCGCCCTTGACCAGTTCGAAGGAGACGTTCTGAATATCATGCTGGGTGAGTTGCGCGCCCTCACCTTCATACAGCATGTGCGCACGTTCAAGGAAAGCATCCACCTGTTCCGCATCGTAGCCCCACTTTCGCTTCGCGGCATGAGCGATTCCCGATGCGTTCTTCTCGGTTTCAGGTTCCTGTGCCATTGGCGTTCGACCTCCTGCTACACGTATTAACGCCACTACTTTACGTGATTGATTCGACGCAGACGCCGCAAAAGATGAAAATTCAGTGAATCGACACGTGCGGCTCATCGCCCACACGGCGGTTTCGTACCGATCAAGCGGCATCATATCCGCCATGCCGACACACGAGTGCGGCTCATCGCGCGGATACGGTACAGTAGTTCGTTGCGGGCGATTAGCTCAGTTGGTTAGAGCGCCACCTTTACACGGTGGATGTCGGGGGTTCGAGTCCTCATCGCCCACTTTTCGCAACGCCGTGAAAAATCAAGGAATCGCATATCATCCCGCGTAATATCAACGCGCGCACCCGTGTTTTGCCCACATTCCGCCCACGTTTTGTTTGTGTTTTGCCGGAAAGTCCACGTAATAGCGAAATCCCCCAAACCCAATGGGCCCGGGGGATTTTCGTATACGCGAGAAAATCGCGAAAAGTCTTGGTTTACTTGCCCTTGCCGAACGCGCGCAGGTGAATACCGTTCCAATCGGAGCTGACGGTCAGCGGAGTGGCGGCGTTCATGCCGGCGGTCTTGGCCGCGGACTGCACGGTGCTGGAGCTTGCGGCACCCGGACGTCCCGGCTTCGGGGTGAGCACCCACAGCGGGCCGTCATCGCCGAGAACCGCATAGGCGTCGACAATGGTGTCGGCCAGTTCGTCCTCGTCATCGCCATCGCGCCACCAGATGATCACACCATCGACGGCGGAATCATAGTCCTCGTCAACCAGTTCCTCGCCGGTCAGCTCCTCGATCTTGGCGCGGATCGAGTCATCCACATCATCGTCCCACAACCATTCCTGTACCAGGTCGCCAGTGTGGAAACCGAATTCTTCAGCGTTATCAGATGCCGTTTGGTTCACGTTCGCCAATATACCAACACTGCTCGAACATATACGTTACGAACGCCGGAATCGCCCACTTTTCGAGATGAAACGGCGATTTCCGCCTGTATCACGCCTATCTCCTTCCGCCGCACGCTCATTGCTTGACGGTGCATTGCGGCAGTGAACCGCCTTTACCATCGCGGATGGCGACCAGCGCGTCGTACGCCTCGTCCAACGTGCCCACCTTCACCACGTGGAGGCCCTGTGGCACGTGCCCGACCACGTCGGAGCAGTTGGATTCCGGGGCAAGGAACCACGTGGCCCCGTCGCGCTTCGCGCCGATCATCTTCAACCGGATGCCGCCGATCGCGCCAACCTTGCCTTTGGCGTTCATCGTGCCGGTACCCGCGATGGTCTTCCCGCCGGAAAGCTGCTCTCCGGTCACCTTGTCGATCAGACCGAGCGTGTACATCATGCCCGCGGACGGGCCGCCGATGTCATCGACGTGCATGGACACCTTCATACCGGACACGTCATAACCGTGCGCCTTGAGGAACCGCTTCGCGGCCGTGGCCGCGGCGTTCTGCGATGAGGACATCTCCTTGTTGCTTTCCTTCGCATAGTCCTTGGCGCTTTGTCCGACGGGGAACACGGCCTCCTGCGGAATCACCGTGGCCTTCGGATTGGCCCATGCCAGCAACGCCTGCGCGTTGGTCACAGGATATCCGGGAACGCCTGAGGCGTTGACGGTGACGAGCAGTAGTTTGCCGGAGTCCTTATGCGTCTTCACGCCGGACACGTCGATGACCTGCTTGCCTTCGACTTTTCCGAGCACGTCCTGGGTCGGTCCCGGCTCCTGCACCACGTACGCGCTGGGCGCAATAAGCACCAGCACGCAGAGCACGGCCACGATCGGTCCGGCGAGATATCGCCAAGGGCGAACATCGAACCACCGTCCGACCTGACGCCAACGTCGTCTGATACGTGGCAGAAGGCCTTGAGACGACCCGTTACGTGTGCTTTTGGCGTGAACTCGCTGTGTTTCCTGCATATCGGCCATGCCTCCCATACTATGGAAGGCAACGAACTTAACAATCGCGTGGAACAAAGGCAGGAAACGGTATGGATGAGAATGCGATCCGCCAGTGGCTTATCGATTGCTTCGGACCGATTCAGGGCGAGATGGCATGGAACCAGCTTTCCAACATGCCGGAAGCCGTACGCGACCAGCTGATGAGTCAGGATCCGAGCACGCTGCCCAAGCCCGAAGAGGTCAAGTCCATGATGCAGGCGTTCACCGCCGGCGGACTCAACACCATGGGAGATATGCAGCAGGCCGTGGAACAGGGGCCGATCAACATCAAACTGGCGAAATCGCTCGCGTTGCAGCAGGCGAATGGTGCCGGATCGGACAGCAGCGTGAACGCCGAAACCGGCGAAATCGCAAGACGTGCCATCAGCGAGGCGAACCTGTGGCTTGATACCGCTTGCGAATTCAACCCGGCGCAAGGCGAGACGCAGCTGCTCACCCGCGCCGGCTGGGTGGAGGACACAATCGACGCGTGGGCGCAGTTCGCCTCCCCCGTGGCCGAATCGATGAACGACGCTCTGGCTTCGATTCTGTCGCAGCGTTTCGGCGACGGCGAAATCCAGACCGAGATTTCCGGGGTTTTCGCAGGCCCCATCGAAATTCCGATTCCGGACGAAATGAAAAATCCGGCGAAGCTGATGCGATTCGTCGGCAACACGTCGTTCGCCATGCAGTTGGGGCGTGCCGCCGGCGACTGTCCCATGAGGTGCGCGGCAGCTTCGATCAGGGCATCGCGCTGCTGAAGAATCCCGCCGGCGGACTGATCGTGCAGAACGTGACCGAATACGCGAAGTCGCTGGACATCGATGTGAACGAAGTGATGGGCTATCTTGCGCTGCAGGAGCTTGCGCATGCCAGGCTGTTCGCTCCGTGCCGTGCTGATGCCCCGCTTCGAGGCGCTGCTGGGCAAATACGCGCGTGGCATCACCATCGACATGGATGCCATGGAGGAGCAGATCCGTGAGGCGGAGTCCATCGATCCGGATTCCATGGCCAGCGCGGTGAACATCACCAAGGTGGCGTTCCCGGACACTCCGGAGCAGAAGCAGGCCATGAAGGCGTGGAGAATCTGCTTGCCTTGGTGGAGGGCTGGGTGGATGCCGTCGTGTGGCGTGCGGGCATGGCGCATATTCCGCATATCGAACAGCTTCGTGAGATGTTGCGCCGCGAACGCGCCATCGGAGGCCTGCGGAACGCACGTTCGAAAGCCTGATGGGCATGCAATTGCGCCCCAAGCGCATGCGTGAGGCGGCCGCGCTGTGGGAAAGCATCGGCGCGCAGGAAGGCCCCGAGGCGCGCGACGCGAAATGGTCGCATCCGGATCTGCTGCCGCAACTGCCGGACGAGCAGTCCGAGGATAGCTCCAACGAAGAGAACGGCGCCGCATCCGCCACTACCGGTACGGAACAGACCACGGCGCAACAGGATATTCCGGACAGCATCGATTGGGATGCCGAACTGTCCAAGCTGCTCGACGAGGAAGAGCACAAGGGCGATGACGCCGACAGCACGAACGACGCCGACGGCACAGATGACGCCGGCGATACGAACGCTTCCGGCGACCGCAGTCACCGGAAGAAGCGTGATTTCCTGCGCCGCGATCGGACCCATCGTCCTCGCGGGCGCGCGCATAGGACACGTCGAGCGTGTCTTCGGCACGCGTGACCGCCACGTACATCAATCGCCGTTCCTCTTCCAGAAGGTCGCCTTCGGGCGGTGAACCGTATGGAATCAGCCCTTCGGAGCACCCGATCAGGAACACGTGTTTGAATTCCAGGCCCTTGGAGGCATGGATGGTGGAGATGGTCACGCCTTTAACGTCGCCGCCTGCGCCAAGTGCTTCCAACATGGCCAAGCGGGTCTGAGCGTCATCCGCGAGCCCGGAGTTCTGCCATCCGCTGTCTCGTTTGACGCGGTAGCGCAGGTGTTGTTCGTCCAGTGCCCGGCAGAGGATTTTCTGCTGCGCGTTGACTCGGGTGAGGATGGCGCAGTCGCCCGGAGATGCTCCCTCGTCCACGAGTCTGCGGATGCGTGCAGCCACGCCCCGGGCTTCTTCGAGATCGCTGTTGTAGACGGTTTGCGCGACTCGGCGGCCTTGGTCTCGCTTGGAGTTGAGTTTGAGATAGTCGGCGCGTTGCGGTGAGACTTCGAGCACGCGGTTGGCGTAGTTGACGATCTGCGGGGTGGAACGGTAGTCGTTGTTGAGTCTGACGTCGGCGGTGAGGGGTCGAATTCGGAGGCGAAGTTGAGCAGGTTGTAGCTGCTGGCTCCGGCGAACGAGTAGATGGTCTGTGCCGGGTCGCCGACCACGCAGATGTTGCGGTTGTCACCGAGCCATCGGGTGAGCAGCCGATGCTGCAGGGGCGAGACGTCTTGGTATTCGTCGACGGTGAGCCATGTGATGCCGGAGCGGATGTTGGCCGCCACGTCTTCGTCGCTTTCGATGAGGTGGCAGGTGATGAGCAGGATGTCGTCGAAGTCGATTTCGTTGCGATTGGTTTTTTCGGTTTCGTATGCTCTGTAGATGTCCACGAATTGGCTTGGTTCCAGTCCTGCCGGCGGCTGGTGGTGGATGGCCGCGCAGACGCGTTCATAGTCTTCCGGCGCGATGAGCGAGATTTTGCACCAGTTGATTTCGGCTTGCAGGTTGCGCACGGTGTCGTCGTCCACCTGCTGGGTGGTGACTCGGCGTAGGGAATGTTCCACGATTTCGCGCGGATTGCGTGAGATGAACGGCATGGGCCTTCGCATACGTCTGGCCAGATCCGACGGAGTTGGTGTAGTGCCGCGGAGTGGAAGGTGGCGGCTTTGACGTCGGATGCGACGTCGAGTTGGGATAGTCTGTTGCGCATTTCCGCGGCCGCTTTGACGGAGAAGGTCACGGCGAGCGTGGCGCGCGGATCCCATGCCTTGGTGGCGCATGCGTAGGCGATTCTTCGGGTGACGGTCCGCGTTTTGCCGGCACCTGCGCCGGCGATGATACGGACGGGTCCGCGCACGGCGGTCGCCGCCATGCGCTGCGCATCGTCCAGTCCGTCGAGAATCGCTTCCGCTGTTGCATCCATATGCTCCATTGTGGCAGATTGCGTGACGAGACGGACGTCATCGGCGCGATTAACCGTGAATTCGTGGCAAGTCGCGCCCTTATTAGCCTTCAGTGTGTATTAAGGTTGGAATTGTGACCGAACGAAGCAGATTTATGATGGCCGCCTTGGCGAGCGCGGCGATGCCGAACGCCACCATGCTGGCACGCGTGACAGCGAGCAGGTCAACGCCACCGACAAGGGGTATGGCATTGATCATGCCGTGGTGCAGGACGCCGCGGGCAAGTTGTATGACACGTTCGCTTCGAACACGCCGAAGGGACGCAAACGTCTCGTTGGTCGCGTGCGTGCCGCGCAGACGTTGATGGGCAACCGCGAGTTGGGCGGATTGGGGTTCGACGTCGATCGCGTTCTGGCGTTCTCCAACGGCGAACAGGAGAGGTCCGTCACAGGAGACGTTTCCGTGATGGTCGCCACGCATCATGATGGTCAGGCGCGTCCGCTGACGCTGCTGACGTTGGACGACTGTGCCAGCGTGGGCACCGCGTTGGGCGCGATACACCGTCTTCGTCCGGATTTTCTGCAGGAGGCCGGCTATCCGGTGTTCTCCACGGGGCAGATTCGCGCGCAGCTGACCGCATGGATCAAGCGTTTGCGTCAGGCTGGCCATGTGCCGCAGGAGATCACGACGAGCTGGTCCGACGTTCTTGAAACGGACGGCCTGTGGTCGTTCGCCACTTGTCCGGTGCATGGTGGCCTGTCCGACGGCGATGTGCTGTTCTCGGGCTCGTCGATCACCGCCATCACGAACTGGCAGGATATGCAGGTCAATGATCCGGCACGTGATTTGGCGTGGATTTTCTCCAAACTTGACGAAAACCACCGTAATGCGTTGCTCAGCGCGTATGGACGCATGCTGGGCAATCGTTTGGACGATCTGATCATGCTGCGCGCCAACCTGTGGCTGCAGATGGAACAGGTGGGCGATTTCATCAGCGCGTTGAATCAGGCCGATAGCGTCAAGATCATGCAGTTCAAGGCGCAGGTGGAGCGTTTGGCTCACCAGTTGGGTATGCTCACCGCGAAGAACCATAGGCCGAGCGAGACGCGTCAGGACGAGCAGAAGGCCGGCAACCGTCCGCCGAGCACCATCACCGTGGGCACGTTGCTGGACGAATCGGAACGTCGCAGGCAGGCGGCGGCGCAGCAGAATAACGATGCCGACGCGACCGGCGAACGTCATATCGACGCGACCGATATGGATGATGACAGGACCGGCGATTTCGATGTTACCGGCTCCCAGCCCGTCCGTAAGACGAAGCAGATCGTCGATGACGCCACGGAAGCGTTCGATGTGACTGCCGCCGAACATATCGTCTCCGCCGGCATGGTTTCCGGCAATGCCGATTCGGACGATACGAGCGAACGTGAGGAATCCCCCGTCAGCACGTTCGTTCCGGAGCAGTCCGCGAGGGAGCGTCACGAGTCGTTGCCGTCCAGTTCGACCATTGTGATCAGCACGTTGCAGACCGCCGATGGCAGCGATGACACGAACGAGGAGGAAATTCCTCAAGCCCATAGCGAAGCGGCGACCATGCTCATTCCGCTGCTCGAACGCGATGAGGCCACTATGCAGAAGGCCAAAGCGGAGGTCGACCGGCTGCAGGCCGAGGACGCCACCGATGAGAAACCGCGCGTAGAATAAGCGCATACATTGCAAACGAATTTGCACACGAACACCCTTACAAGGAGCATCATGGATATCGAACTGGGCATTCAGAACGTGGCGCGCACCGTCACCTTCAGCACCGAGCAGAGCGCCGACGAGGTGAACAACGTCATCGCCGAGGCCGTGGAGAATGGCAAGACCATCAACCTGACCGACGACAAGGGCCGTCGCATCGTGGTGCCGGCCGGTTCTCTCGGCTATGCATCATCGGTTCCGAAACCAAGCACGCCGTCGGCTTCGGCAATCTCTGATCGCCACCTGCAAACGCGTTGGACACGTTCCAAATGAAAAAGACGTCGGACCATATCAGGTTCGACGCCTTTTTCATATTCGATTCATGTATCCGGTTCACGCTTGGAAATTCCATATCCGGATTTCATGCGGCATGTGAGCTGCCGACGCGACCGATCAAATCCACACCCCGATGCAGGATTTCGCGTACAGTGTCGTCGTCGGTAAGGTTCTCGCCCAGACCGTTCGGCTTGCCTTTGCCATGCCAGTCCGAGCCGCCGGTCACCAGCAGATCGTGCCGTGCGGCAATCGTCAGCAATCGTTCCCGCTGTTCCGGAGGATTGCCGCGATGCCATACTTCCAAGCCGTCCAAGCCGTCGGCGATCATCGCGTCAAGCTGCTCGTCGGACAGCAGCCGGCGGTTGCGTTGCGGATCGCCCGCATGCGCGGCGACCACCACACCGCCCGCCCCCTTGACGGCGGCGATGACCTCGTGCGTCGACGGCGACGGCGTGGGAATGTAATACTTGGATTTGGCGCTCACCGCGTCGGCGAACGCGTCGGAACGCGTCTCGTACACGCCCGCCGCGACCAGCGCGTCGGCAATGTGCGGACGGCCGATTGTGGTGCGCTCCCCTTCCTTCACTTGGGCGAGCACATCGTCCCACGTAATCGGAAAATCCTGCGACAGCCGCTCAACCATGCGTTTCGTACGCCGCAATCGCGCCGCACGCGTGTTGGCGAACATGCTGGAAATATGCTCGTTGGACGGATCGTATTGGAAGGCGAGCATGTGCACGGACACATCTTCGTCGACGGCGGTGATTTCCGTGCCCAGCAGCAACGGCAAATCGATTTCCTCCGAGGCTTCCGTCGCCTCGTCCCAGCCGGCGGTGGTGTCATGGTCGGCAATCGCCACACCATGCAAGCCAAGCTTCCTTGCCTGCTCCACCAGCGTGCGCAGCGTCTCCGTACCGTCGGAAAAGACGGTATGGCAATGAATATCCCAACCTTGTGCGGGTGGTTCCGCGTAACTCACGTGACTCATATGACTATCGTAAGCTCGAATCCGCGGTTTTTCGCGTAGACTGAGACATGACAACGTTTGTATTTTGATTTTCCAAGGATTGACGATGAGCGATTTTGAAGCCAGGCCGCTGTGGACGCAGCCGATGACGAAACGAGCGTCGGCACAGCCGTCGCCATGGACGACGACTGCACGAAGCCGCGCGGGTGGCGTCACGGCGCAACGTGGACGTATCTGATCTGCTGCTCGCTTCGGCGGTGGCATTGCTCGTATCGTTCATTCTGTCGGCGGACACGCTGAAAATGGCACGCAATCCCCGGGCAGAAGCTCAACTGCGATGTGAACGCCGTGCTGTCCT
>ENA-OQIM01000191-OQIM01000191.1-human-gut-metagenome-genome-assembly--contig:-NODE-191-length-21640-cov-1.613815_pt1 | contig 21640 bp, 26 predicted proteins | sample MGYA00242579_ERZ504744 | MGnify/ENA primary metagenome ERZ504744 (study PRJEB26092, sample SAMD00036441) | human gut metagenome | host: Homo sapiens | study: EMG produced TPA metagenomics assembly of...
CGATACAGGGGATCAGTGCCGGAAGCTCCTTCAAAGGCTATCTGGGTAACCGGTTAATGGCTTATGCCGGGCAGCAGGAAAATTCGACAGAACGGGGACGAAAGCCCAGGGAGAACAGGCGACAGCTTGCTCGATGAAGAAGAACAGCAGGAAGATTCCGAGACGGAAGAAGCCGGGGAGACTGAGAAAGCAGACCTGACAGACGGAGAGAGCGAACAGAACCAGAATGAACAGAGTCAGCAGGAACCAGATGTAACGGAGACACCGGAAACCTCTTCGGGAGATGACGGCATACAGAGCGATGTAGAGGAAAATACGATTCAGTATGACAATGACCAGGAGAATTCCAATGAATCCGACGAGGGCGAACCGGAGAGAGATGACAACCGGAACCAGGAAGGTGCGGAAGTACCTGCCACCCCGACTCCGCAGCCGCCGTCAGAGGATGAGGACGAAGACCGTTATCCGACGATCGCGACAGATCTGACAGACGGAGAGACCGTCAATGCCGCTTACCGTACCTTTTATGTACAGGCGAAAGACTGGTATGGAAACAGCCTTGGCTCTGCTTCTCTTGAAGTTTATGGCAACGGACAGAGACTTTCGGTCAGCGGCGAGCCTTCTCAGGGCGTGCTCGCGTACCGTCTGGATCTGGAAGAAGATGCGAATACCATAGATATCAAGGCAACCGATACAGAAGGCTGGAGTACCACACTGCCGACGTTTACCATCTACAAAGGCGAGGAAGGCGGTGCGGAACCGGCAGGCTCCGTCAGCATCAGTATTGAGGCCGGAAGTGTAGGACTTGGAACGATCCTTCCGTCGACTTCTGTCGACTTTTATCAGGGAGAACAGCTTTCTTCCGTGGTACTGAGACTGTTACAGAACAGTGGACTGGACTGGAGAAATGACGGAGATGCGACAGGAGGCTTTTACCTCAAGGCGATCGGACGTGGCGGGATCACAGCAGGCGCGGCGATCCCGGATGATCTGATGGCGCATCTTGAAGCGGTCAACTGTCAGATGTCAGGACACGATGCCAACTGGCTCGGTGAGTTTGACTTTACAATGGATTCCGGATGGCTGTATTTTGTCAACGGAGAATATATGAACGTCGGAATGTCGGCATATTTTCCGGCAGACGGAGATGAGATCCGGATCCGTTTCTCTCTGTACTCAGGTGCAGATGTAGGAGCCGGAACAAATGGCGAGACATGGGGGGACTGGTAAATGAACAAAAGATTTGTAATGGGAACACTTTCGGCAGTGCTTCTGGCAGGAACTGTGCCGGTCTGTGAGGCAGGTGCGGCGGAGGAACCTTCCGGAAGCCAGGTCGCGGAATTTTCTGAACTTTCCGATGATATAAATCAGGGAAATACAGAAGAAGTGGTGCCGACTCAGGAACCTCTGGAAACACCGGAACCCGAACCGACAGAAGAGCCGCAGCCAACGGAAGAACCACAGCCAAACGGAAGCCTCCGCAGCCCAACCGAAAGCCCGGATCCGACCGAAGCACCACAGCCGACCGAAAGTCCGGATCCGACTGAAGCTCCGTCCCCGACCGAGCTCCGGCTCCGACAGAGACACCGCCGCAGGAAGAATGTGCGCTGCATCTTACCGGAGTCAGAGCCATCCGGACAGCGGACAATCAGGTGGTTCTTCTGTATCAGGCAGACGGGGAAGGCAAGGTCTGTATTTCGGCAGTCCGTGAAGGCCAGCAGCCGGTATTTGATTTTGAAAGCACTGCCCGTCCGGTTGAGACCGGAGACAATCAGCAGTCTGTAAACGTTCCGGCAGATGCGCCTGTGAGATATATCTGCTTGTACAGGATCAGAACGGCAACAAAATGACAGAAGCACTGAAACTTCTCTGACGGCAGCCAGAAAGGTACATGCGGCAGTTCATACAGAACCGGCAGATGCCACCGTTGCCGTCCACAATGAACTGGGACAGGAGATCAAAGGTTCCAGTGGGATTTATGCACTTTATAAAGGCGAGAAGTACACGATCACTGTTTCAAAAGACGGCTATGAGACAAAACAGAAACCATAACAGCAGATACAAAGACAACGCAGTACAGGATCTCTCTGACCGGGAATGATGCAGAGCTTAAGCATCTGTATGTTTCCAGCTCAGACACCTATGGCAAAGGAATCCTGAAGCTGGATCCGGCATTAAAAAAAGACCATGACAGATACAGCGCCACCTACGACGGAGAACGGCAGAGCCTGAACCTCTGGCTGGAATCTGTCTCCGGTGCCACAGTAAGGTCTATGCGCTCAGTGGGATCAAAGCCTCGACCGTGCAGAAAGATGAGACCATCAAAGGTACACAGGACAAAGAAAAACATCCATACTGGAAGATTTATTTTGCTTCCCAGGAAAAAGAAGCAAAGGTCCGCATTCATGTGACTGCACAGAACGGAACATCCAGAGATTATTATCTTACCCTGAGCCTGACGGACAAAACAGCTCCGGTACTCAAAAAAGTCAGCGCCAGCAGGATTTCCGAAGATAAGCCTCTGTGGTATACAAGACCAGCGAAAGAGGAATGTGTTACTACCAGGCAGGAGAAGCCGGAGCAAAAATCCCCACACCCGATACCAAAGGGGCAGGCGAGGAAGTTTCCGCTGGAACCAATACCATCACACTGACCGGACTTACCCAGGGTCAGAAAGACCTGGTGATCGTAGTCAAAGACACAGCAGGAAACGTCAGTGACCGTCTGGTGATCCGGATCCCGGATATTAAGAAAAAGGGCAGACCCAGCGGAATAACGGTAACGGTACAAATGTCGCACAGAGACCGGGATACGGCGGCAACAAATCCGAAGCGGTTCTTCCGGGAGGCCGGAACAATGGAGAGGGCTCGCTGGACAAACTCAAAACAGTTCAGGCAAAAGAAAAGTCTTCCGGATCCAAAACGCAGAAGGACGGAGAGGACACAGAGCAGAGCGGCAAAAAGAAACTGACTGTCCATGAGAAACCAGCTTCCAAAAACAACAGCACAAAAAACACCGGAAATTCAGACAAACAGAGCAAAACCGCAAAAACAGACAAAACAGCCAAAAAGCAGCCGCAGCCACAGCTCTGCGCCAAAGGGCGGAGGGAAGGCGGCACGGGAGACAGTTCATCGACCGGCGGGAAACAGGCAGGAAGCGCCATCGGCACCGCAGGAAAAATCTCCCACACCTGGAAGCACATGCGTCTTCTGACCAGGACACTTCTGGTATTTGCACTGGCAGGAATTCTGTATCTCGGATTCTTTGCCGGAGCCAGACGACATTACAAAAAACAGAAACTGAGTGATCCGATGATATGACAGAAACAAAGATAAGGAGGGATTTTATTTTATGAAGCCGATCATGAAAAATGGCTGACAGGTCTTCTGTGTGCATCACTTCTGGCAGGAAGCGCGCCGGCCTATGGAGCAGATTTCAGTGCAGAAGCTGACTTTTCTTCGGAAATCTCCGTAGAAGAAACACAGGAAGAAGACCAGACAGAGCCGGAAACACCGTCTGAACCGGAAGCTCCGGCAGAGGTCGATCTGGAACAGCCGGATGATTTCAGTTCACAGGACGGTCAGGACACTGCGGAAACCCCGGATCCGGATGCACCTTCCGATGACTTCAGCGCCGATGATCTGATTTCCGATGACAGCGAAGCACCGGAAGTGCAGATCACAGATGAGACCGAAGATCAGAAAGAATATCTGACAGATTTAAACGTCTATACCGGAAACGGGGTAAAAGACGCTCTGAAACTCGACAGAAGAGGAGACATGGACGAAGAATTCGGCGGCAGAGTCTACACCGTAGAATATGGTTCCAACTATAACTCTTCCGCGCTCTGGATCAGTGCCAATCTTGCGAAAGACGCACCGGAAGGATCCACTGTGACACTCTCCGCATGGAATCTGTCAGGAAAACAGGAAACAAAAGAGATGTCCGCCACTGCATACACAGACGGACAGAGATATTCATTTTCGGATATTTTTGCTTCCGGCAATGGAAAAAGAGCCATCTACACCATCAAGCAGGAACCGAAAGCGACAGCGTAACTTATAAACTCGTAGTGCTTCGAAGACTGGACCTTTCTTCGATCAGATGCTACCTGCCGACCGATACCGACATGGCAAAAAACCTGATCACAGATTTTGACACCTCCGGAGTGACAAGAGATTACGAAGTGTCTGTGACCGGAACGGACAAGGTGAAGATCAAGGCAGTACCTTTCGGGGAAAACTGGTATGGTCTCACCATAAACGGAAAGAGCATTTCATCTGGAGATCCGATCGAGATTCCTCTGACCGAAGATTCGACGGAGATCGCCTTTGAGATGAAAGAGGATGGAACCTATGCGGATCCGGACTGTCAGGGAAAAACCTATACCTCTACAGGAAGCTACAAAGTCACCGTTCAGAAACAGCTCAGCGATTCTGTGACATTTCAGGTGACACCGCAGGATGCAGTCATCAGCGTTTACGACAAAAACGGAGAACGCATGGAACCGTCCACAGGATTCTGCCAGCACATTTGCTTCCCTGATCGAAGGCCAGGAGTATACCTGGAATGTTTCCCACTATGGCTATATTTCACAGAGAAATACCTTTAAGGCAGGAGAACAGGCTGAGATCACTGTAGAACTTAAGAAACAGGATGCCACCCAGCCGGAGATTACCGACAATGACTGGACTAATTCCGGAACAGCGAGAGCAATAACGGAATTACAGGCACATCCACACCGACCGATGCATCTTCGACCGTGCAGAAATGGGCGATGCGCATTGGTGTCGGCCAGGAGGCATCGGTCACACCACCGCTGATTCTGGGAGGCTATCTGTATGTGGCATCCGGACAGTTTATCTACAAACTCGACAAAAATACAGGAGATATTGTAGCAACCAGTGAACCGCTCAACGGAAATATGATCTATGCGCTGAATCCGCTTACCTATGCAGAGGGAATGCTGTTCGCCCAGATCGGTGGCGGCCAGATTCAGGCAGTCAGTGCTTCCACTCTCAGATCCGTCTGGATCAGTGAATCGCTGGGTGGCCAGACTCTCTCTCCGATCACATACAAAGATGGATATATCTACACAGGAACCTGGAATTCCGAGACCACGGCAGGCTCTTATTTCTGCCTTTCCGTGACCGACGAGGATCCGTCAAAAGGCGATGAGACCAAGTACTGTACCTGGAAATACAACCACAAAGGCGGTTTTTACTGGGCAGGCTCCTATGCGTCCGGCGATTATCTCGTATTCGGCTCCGATGATGGTTCCGGAGAAAAAAACTATACCAGCACGGCAATCCTCTATTCTGTCAACACCCATACAGGTCTCCTTCTGGACAAACTGACAGACTTAACGGAGACATCCGTTCCACCGTAGTTTATAACAACGGATACGTCTATTTTACAACAAAAGGCGGCTACCTTTACCGTGTGGCGATGAATACGGACGGAACCTTTGGCAGAGCAGACAGTTACAACCTCGGTGGCATGGCAACAGCAGCCCCGGTAGTATACAAAGGAAGAATCTATGTCGGCGTCTGCGGACAGGAAAGCCACCGGTTTGACGCGATGCGGGACATCATTTCGATGTTTTGAATGAATCCGCTGCAGGACTTTCCCTGGCATATGAAGTTTCGATTCCGGGATATCCGCAGGCAGCGCCGCTTCTTTCTACTGCATACGAGAATCAGGATTTCAACGGGGACGGACAGGCAGACGGACGTGTTTACCTGTATTTTACCTACAATGCCAGACCGGGCGGACTCTATATGCTGGCAGACGAGCCGGGACAGACCTCCGGAAAAGCAGAAGAACTGTTCCGTCCGGGAAGTGATCAGCAGCAGTACTGCATCAGCACGATCTGCGCTGACAGAGACGGAACATTGTACTACAAAAATGACTCCAAACTACCTGATGGCAGTCGAGACAAACGGTGCATATCTGGACAGTGTGACTGCACAGGCAGACAATGGAAAAGTAACCTGGGACAAAGCTTTCCAGCGTTCTGTAACAGAGTACACCATAAGAACCGCAGAAAATGCTTCAAAAGTAACACTGAATTTCAAAACCCCGGAAGGATGCACCCTGACGGTCAATGGAAAAGCTGCCGGAAATACATATACCGCAGATGTAAGCTCCGGAAGCGCGGAAGTTACGGTCGTGGCAACTCTGGCAGGAAAGAGCAGAACCTATACGCTCCATCTGACAAAAGACCAGGGAAATACAAACCTTGCGAACCTGACCGCCAGCACCAGCAACACTTATTCCGACAGTACGAAATGGCTGGCACTGACACCGGCATTTAGCGCAGACAAAACCAGCTACCGCGTCACCTATCTGGGCAGTTCTTTCCTGCGCATCTATGCAGAACCGGCAGATCCGTCTGCAGAAGTGACCATAGAAGCAGGAAAAGGCATCAGTAAGGTGATATACAAAGGAAAGGTGACAGGAAGTGGTTCTGCAGTCCGGCTTGATGCTTACTTTGACAGTGATGCTTCGATAGAAGAAGCGCAGGTAAAAATCGTTGTCACAGCAAAGACAGGAAAGAAAACAGAATACACTCTGACCATTCAGAGAAAAGAGACGATTTCCACACCGACACCGACGGTAACTCCCACACCAACGGCGACACCAAAGCCGACCCCTGTGCCGGAGAAATTCGGGGCATGGAAAACCGTATCAAAAGCAACGGTATTTGCACCGGAGAAACAGCAGCGAAAGGGAACAAAGGGAACTGTTCAGACCAGAACCGTCGGAAGGAAGCTGACCCCGACAATCCGGCTCAATACTAACGAATAATTAAATTGACAGGGTAAAACAGAGACAGCCTGGTAAAAGTCAGCGGGCTTGCGAGAGGAGATTCCATCCGTTCCTGGACTTCCTCCAACCGGAATATTGCAACGGTAGATTCCAGAGGCAGGATCACCGGAAAACGTGCCGGCAGGACCAGAATCACAGTGACACTCAGAAGCGGCAAAAAAGCGTACATCAATGTCACAGTGCAGAAGTCCATAGTCAGGACCGAAAAGATCACCGGTCTTCGCTCTTCCCAGACCATGAAACGAGGGGAGAAACTGACCCTGAAACCGGTTCTGACACCACTCACTTCCCAGGAGAAGATCATCTATAGTTCTTCAAACAAAAACGTGGCAGTCGTTTCTTCCAGAGGTGTGATCACCGCCAGAAAGAAAGGAACCGCAAGGATCACAGTAAGATCCGGAAAGAAATCTTATGTGATCAAAGTAACTGTTAAATAAAATTGTGACCGGCAAATAAACAGATACTTAAAATTATAAAATAACCTCAAAATGCCTTGAACCAAAAGAGAAAGAATGCTAGTATAAAACAAAGCATATTTCTTAGAAGTTCAGGGCATTTTTGCCGTCTAATTATTTTTTTCTAAAATCATTCAGAAATCCATGCTTTTAAATCCAATTAAATTCAGAAAGCAGGGGTTCGAAGTGGTGATGAAAATAGCACGATACGTTCTTGGATTCCTGTGTATAACAGGAGGTACTGCCTATGGCAAAAAGAAAGAACCGGAAAGTAACTGCAAAGAAGATCAGAAAAACGGAAATTACACTGACAGCGAACAGGAAGTACAAAGATACGGTGTTCCGGATGCTGTTTTCGGATCGTAAGAATCTGTTATCTCTGTATAATGCAATTAATGGAACAGCGTATGAGAATGCAGATGATCTGGAGATTGTGACACTTGAGAATGCGATTTATATGGGAATGAAGAATGACCTGGCGTTTATTATTGATACAAATTTATTTTTGTATGAGCACCAGTCAACCTATAACCCCAACATGTCGTTAAGAGATTTATTTCACCACTCTCAGCGGGGTCCACGCAGCGAAGCGCTCGTGGGACCCGCGTCCGCTTTGGGAGGTGCTATATTGGCTGGGGGGATAGTGTGAGTTGCGGGAGAGAGGGACTCCTGCAGATGCATCCCTGACTGACTCCCTCTCCCCCGCAACGTCCCCCTACCCTTATAACAATATACACAGGTGTCTTGACACCTATCATGTCTGGTGGTATACTGGCGGAAATGATAAAAGGAAAGTCCGGATTATCCGGCAAGAGGATAAAGAAATGAAAGAATATTACGACGCCATAATAGTAGGAACCGGAGCCGCAGGGCTTTACTGCGCTCTGAATCTGCCTTCCAGGATGAAAGTTCTGATGATCACAAAGCAACAGGCAGACCAGTCTGATTCCTTTCTTGCACAGGCGGAATCTGCATGCTCCGCGGAGAAGAAGACTATGACAACTATTTTGAAGACACCATGCGTGCAGGCCATTACGAAAACAACAAAAAAGCCGTAGACTCATGATCCGCAGTTCCAACAGCATCATCCGCGATCTCATCCGCCACAATGTCACCTTCGAACGTGATGCAAATGGCGAACTCGCATTCACCAGAGAAGGCGCACACTCACAGCCACGAATCCTTTTTTACGAGGATGTCACAGGCAAACAGATCACTCAGACACTCTTGAGCGAAGCCCAGACTAGGGACAACATCGAGATCTGCGAATACATGACCATGGTCGATCTGATCGCAAAGGGACAACATCTGCGGCGGTGTTATCATCATGGATGAGAAGAATAACGTATATCCGGTCCGCTCTCCATATGTAGTCCTTGCCTGCGGCGGTCTCGGCGGACTTTACAAAAACTCCACCAACTTCCCGCACATCGCCGGTGACGGTCTCGGAATCGCAATGAAACATCAGGTAGTACTCGAACATCTGGATTACGTGCAGATCCACCCGACAACCCTGTATTCCCACAAACCAGGCAGACGCTTCCTGATCTCCGATCTGTAAGAGGCGAGGGAGCACTCCTGTACGATAAGAACGGACAGCGATTCACAGAAGAACTTCAGCACGTGACCTCTTAAGCCAGGCAATCTTCGCACAGATGGAGAAAGACGACACAGAATTTGTCTGGGAAGACATGCGTCCTCTCGGCGAAGAAACGATCCTGAAACACTTCCCGAATATTTTCCACAGATGCATGGAAGAGGGCTTTGACCCGCGCAAAGAGCCGATTCCGGTAGTTCCGGCACAGCATTACTTCATGGGAGGAATCCAGGCAGACCTCGGAAGCCGCACCTCCATGAAGGGGCTTTATGCCTGCGGTGAGACAAGCTGCAACGGCGTTCACGGCAAGAACCGACTGGCAAGTAACTCACTTCTGGAATCTCTGGTCTTTGCAAGAAGGGCAGCAGATGATATTATATTTGCAGGAAAACCGGAAAAATGCCCGGTCAATACAATAGATACCAGCATGTACGAAGACCGCGACGCGATCCTCGACGGCTATCACAAAATGGTATGGAATGAAATCGAAGGATGAAAGAGACATGAACGAAATTACAATGAAAATGCAGGCAGATCAGCTGATCCGCATGGCATTACAGGAAGATATCACAAGCGAGGACGTTTCCACAAACGCAGTTATGCCGACTGCAACTAAGGGAACCGTAGACCTTATCGCAAAAGAAGATGGTGTTGTAGCAGGTCTTGACATTTACGCAAGAGTATTTACAATCCTTGACGAAAAAACAGAGATCGATTTTCACTGCAAAGACGGTGATGAAGTCAAAAAAGGTGATCTGATGGCAACGGTAACAGGTGACATCCGTGTTCTCCTTTCCGGAGAGAGAGTAGCACTCAACTATCTTCAGAGAATGAGCGGTATCGCGACCTACACCAGACAGGTTGCAAAACTTCTCGAGGGAAGCAATGTAACTCTTCTTGATACCCGTAAGACCACACCAAACTGCCGTATATTTGAGAAATACGCAGTAAGAGTCGGAGGCGGCTGTAATCACAGATATAATCTTTCTGATGGAGTCCTTCTTAAAGACAACCACATCGGAGCAGCAGGAAGTGTCACAAAAAGCCGTTCAGATGGCAAAAGCTTACGCACCGTTTGTCCGCAAGATCGAGATCGAGGTAGAGACTCTGGATCAGGTTAAAGAAGCAGTAGAGGCAGGAGCAGACATCATCATGCTCGACAACATGACACCGGAAGTAATGAAACAGGCAGTTGAACTGATCGACGGAAGAGCACAGACAGAATGCTCCGGAAACATCACAAAAGAAAATATCCAGAAGATCCGTGAGATCGGCGTTGATTTTGTTTCCAGCGGTGCACTGACACATTCCGCACCGATCCTTGACATTTCCATGAAGAATCTTCATGCAGTGTGAGAGGAGGGAATCTTATGAACACCGCGGAAAGACGTGGAGAAATCCTTAAGATCCTCCACAATGCGGATGCCCCGGTGGCAGCGAGAGAACTGGGCAGGCAGATTTGGGTCAGCCGTCAGGTCATTGTACAGGATCTGGCAGTGATCCGGGCATCTACGCAGGAATCCTCTCTACAACAAAAGGATATGTGATACAGCAGGACAGTAGTTTTACAAGAGAATTCAAGGTACGCCACAGTCAGGACAAAGCAGCGGAGGAGCTGAATCTGATCGTGGACTGTGGCGGTCATGTCAAAAATATAAGCATCAGCCACCGTGTTTACGGACGAGTTACGGCTGAGATGGATATCCGTTCCAGACAGGATGTAAATGAATTTGCAGAAGCACTCAGGAACAGCCGTTCAACGGTACTTTCAAGTGCCACATCCGGATATCATTACCATCTGATCGAGGCATCCAGTGAGGAGAGACTTGATCTGATCGAGAAACAACTGGGAGAGGCGGGATTCCTTGCACCGCTTCAGCCTGGGAACAGACTACAGGGAAAGGAAAGATAAAGTTATGACGATCAAAGAAATTCAGCAGGAGATCCTGCGTATGAAAAAAGAGCAGGATGTCTGCATCCTTGCACATGCTTATCAGGGACAGGAGATCCTGGAAGTTGCAGATTATATGGGAGACTCCTACGGACTCAGCGTGCAGGCTGCCAAGAGCGACTGCAGCGGCGTGATCATGTGCGGTGTGCGTTTTATGGCAGAAACCTGCAAAGTATTAAGCCCGGACAAAAAAAGTCTGGCTTGCAAACCCGGTTGCAGGATGTCCAATGGCAGAGCAGCTTGACCTGGAAGGTCTTCGCAAACTCAAGGCAGAATATCCGGATCATGCAGTTGTTGCCTACATTAACACAACTTCTGAACTCAAGACAGAGTGCGACGTGTGCGTGACTTCTTCTTCCGCAGTCCAGATCTGCAGCAAACTGGAAAACGACAAGATCCTTTTTATCCCGGACCCGAACCTCGGACGCTTCGTAGCTGAGAAACTTCCGGAGAAAACATTCGCATTCTACAAAGGTGGATGTCCAAGACATATCGTAGTCAGTGCCAAAGATGTCGAAAAAGCAAAACAGGCACATCCGGACGCACTTCTTCTGGTACATCCGGAATGCCGTGAAGAAGTCGTAGAGAAAGCCGACTACGTTGGTTCCACAACAGGAATCATGGATTTTGCAAAAAAATCTCCGAACAAAGAATTCATCATCGGAACAGAGAACAGCATCGTAGAACATTTACAGTTCGAATGCCCGGATAAGAAATTTTTATCCACTGTCTGTCATGCTGACCTGTATGAACATGAAGATCACCACTCTGATGGATATTTACAACTGCCTCAAAGGAACAGGCGGAGAAGTGATCGAACTTCCAGAAAACGTAATAGAAGGAGCCGGCCGCTGCATTCACCGCATGGTGGAGCTTGGAGGCTGATAAAGAGAGAATAATAAACTGTCATTCGCAGATACTATAGTCGGTATCATGGTGCGCGCGGCAGTTTTTTATTATAGAAATAAAAAAAAGACAGTCACTGACGGTTTGTGACTGTCCTTTTAATTATAAGCTTATAATTAAAAACTGTAATTTCCTGAATTAGCCAATGCTGTTGACAGCTTTAGACAGACGGGAAATCTTTCTTGCACAGTTGTTTTTGTGATAAACACCTTTAGATGTTGCTTTGCTGATTGTAGAGATAGCCTCTGTAAGAGCAGCCTGTGCAGCAGCTTTATCGTTTTTCTGAACTGCAGTTTCTACTTTCTTGATGGAAGTTTTAACAGCAGAACGGATAGATTTGTTTCTAGCAGCTTTAGTTCTGTTTACTAAAATTCTTTTCTTTGCAGATTTGATGTTAGCCAATTGGTACACCTCCATTTCAGATTTATAATAATGTGTCGTTGTCACAGAAACAGACACGGGCGTTCCTGTAAACATGCTTATATATATTATTATATTTATCCTGGATTGTCAATAGGAAAATCCATAAATGTCAAAAAAATGACAGAATATAGCAACTTTGAAAGTATGCCCCGATTTATCTCTGGATTTTTGTACATAATTATTCCGGGAATTACAAAAAGTAATAGTGATGGTTCAGTACTTTCACAGTTATGCACGATATACAAGGCAAAATCCTGGCATTGCAGGTGATCTGGAAGGGATTTTGACCAGGTTACTGTGAATGGGGAGAACAGTAATCAAATCATACAGCATCAGGAGGATACGATATGGCTGGCAGCAGAAGGATTCGAACAGACCTTGCACTGGAAACAACGGAGCGGTTTGCACAGGAAAATACGGAGATCCGGGGTGTGGAGATCCAGGAAGACTACGATGAGGAAAAAGACATCCGACAACGGTCGTGAAGATCGTTACAGAAAACGGGGCGAAGTCCATGGGGCGTCCGCAAGGAAATTATATTACAATAGAAGCTCCGGATCTTTCAAATGCGGATGAGGATTATCACAGAGAAATTTCACAGGAGATCTCACGGCATCTGAGGGAACTGATCGATCTGGAAAAGGAAAAATCAATTCTCGTGGTGGGGCTTGGAAACGCAGCGATCACAGCAGATGCACTGGGACCGCATGTGATTGAGAATCTTCATATGACACGGCATCTTATCAGGGAGTATGGGCTTCGCGGGATCGGGCAGGAAAAAATACACTGCGTCAGCGGAATCGTGCCGGGTGTTATGGCGCAGACAGGAATGGAGACGGCAGAGATCGTGCAGGGCGTTGTTTCAGAGACGAAACCGGATGTGGTGGTTGCAATCGATGCACTTGCAGCGCGGAGTGTGCGAAGACTGAACCGGACGATCCAGATCACAGATACGGGAATCCACCCGGGATCCGGAGTAGGAAATCACAGGAATGGTCTCACGGAAGAAAATCTTCAGGTGAAAGTGATCGGGATCGGCGTGCCGACAGTTGTGGATGCGGCGACGATCGTGCATGATTCAATGGAGCACCTTCTGGATGCATTGGAGGAAACGGAGCAGAAGGAATTTCTGGAGGAGATGATCGCACCGAATCTTTACAGTATGTTTGTGACACCGAAGGATGTGGACGAGACGGTGAAATATCTGAGCTTTACGATCTCAGAAGGCTGAATATCGCTTTTTCTGAAGTGTGATCGCATGCAGTGGAAGTGGATTCTGTAAATGGAAGGAAGAGTAACAGGAACGGGCATAATTCCAGAATTTTTATCATAGGATACCTTGAAAGAGGTGATTCTGTGACAAGGACCCGGAAGACGATCTGTACTCTCATGTGCCTGGCTTTTTTTGCTGTGCTGGCAGTGATGCCGGGTTCTTTTATCCTGCAGAAAAATGTATACAGGCAGCTGCCGCTGTTTCGATTTCTCGAGCGGAAAGCTGCCCGTGATTTCCAACGGAAAGACCCCGATACGTATGCGAAGATTGTGGAAAACCATACGGAATCTCTCGGCGCGATGGTGGAAAAAGAGAATGAAGAGGTGCGGGACGAGCAGGAGAAAGCCGTGGCGGAGAATTCTGTGGGACAGGCTGAAGATGTAGAGAGAAAAACAGAAGATGTGGAGCCAACAGAGACGACAGAAGGTGTGAAGAAAACAGAGTCGACAGTTACAGCGGAGGCAGAACCGGGACAGGCACAGACAGAAATAAAGACAAAAGAAGAGGATAAACAGCAGCAAAAAGAGCCTTCTGAAGATGAAAATATAAAACAGACAGAAAAAGATTCTGAAAAAGAAACAGATAAATCTCAGCAGGACAAACCTGCCACTGTCATACCGGAAGTAACGCAGACTATCTTGGCTTCAAACAGCATACAGCCTGCACCGCGCATCGACCTCTCACCGCAGACCCTCGCAGATTACGACTACCTCATGAATCAGTTTTTCATCGTAGATTCACAGACCACTACAAATGCAGATCAGTTAAATGCAGCAGAACTTCTCGGAGAAGACCTGACCATACAGAAAGATGCCGCGAAACCGCAGATTTTGCTCTATCATACACATTCGCAGGAAGCTTTTGCGGATTCAAGAGAAGGCGCGGTTGAAGATACGATCATCGGTGTGGGAAATTACCTGACAGAACTACTGGCTAAAAACTACGGATATCAGGTGATTCACGTGACAGAAGCCTTCGATATGGAAAGCGGCGAGCTGGACCGCAGTGCCGCCTATGATTATGCGGGACCGTATCTGGAAATGATTCTGGAAGAAAATCCTTCGATAGAAGTTGTGATCGACCTCCACCGTGACGGCGTGCCCGAAAACCGACACCTCGTGACTGAGATCAATGGAAAACCAACCGCGCAGATCATGTTTTACAATGGACTGAGCTATACGATCGCGCGAGGAAACCTTACTTATCTGCCGAACCCATACATTCAGGACAACCTGGCGTTTTCATTCCAGATGGAATACCAGGCGGCACAGTATTATCCAGATTTTTACAGAGGTATCTACCTCGCCGGATACCGTTACAACCTCCACCTGCGCCCAAGATCCGTCCTCGTCGAAGCCGGAGCCCAGACCAACACTGTCCAGGAAGTAAAAAACGCTATGGAGCCATTCGCAGATATTTTAAACCGCGTACTGCAAAATTAAAAATGGAATCCTGGAATATAAAAACATATCATAACTGGTAACAAAGCAATCTGTTTTGATATATACAAACACATGTTCTTAATATATGATTTTAAATGTAAATTAATTCCGGAAAATTTACATTATCTAAAATAAAATCATATAAAAGGAGAACATACAAATGACAAAAGAAAAAATTACACGCTCAGAATTAAAAGAGAAACGTACAGCAAACCGTAAGGTGTTCGAAAATCAGGATCACTCCCGAACAGTAGAAATCTATATGGAACCAGTCCATTATGAAGATGAGGATGGAAGCTGGAAAGAAATGGATGACACATTAGAGGAAGTTGCATTTGGAAGAAGTATTGGCGGAACGGGAAACAGAAAATTCTGCAATAATAAAGGCAAGCTGGCGATTCAGCTGATGGACAGTGCAGAACCGGCAGCAACGGCATCACTTACAATGGACACCTGTGCTCTACGATGGGGAATGGAAGGTGCAGCGGCTTCTGTTAAAGCTGAAAAAACAGAAGATAATCTTGTTACATATCCGGGGATTTTTGAAAACACGGATCTGCAGTGCAGAGTGCATGGCGAAGGACTTAAAGAAGACATTATTCTTCACAGCCCGGAAGCAGTCAGAGAAGAATACGCAATGTTATACCAGATGACAGAAGTAACTCCTGTTCTGGAAAATAACTGTGTGCATTTTCTGGATACAGACGGAGAAGAAGTATTTTGTGTCCATGCACCATGCATGAGAGATGCAGCAGGACAAAAAACAGAAGCGATTCTTCTTAAATCAGAAAATCTGGAAGAGAATATTTGCCGCATTACATTTCTCCCGAATCAGATGTGGCTGAAAGCCCAGGAACGTATCTACCAGTTGTGATCGACCCAGTAACAACTACATCAAAGAAAGCTTCCGAAATCTATGATGCCCATGTGGATTCTCTGTATGAAGAGGATAATTTCAGAAAAGTATTATTCTGAAAACGATGGGAGGAGATGAAGTACAGAGAAGCTTTATACGTTTTGAGCTTCCTGAAATGAAAACCGGAGATATGGTAGTGAGTGCCAGACTGGTGCTTGTATCTCTGGCAGAGGACAACAAAGAACGTACTGTAGAAGTACATAAAGTTCTTCATGCATGGAACTCGAATTCTATTAACTGGTATAATAAGCCGCTGTACTCTGAAACAATAGAAGATCTGTGCTGTTATAAAGGCGATAAACAGAAATATATCACCATGGATATCACCCGTATGGTGAAAGACTGGTATCAGAATGGTGGAAACTATGGTCTGATGCTGAAAGACGATTATGAATTATCTGGATATACAGAATTTCTTTCATCCGATTGTGACAATGGATACCAGGATATGAGACCGAGAATTGATATTTCTTATGTGAACTATTCTGGTCTGGAAGATTACTGGACTTATCACAGTCAGGATGCGGGAAGAGCCGGGACAGTTCATGTGAATGATTATAATGGAAATCTGATCATGATTCATGACACGATGAACACAGAAGGCAGCCTTGAGCCTATGGCACTTTCGCATGTGTATAACAGTAACAACTGTGCCACAGATCTGGGATATGGATATGGATTTGCACTGAACTATCATCAGACACTGGTAAAAACAAAGATTGGAGGCACTGATTATTACAAACATACAGACGGAGATGGTACGATTCATTATTTTTATTATGATTCTACTGAGAAGAAATGGAAAGACGAATCTGGTCTGGAGCAGACTCTCACAATTCACACGGATGGAACAGAGCAGCTTGTAATTCATGACAAAGAAGATAATCAGCTCCGGTTCCGTAATGGATGGCTGGTAAAAGTTCAGGATAAAAATGGAAATTGTTTATCCATATCCTGGGCAGAGCAGAGAATCATTTCCATTACAGATGGATCAGGAAGAAAAACAACGCTTGATTACCTGTTAGACAATAATGGAAAACGTACTACACTGACACAGATTACAGGTCCTTCCGGAAATAAAAAGACATTTACTTACGGCAGCGGCAATCTTACAGGCATTACAGATATTGACGGCGAAAAAGTAAAATACGTCTACAATGGAAATCATATGCTGACAGAAGTTCATAATATTGACGGATATTCTGTAAAATACGGTTATTACGGAACAAAACCTTATCGTGTAAAGAGTATTACAGAATATGCCGGAACACAGAAGGGCAACAGTCTGTCTCTGACTTATGGATACAACAGCACGAAGTTTACAGACAATAAAAAACGAAGCGAAATATACCGTTTTAACAACAGCGGAAACCTGATTCACATTCATGATGGATTCGGACATGCAGCCAGTGGAAAATATAACCGCAGTGGAAATCATGTGAATTGCCTGGAAAATGCAACAAAGTTACAGACAAATGTTGTTCAGCTTCTGAAAGATCCGATCATTCAGGCTGCAACGTGTGGCTGGAAAACAGAAATCAGTTCAGATGGCAGTGGAAAGACTGAAATCAATACGAATACCGCGTTATGTAAAGTTGGCAATCGCTCATTAAAACTGGAGAGCACAGCAAAGACAGGATCCGTATGCTGGTATCAGGATGTGTCACTCCTGAAAGGGCAGACATACACAGCTTCCATGTTTGTAAAAGTTACAAAAATGGATCGAGCATCAGATGGTGCAGTGTTCCTGAGAGCAAGATATCAGGATAAGGATAATGTATGGCATTACGAAGACAGTGAACAGCTGAAATCGACAACAACAGATTTTATCCATCTGCACAAAACATTTACACTTCCGGCAGATATTGTAAAAACTTCCGTAAGAGTTTATCTGGTAGCAATGCATACGATCTGCACAGTATATGGTGATATGGCACAGCTGGAAACAGGAAGTACAGTCAGCCGCTGCAATCTGGTGGATAATGGAGACTTCCATCTTGGAACCACATCTGGTTTTACAAAAACAGGAAGTTTTGAGGATGGACTGACTTCTGTTGGAACCTCTAATATTATTCCGGTGCAGAGTGCAATCGTCGTGTCTGCTGCAAAGAGTACAGTCTATGCAACTCCATCCTTAAACGGCACAAAGGTTGTGGAAGTGACAAAAGGTACACATCTGTATGCACTCTGTTATGAGAAAAATGAAGATATCTACTGGTACAAGGTACGTACTGCGGCAGGAAAGCGGGGATATCTTCATGGTGGTCATGCAACTGCGTATCTGGGAGGCAATACAGGAGACCATTCGGCAGTGGTTGGAGTTTCCGGTGCGGTTTTACGATCTTCAGCATCGGACAGCGGAAGCATTGTAGAAGAAGCAATTCCAAGAGGAACATGTGCGGCGGTGCGTTCTGTAAAAACAGATGCGGATGGAAAAAACTGGCTCTATCTGGGAATGCAGATTGATAAAAAACGCTATACCGGATATATGAAAGAAGATTCTGTTTTGTCCCATCCAGATATTGCACATTAAAGCAGGAACCGGCAGTATACCGTCTGGCATCAGAAACAGTCACAGAAGGTGTCGGAGGACTGGAAAAACATATTTTCCGCTTTATGGGTGAGCCGAAAGTATCCAAACGACTGACAAAGGTTCTGGATCTTACAGGAAAGAAAGGCGATACCTTCATGGTAAACGCATGGGGAAGGGGAACCTGTCTTCCGGAAACAGACAATGATAAGAATCGCCGATTTGGTGTCGAAGTTGTTTTTGTGGCAGCAGATGACACAACTGATGTGCATTACACAAATTTCAGCCCGGATATTCTGGACTGGCAGTTCCTGAGTGATATTTATGTCGCCAAGAAAGACTACAGCAAAGTAAAAATTTCCTATACTTATTGCAAAAATGCAAATACAGCGTATTTTGACGGTCTGTCTCTTTATCGTGAAGAGTTTGGACAGACCTATACATATGATGATAAGAACAACCTGGTTTCAGCGGTAGATTCTCAGAAGAATGCAACAAAATTTGAGTACAATGCCGGAAGTGATCTGACGGGTATTACAGATCCTAAGGGAAGCAAATACACTTACACATATGACAAAAAACATAATGTGATCAGTGGAAAATCTTCTATGGGAATTCTGAACCGACTTGTCTACGATGATAAAGGAAATATTACACGCAGCGGAGTTGTGAAGCCGGATGAAACGGAGAAAGGCATCTGGTGGAACGTACTTTTACTGCTGACAAGAACCATGTATCAGCTGTGACCGATGCAGAAGGAAATAAAGTACAGTATGAATGGGATACATCCAGAGATCTGCTCCGCTCACTGACGGATGGGGAAGGAAACAAGCTTTCCTATGGTTATGATAAGGCAGAACGTCTTATATCTGTTTCTCAGAATGTAACGGTTGATGGAAAAAAACAGGTGGTAAAAAACATCTACACCTACACAAAAGACAGGCTTGCGGGGATTGAGCATAATGGATTCAATTATGGATTTACCTATGATGTGTTTGGAAATACTACTGCTGCATCAATTGCAGGTAATCAGGTGATTTCTTATGAGTACGAAGCACAGAATGGAAAGCTGCTGAAAACAATTTATGCAAATGGCGATGAAATTCGCTACACTTACGACACACAGGATCGTTTTTCTATAAGCTATCTGAAGCCAGCAGGATCATCAGAACAGCGACTGAACAGTTATATTTATAATAAAGAGGGAAGCCTTTGCAAGGTGACAAATCATTTATCTGGCAAAACTTATGAACTGGATTATGATTTCCTTGACCGACTGATGCGTGTACGTGACGAAAGCGGCGTATGCTATGAATATACTTATGATGCAAATAATCAGATGATCAGAATGTTCCATACAGATGGCAGAGCAAAACTGACAACAGGATATACCTATGATAAGGATGGACGAGAAAAAGAAGTTCGTGTGGCAGGTAAATTTACCAGATCTACAGATTATGACAATCTTGGAAGAGTAACCAAACAAAGTTTTTTCTGCGGAGAACGGTGATACAAGTATGTCTATGACATATAAATATCCAGATGCAGAGAAAAATAAAGAATACGCATTACCGTCTGAAATGGATGTACAGGAATGCAGCTACAGTTATAAATATGATCGAAACGGAAATATTACGGAAATTCAAAGAGTACCACATAAGGGTTCGACAGAGAAAATTTTAAAAGACACCTTCCAGTATGATGAACGTAATCAGCTGATTCGTGAAAACAGTCAGAGCCAGGACAAAACAATTGTCTATGCATACGATCAGGGTGGCAATCTGAAGTCTGTAAAAGAATATGCGTACACCGAGGGAACCTTACCGGAAACTCCGGTTCACGAGGAAACTGGTACATACAGTAGCACATGGAAAGACCAGCTCCTGAATTGGGATGGTACTGCCATGACTTATGATGCAGTCGGCAATATGCTTACCAGGGAGATACTGTTTACACATGGACGATGGGACGTAAACTTGCCTGTGTAGATAATGGTAGAAAAGCTCAGTATTTTTATGATCATACCGGTGCCAGAGTGAAGAAAGTGGTGGATGGCGTTATCACAAATTATCATATGGCAGGAGATCTGCTTGCATCTGAAACCTGTAATGGAGGGACTACATGGTATGTTTATGATTCAGGTGCAAATCTTGTGGCAATAATTATTGCTGGAAAATACTATTACTACGTGAGAAATGTTCAGAATGATATTGTGGCACTGGTTGACGATTCTGGAAAAACTGTAGTAAACTATGTTTATGACAGTTGGGGAAAACTGTTAAGCATTACCGGCAGCTCAAAGACACCGTAGGCATCCAGAACCCATTCCGCTACAGAGGTTATTATTACGACAATGAAACAGGAATGTACTATCTCAAAAACCGGTATTATGACCCGGGGTTGAGAAGGTTTATTGGGTCTGATGCAATAACAACAGTGGAAGCATCATTAGAAACTTTTCATAATAGAAATCTTTATATTTATTGTAACCAGAATCCAATTGTAAGAAGCGATAGTAAGGGTAATATATGGCAGGTGTTATTGGCCGGAGCAGTCGGTGCTGGAATTTCTCTCGGTTATCAGTTAGTATTTGAAAAAAAAGAGTTGAACATGAAAACTGTTGCACAGGCTACGTTAGATGGTATTGTAATGGCAGTAGGTGCGAGTGCTGCAACGGTAGGATGGCAAATTGTCACAAATGTAGCAACAAGTGTGATAAGTGGAATTATGAACGAAGATGATGGTATGGAAATTGCGTGTCAGGCTACAGTTAGTGGAGCTCTTGCATATTTTGGTGGCAAAGGAAATGACTTTGCAGGCATAGAAGCTAAATGGAAATTTAAAGTTAGTAGTAATGCTGAAGTAAAGGACATAAATATAAGAACGCAGTTAAATGAAATTGCAGGAAATCAGTCAAACGAAAAACTAAAAGAGGAATTTATAATATGACTAGTTCGACAGTAAGAGGAAATGGGGCTTCAAGAGGTGTCTCAAAAGGATATTCTGGTTATATGGGACCGATTATAGGAGAAGAACGGAGATATAATGGAAAAGTTACGATATATTCACATTTGTATTATGGAAAAGACAAATCAATTGTAAAGCGTGTATATAAGATCGTATGATGTTATCCCGAATCTTCATCTGAAAGGAATTAGGTGAAAAGATGTGTTGGAGTTAATAAAAGAAATCATAGTAGTTATATTGGCGATTGATATAATTTGTAAAGGGTGTCAGAGACACATGCTTAGGCCGTATAGTAAGGGAGGGAATATTTTTAGTGATGAAAATACTCGAATTGCAATGCGTGAGAATG
>ENA-OQIM01000192-OQIM01000192.1-human-gut-metagenome-genome-assembly--contig:-NODE-192-length-21555-cov-4.082462_pt1 | contig 21555 bp, 20 predicted proteins | sample MGYA00242579_ERZ504744 | MGnify/ENA primary metagenome ERZ504744 (study PRJEB26092, sample SAMD00036441) | human gut metagenome | host: Homo sapiens | study: EMG produced TPA metagenomics assembly of...
TCCGGCTTTTTCAAGCTCCCAAACGGCGGTACGGATAGCGTCGATACTTTCCCGGTTGATGTAGGACAGCCCGAAGTATAGTCCCAATCCTCCGGCAGGGACAGCATTTGAGATAACAGCCCCTTTGCCTTTAAGGAAAGCTCCTTATTGCGTAAGTGGTGGTTGCTCATTACGGTGTAGCCTGTGTTGCGTTCCACACGGAAAACTGCCATAGCTTCATCACTCCTTTTGCTGTGGATTTGTTACGCAGTAGAACGGCGATTTTGAGGGTTTAGGTATCAAGTATCGCCTAAGTGGTTTTCGCACTCGCAAAGCCGCTTGTAGCAAGGCTTTTTCTGCCCCTACTGCGTAACAAAGGGCATGAAAAAGCGGCGTTCCTGTTCTTCCGTGTGGAAGTGGGAAACGCCGCTTGTGCGGTGCAATATTTAGTTGTAGTACAAACCATGCTTGTCCGTTGTCCGAAAAACCTTGATTTTACTGTGTTTCAAAAAGTATCGTTATCTAACCTCATCTTTCGACAGGCCGAGCTTCCAGAGGATGATCGACGACATCGAGGACGGGAAAATCAACTGCGTTGTGACAAAGGACTTATCCCGCTTAGGCAGAAACTACATTCTGACCGGCCAATACACAGAAATCTACTTCCCAAGCAAAGGCGTCCGCTACATTGCGATCAACGACAATGTGGACACCCTCAACGGAGAAAGCGAGCTTGCCCCATTCCTGAATATCCTGAACGAGATGCACGCCCGCCAGACCAGCAAAAAGGTCAAGGCCGCCATGCGGACACGGTTTGCAAACGGCGCACACTACGGAGCCTACGCCCCGCTGGGTTATATCAAAGACCCGGATAAGACCGGGCATCTTCTGGTTGACACGGAAACAAGGTGGATTATCGAAAAGATCTTTGACCTTGCCGTTCATGGCAGAGGGGCGGCCAGCATCACACGGATTTTGGTGGAAGCAAAAGTACCCACCCCCGGATGGCTGAACTTCCAGAGGTACGGCACTTTCGCCAATATCTATGCCGGAGCGCCGGAGGAAAAAGCCTATGCGTGGACGATAGCGCAGGTCAAAAGCATCTTGAAAGAGGAAACCTACATCGGTCACAGCGTACACAATAAGCAGAGCAACATTTCATTCAAGAACAAGAAAAAGGTACGCAAGCCGAAAGAGGAATGGTATCGTGTGGAGAATACCCACGAAGCGATTATCTCCGAAGATGTGTTCCGACAGGTGCAGGAGCAGATTGCCAGCAGACGCAGACGGCAAAAGGACGGCACAACGCAGATTTTTCAGGCTGGTAAAGTGTGCGGACTGCGGCTGGTCGCTGGCATACGGCGAGAATAAGCAGAACAAAACCCCGTATGGCTACTATCATTGCAGCAAGAACGGACAGGGACTGCGCCAATGCTCCATGCACTACATCCGCTATGATGTGCTTTACGCCTATGTCCTCTCCCGCCTGCAATACTGGTCACAGCAGGCCCAGCAGGACGAGGACAAACTTCTGAAAAGGCTGCTCAACGCCAGCGATAAGGAACGCAGCTCTGCGAGGGAGAAACAGGCATCCGAACTGAAAAAAGCCGAGAAGCGAAAAGCAGAGGTTGACGGGCTGTTTGCCAAGATGTACGAGGACTGGGCTGCCGGACGCATTACAGAGTACAACTTCAATATGTTGTCCGAGAAGTATCAGGGCGAACAAAAGGAGCTGGACGAGAAAATCCAGCAGCTTCACGAAGCGATGGAAGCCGTTGCGCAGACCGCCGTTGACGCTGAAAGTGGGTAGGCTGATGAGGCAGTATGTCAACCCTACGGAGCTGACCGCCGAACTGCTGAATACGCTGATTGAAAAAATCTTTGTGCATGAAGCGGTTAAGGGCGAGGACGGCAGCCGGGAGCAGGAAGTAGAGATTTTCTATCGCTTTATAGGCAAAATCGACTGACACATCTTTTTTACCCAACAATATCTTTAACTAAGGGAAAATGGGATTTCGGTTCCGGATGCGGTGATGCTGGATCGGATGGCGGAGCTGTTTGAGGTGCCGGTGAGTGTGCTGCTGGGCGGCGGGCTGGAAGTAGAGGAGGAGCAGCCTTCGGAACTGAATGAGATTGCACAGCAGCTTGCGGTCTTAAATGATCAGCTGGTGCAGCAGGCAGTGCGGAGACGGAAAGTGATCCGGTATGCGTTTGTTGGTGTGTTTGCGGCGATCTTTGTTCTGATTGGAGCGGCGATCGGACTTCGGGTGTACACGGAATCACAGCTGCGGGATGAAGCGTCGCTTCGCACGGTTCGTTATGAATGCACGCTCGACGGGGAATCATATGTATATGAAGCTTCCTATAACAGCCAGTATCAGATCCTGTACGAGGGCGGCGATGCCTGGATTTCGAACCATGTGCGGCCGGAGCAGTACGAGGATGTGAATGTGCTGTCGGCGCAGATGCAGGATTACTTCGAAGAAAAAGGCGGAACATGCACGATCATTGACAAAAATCCGTAAAAGTTTTGTATTATTGTATTTTTTTATGGTTTTGGGTATTTTATCTGCCCGGTAATTCCTCTCTTCTGATATAATGGTAACAATGCATTATACTTAGAGGGAGGAATTTTTATGTCACAGACACAAACCCGGCGGAGTTCTCAGGTCGATCTGCTTCATGGCCCGATCCTGAAATCTCTGCTGCTTTTTGCCCTGCCGATCATGGCGTCCCGCGTGTTTCAGCAGATTTACAACACGATGGATACCCTGATCGTCGGCTATACACTCGGCGACTCGTCGATTGCGGCGATGGGTGCCTGCTCGTCGATCTATGAGATGATGACCGGATTTACGTTCGGCGTTGGAAACGGTCTTGCGATCGTCACGGCGCGCTGCTTTGGACGGCAGGAGACGGACCGGATGAAAAAATCGGTTGCATCCTGTATCGTCATCGGCGTTGCCGTCACACTGGTAGTTACCATTCTGGCGACGATCTTCATGCATCCGCTGCTGCGCCTACTGAAAACACCGGCGGAGATTCTTGAGGAATCCTACAGCTATATTTCGATTCTCTCGATTTTCCTGTTCGTCATGTTCGCCTACAACCTGTGCTCCGGCCTGCTGCGGGCGATCGGCAACAGCTTCATGCCGCTTGTGTTCCTGATCTTTTCATCGCTGGTGAACATCGTGCTCAATCTGCTGTTTATCCGCACGTTCGGCATGGGTGTCCGGGGTGCCGCGATTGCAACCGTCATTGCACAGGGCATTTCCGTTGTGCTCTGCCTGATTTATATTGTTACGAAAGCGAAAATCCTGCTTCCGGAAAAACGCCACTTCGCGCTGGACCGCGGACTGTACGCAGATCTGCTGGCGCAGGGATTTTCGATGGGATTTATGAGCAGTATCATTTATGTCGGTTCGATCGTTCTGCAGCCGGGCATCAACAGCCTCGGATATGAAACTATCGCCGGACATACCGCTGCGAGAAAGCTGTTTTCGTTCTCCATGATGCCGCTTTCCTCCATGGCGCAGGCCGTCAACACTTACGTTGCACAGAACCGCGGCGCAGACAACTGGGAGCGCGTGCGGAAAGGCATCCGTTACGCTTACATTTTCTGCTTCAGCGTAACCGCGTGCCTGATTGTAATCGTCACCCCGCTTGCACCAACCATGGTACACCTGATCTCTGGTTCATCCGACCCGACCGTCCTCGGAAACGGAGCCCGCTACCTCCGCGTAGCCATCCCGTTTTTCTTCGCCCTTGGTCTTGTCAACTGCAGCCGTCTGGCACTGCAGGCACTCGGAGAGAAAATTCTGCCGTTGCTGTCGAGCTTTATTGAGCTGTTTGGAAAGATTATCTTTGCCATGGTATTCATTCCACGCTACCACTACAGCGCCGTAATCTGGTGCGAACCGATCATCTGGTGCTTCATGGCTGCGGAGCTTGTGATTTCACTGTATCGAAATCCTTATATGAGAAAAGGGAAGACAGGAAACTGATTTTTAAATGAAAAAATTACCGGCCAATGCACGGAAAAATCTGTGTGTTGACCGGTAATTATATATCACATTATATTATTCATAGCAGGCACTGAATGCAGGTCTCATTTCTTCATTTTAAAACACCACCCTTATAATGTTTATTATTATATACGTATAAAACTAAAATATCAATTTTAGAAAGCATTATAAAACGACGGCATAATAAAAATTTGTGGGATTATGGTGTATACTTGAGTTTCGAATCATGGAAAATATAAAGTCAGCATATTTTTATAAAGATCTTTTTAGTCAGGTGATGCAATGAACATTCTATGGAGTTCCATGCTGCTTCTCGGAATCGCATATGGCGCGCTGCAGGGACGGATGCCGGAGGTGACGGATGGGGTGATTCAGGCTTCGAGGGAGGCGGTGGTGCTGGCGGTTTCGCTGGTTGGGGTGACGGGGTTCTGGGCAGGGCTGATGGAGATTGCGAAGAAGGCGGGAGTGATTGACGGGCTGGTGAAACGAATGGGGCCGGTGATGCGGTTTCTGTTTCCGGAAGTGCCGGAAGACCATCCTGCGATGCGGGCGGCGGGGATGAATATGATCTGTAATGTGTTTGGACTCGGCGCGGCTGCGACGCCGCCGGGGCTTGCGGCGATGGAGCGGTTTGAGGAGCTGGAGGAAGAGCGGCGGAAAATGAGAAACCCGGCCGCAGTTCCAGAAGGAACCGCAAACCGGGAAATGTGTACGTTTTTGATTTTAAATATTTCTTCTCTGCAGCTCATCCCCGTCAACATCATTGCGTACCGCAGTCAGTACGGCAGCGTCCACCCAACAGCAATTGTCGGACCGGCGCTTGCTGCGACGGCTGCGAGTACGATTGCGGCGGTGGTGTTTTGCAAAGTGATGGAAAGAATGGGGCGATGATTATTCAGATTACTCAGCCAGGTGCCGTTTACAAAGACATCGGTCTCGCTTCCGTCTTCGTGAATACCCACGATATGCAGGTCATCCGATCCAACCATAAAGTCAACGTGGATCAGGGAATCGTTGATACCTTTTGCGAGGATTTCTTCATCACTCATATCCATAAATCCGTCCAGCACCTCGGAAAAGCCGGCGCCGGCGGCAACGTGGCAGCATGCGTTCTCGTCGAACAGAGTGTTAAAGAACATCAGACCGGACTGGTTGATCGGGGACTCCTTCGGAACGAGTGCAACCTCGCCGAGCATCGCGGCGCCCTCATCCATCGCGAACATTTTCTTCAGAACCTCTTCGCCCTGTTCTGCGTGGCAGTCGACAACCTTTCCGTCCTTAAAATCAACGGTAAAGTTGTTGATAACCTGGCCGGACCAGCTTAACGGTTTGGTGGAAACGAGGCGGCCTTCACATTTGCCGCGCATCGGCTGGTGAAAACTTCTTCGGTCGGCATATTCGGGACATAGAAGGTATTGTTCATATGGTTGATATCGCCAGCGCCGCTCCACTTTGCGTCCGGAATCAGTTCAACTGTGAAATCGGTGCCGTTTTTGCTGGTATAATGCAGTTTGCGGAACGCCTGTTCATTCAGCCAGTTGGCTTTTTGGGTCATGCGGTCACAGTGTGCCTGCCAGATTTTTTCAACATCTTCGCCTTCTTTTAAATACAGGCAATCAAAAATAGCATTCCACAGCTTCTCAACCGCAATATCCTCCGGCTCGCCCGGGAATACTTTTCTGGCCCATGCCGGTGACGGAGCGGCAACGATCAGCCACTGATGTTTTCCGTCGAGCTGATCGCGGTATTTTTTCGTTACTTTCCCGCGCATCTGACGGACGGTAGAGAGCAGATCGGCAGAGATGCCGGCAAGCTCATCCGGATCGGAGGAGTCAATGAAAATGCGGACCGGAAGATCTACGGTCATCTGTTTGAGGCGCTCCTCCTCCCAATTCTGAACCGTACCGAGTGTTTCGGCTGTGGCGTACTGATAACTCAGCTTGTTAATCGGACCACACTCCCAGATCAGCTCAACATAGCTTGCACCGGCTTTGTAACACTCTTCCGTGACCATGGTAGCAAGCAGAACCTGATCCACACCGGCCTGCAGACGGACACGCTGTCCTTTCTGTACATTTGCGCCGATTTTTACGATCAGCTTTGCGTATTCTCTTAATTTTGCTTCATTCATGATAAAAAACTCCCTTTTTGTAAAGTTTAAAACTGGAATGGATCGTTAAACGATCCATAGTACGAAACCGGCTCGCCTGCAGTCAGCAGATGGTGTACGTCGCCAACAGTCTGGCAGCGGAAGTACACTTCGCCCGGTTTGCGTTCCTCACTTCCGACGATTGTGACAGAAGTCGGCGCCAGAAACATACCCTGCCAGAGCTGGTTGGTGTCATATTCAGCAAGTGGGACAGTGCCACGCAGGTAACGCCGAGATGACAGAAGCAGACGATGACAGCCTCGCGGTTCGTCTCATCAGAGGCATGATAGCGATAGCCGTCCCGTACATAGCCGTAGTGTGCAAGCAGCGTATCGAGTCCGTCGGTCACAAAACGGTAATTTTCGTCCATATTTCCGGTTTGCATGATCGGATTTTTCGTCCAGAGATGATTGTCATAGAGATCCCGGTTTGCGTCGAGTACATCCGGCAGAAAATCCCACGGAATCCGGCGCTTCCCGGTTTCCGGGTCAATGACAGGCGCATCAAATTCGCGCAGCCATGGAAGAATTTTGGCTTCGCGATCCGCGTTTTTCAGTGTGAAAGAAGCCGTATCCTTCGCACGTCCGAGCGGCGAGCAGTAAAAATCGGTGACGTTCCATTTCGCCGTTCGCTTCGAAAGCAGCTCAGCCTCACGCCAGCCCTTTTCAGTCAGCGAATCAATCTCATAATTCGGTTCGCCGTGGCGGATAAAGATAATTTTCATAAGAATTCCTTTCTTCGTATGCCACAAATCGTTTGGTTTATGCATCGAAAAGTCAATTTCAGTTCCGAAAAATCTGCGGCAGAGCACAGAACATTCAGAATTGATGTCACTTAGCTTAGTGTATCATAAATTGTCAAACTTGTGTGAGTTTCTGTGGAAAAAGATGCGGCAAATTGGAAGAGGCGTTCGCACGTCTGGTAGGCGGCCTGGGAGGAGTGGTTAAGATTTGAGAGGAGAGTGACAGAGGATGATGCGTTCTGGAAATATTTTTGAACGGGAAGGCAGCAGAGGGCATGGCTGCGATGGAGATGGCACAGAGATTACAGGAGGTGGTGATTATTCTGGTTGGGATAAGATGTATGATCAGGCAGTATTGAAATAAAGGGGAGATGCCATTTATAAAAAACAGTAAATTCGTCCACTTAGGACTAGCCGCCGCGGCTGTAGATTGATACAATAAAAGAAATAGGAAATATCGATTTTTTGCATAGGAGGAACACGGCGGCATGGCGGGATATGTGAGTCTTCAGGATGTAACAAAGACCTATCAAATGGGTGAGATTACCATCAAGGCTGCGGATGGGATCAGCTTTGATGTGGAAAAGGGTGAGTTTGTGATTGTTGTTGGACCGAGCGGTGCGGGTAAGACGACGGTGCTGAATATTTTAGGCGGAATGGACACAGCGACTTCAGGAAAGGTGTTGGTGGACGGGGCGGAGATCAGTAAGTACCGCGGCAAGAAGCTGATCCAGTACCGGCGGGAGGATATTGGATTTGTCTTTCAGTTTTATAATCTGATGCAGAATCTGACGGCACTTGAAAACGTGGAGCTGGCGATGCAGATCTGCCGGCATCCGCTGGATGCGTCGGAGGTGCTTGCGGAGGTTGGGCTGGAAGAGCGAAAGAATAACTTCCCGGCGCAGCTTTCCGGCGGAGAACAGCAGCGTGTGGCGATTGCGCGTGCGCTGGCAAAGAATCCGAAACTGCTGCTCTGCGATGAACCGACCGGAGCGCTCGATTACGTGACGGGAAAAGCGATCTTAAAACTGCTGCAGGATACCTGCCGGGAAAAGGGGATGACGGTCATTGTCATCACTCACAACTCGGCGCTGACACCGATGGCGGACCGCGTGATTAAAATCCGAAACGGAAAAGTGGCGGGCATGAAAACAAATGAGAACCCGACGCCGGTGGAAGAGATAGAATGGTAGGTGGACGATGAGAGCATTTCGAAAAGACTTTATCCGGGAAATCACAAAGAACAAGGGGCGGTTTCTGTCAGTCTTTTTCATCGTGCTTCTTGGCGCGGCGTTTTTTCTCGGGCATTCGGTCGGCGGAAGGAGATATGAAGGTTTCGGCGGACCGGTATTATGATGAAGTAAATTATATGGATTTGAAAGTCCTTGGAACGCTGGGGCTGACAGACGATGATCTGGCGGATATTGCGAAGACGGATGGCGTGAAAGCGGTCTACGGCGGAAAAACGGTGGAAGTGCTGCATGACATCGGCGAGAGCGAGCAGGTTGTGAAGCTGATTGCGCTGACGGACGGTGTGAATGAGCCGCGCGTGGTCGAGGGACGGATGCCGGAGAAAGAGGATGAAATTCTTGTTGATACACAGTTTCTAAAAAGTTCCGGCTGTGAGATCGGAGATCAGGTAACGTTCACTTCCGGAACGGAGGATCCGCTCTCAGATTCGCTGACCGGGGACACGTTTACGATTGTTGGTTCGGCGACACTCCCTTATTATATGGATCTGAACCGGGGAACGGGCTCGATTGGAAACGGAAGCATCAACAGTTTTGCACTGCTGCTTCCGGAGACATTTACCTCGGATCTCTATACAGAGATTTACGTCCAGGCGGACGGCGCACAGGAAGAGGCGAGCTACAGCGATGCGTATGATGAGACGGTGAAGGCTGTACAGACGAAGATTGAAGCGCTCGAGGATGCGGCGTGCGACCGGCGGTATACGGCAGTCAAAACCGAAGGACAGGAAAAGATTGATGATGCAAAACAGCAGGTCGCTGATGCAGAGCAGAAATTAGCGGACGCAAAAACAGAGCTGGATGACGGTGCACAGCAGCTTGCCGACGCGAAAGTGACGATTGCGGACAAAGAGCAGGAACTTCTCGACGGCGAACAGACGTTAAAGGACAAAGAACAGGAGCTTCTTGACGGAAAGCAGACGATTGCTGAGAAAGAACAGGAACTCCTTGACGGAAAACAGACCATTGCAGACAAAGAGCAGGAACTTCTCAGTGCGAAAGCAACCATCGCCGATAAAGAGCAGGAACTGGCATCCGGCAAGGCAACGCTGAAAGATAAAGAGGCGGAACTTGCGAGCGGAAAAGCGACGCTGGAAGCAAAGGCGGCAGAGCTGGAAAGCGGAAAAGCGGAGCTGAATCAGAAAGCCGATGAACTTGCAAGTGGAAAAACCACACTTGAGGCAAAAGCGAAAGAACTTTCCGACGGAAAAGCACAGCTTGCAGAGAAAGAAACAGAACTGGCATCCGGCAAAAAAGAGTTAGAGGAAAAAATGACGCAGCTTTCGGCGGCAAAAACCGAACTGACTCGGAAGCAGACGGAGCTGAATACTGCAAAAGAGCAGCTTTCCGAAAAAGAAACGGAATTGAATATTGCAAAGGAGCAGCTTTCCGCTGCACGCGAGGAACTGGACAACAAGAAAGCAGAAACCGCTGCAGGACGCACACAGTATGAAGCGCAGAAGGCAGCGTATGAAGAACAGAAGAGTCAGTATGAGACAGCCAAGGATCAGTTAGCCCAGATTTCCAGGCAGCTTCCGATGGTGGAGGCTGCGCAGACAGAAGTGACTGGTCAGATCGAGGTGATTGAGGCTCAGCTTGACGGACTGACGGAGGAAGATGAAGCATATGTATCCCTGTTGGAACAGAAAACTGCGCTGGAAGCAAAGCAGACAGAGTTAGCACAGCAGCTTTTCACGATGCAGGAGCAGAAAACATTTCTGGAACAAAACATCGCAGCGTTTGAAGCAGCAAGCGCTGATGCGGAAGCCCGGCTTGCGGCTGCAGAAGCTCAGATTACCGACGCAGAAAGTCAGCTTGCCGCTGCAGATGCACAATTAACAGAAAAAGAGCAGGAATGCGCCGCAGGCGAGGCACAGATTGCTTCTGCAAAAGAAGAACTGGAAAGCGGCGAAGCTCAGATTACAGAGGCTCTTGCCCAGCTTCAGGATGGAGAAGCACAGGCAGAAGCTTATCAGAAACAGATTGAAAATGGCGAAGCCCAGCTTGCATCCGCCAAAGCAGCGATTGCCGACGGAGAAGCTCAGATTGAGACGAACCGCAGTAAATTAAAAGACGGAGAAACTCAGCTTGCGGCTGCCAGAGCCCAGCTTGCTGATGGGGAACAGCAGATTGCATCGTACCGACAGACGATTCAGTCGGGTGAGGCCCAGCTTGCCGCTGCAAAGCAGACAATTTCCAGTGGAGAAAGTCAGCTCGCCGAAGCGAAACAGACGATCGCCGACGGCGAAACCCAGTTAGCCGAAGCCAAGCAGACGATCGCCGATGGAGAAACTCAGCTCGCCGAAGCCAAGCAGACGATTGCCGACGGAGAAACCCAGCTTGCCGACGCGAAACAGGAAATCGCCGACGGAAAAATCTCCCTTGCGGATGCGAAACAGGAAATTGCCGATAAAGAAAAGGAACTTGAGGACGGCAAAGCCGAATATGAAAAAGCAAAAGCCGACGCCGAACCAGAAATCGCGGATGCGAAGCAGGAAATTGCGGACGGTGAGAAAACACTCGCAGACCTGAAAAAACCAACGTGGTACGTCTGGGGACGGAATAAGGTAACGTCAACTGAGAGCTTCGGTCAGGATGCCGGCCGTATCTCGAATATCGGAAAATTCTTCCCGGTTATCTTCTTCCTCGTGGCTGCTCTCGTCAGCCTGACGACGATGACACGAATGATCGAGGAACAGCGTCAGCAGATCGGAACGTTAAAAGCCCTCGGCTATTCCGACGGCGTGATCGCCTTTAAATATTTCGCATACGCGATGCTCTCCACCGTATCCGGCGCTCTCGCGGGCGTGGTGGTTGGAGAAAAAATCCTGCCCTGGGTTATTATGAATGCCTACGGCATGCTGTATACCGGACTCCCGTATTACATGACCCCGCTGAACTGGGAGCAGGGAGGCCTTGCGATTCTGGCGAGTGCAGCCTGCACCGGCGTGGCGACGATCGCGGCATGCTACAAAGAACTCGCCGCAGGTCCGGCAGAGCTGATGCGGCCGGAAGCACCGAAAAACGGCAAACGGATTTTCCTGGAACGCATCGGCGTACTCTGGAAACATCTGAACTTTACGCAGAAATCAACCGTGCGGAATCTGGTGCGGTATAAAAAACGATTCTTCATGACCGTTATCGGAATCGGCGGATGCATGGGTCTGATCCTCGTCGGTTTCGGCCTTCAGGATTCCATCACGCGATTGCGAAAAACCAGTTCGTCAGCCTCTTCACCTATCAGGCGAATGCTGTGCTGAATTCAGATGTGGATGAATCCGAAAAAGAAGCATTGCAGACCGATCTGGAAAACTACAGCGGCATCGATGAGCTGCTGGAAATGTACTGCCAGAACATCGAACTGCAGACCGACAAAAAGACCGTGGATGCAGTGCTTGAAGTGCCGAAAGAACTGACGAATTTCAATGACTTCTATGCCTTCCGAGACCGGAAAAGCGGAGAAGTTTACGAATTCCCGACCGACGGCGGCGCAGCATCAGCGAAAAGACAGCAACGATGCTCGGCGTAAAAGCAGGCGACACGGTTCAGCTGAAAAAAGGCGACGATATTGTGGACGTAAAGATTTCGATCATCGTCGAAAACTACGTGCGCCATTACCTGTATCTGGCCCCGGATCTCTACGAGGAGCTGTTCGGCGGAGCGCCGGACTACAACCAGCTTCTGATGAAATACCAGGACACGTCGAGCAATTATGAGACAGCACTCGGAGAAAAAATCATGACGTACGACGGTGTAGCGGCAATCTCGTTCACATCCGACCTGATTGATCAGATTGACAACATGCTTCGTTCCCTCGACATCGTCATCGTGGTGCTGATCGTATCGGCGGGCCTGCTGGCGTTTGTGGTGCTGTACAACCTGAACAACATCAACATCACCGAACGACAGAGAGAGCTGGCAACGCTGAAAGTGCTCGGCTTCTTCGACGGCGAGGTGGCATCGTACGTGTACCGGGAAAACATGGTGCTGACACTGTTCGGCGTTATCGCGGGCATGGGAATTGGAACGTTTTTACATCATTGCGTAATTCAGACCGTCGAGGTCGATATGATGATGTTCGGACGAAACGTGTTCCCGCGGAGCTACGGCTGGAGCGCCTGATTACCCTGGCGTTTGCCCTGTTCGTCAACTTTATGATGTTCTACCGGTTAAGAAAAATTGATATGATTGAATCGCTGAAAAGCGTGGAGTAAACAACAGAAAAAGGCCCGTCCGCGGTGATGCAGAGAATCTGCAGAAACCGTGGGCGGTTTCGTTTTGAAAGTGAAATATGAGCCGGAATGCTTGTTTTTTCAGACATTTCGTTGTATAAAAAAGATAAGGGTTTTTATCAGAACAGAATCAAAAAACAAAGAGTAAAGGGGATTTTTACAAATGGGAACAACAGAAACGAAAAAAATGAGAGTCGGCGTTGTCGGCTGCGGAGCGATCAGTGATATTTATCTGACGAACATGATTCATAACTTTGAGAATCTTGAGGTAGCAGCATGCTGCGCAGGCCATCTTGAACATGCGAAAAAGAAAGCAGAGCAGTATGGCATCAAGGGCTGTACCTACGAGGAAATTCTGGCAGACCCGTCGATTGAAATGGTAGTCATTCTGACACCGGCACCGACCCACGAGGGGCTGATCCGTCAGGCACTGGAAGCCGGAAAACACGTTTACACTGAAAAAACAATGACTCTCGCACCGGAAACGGCAGCGAAACTGATCGAGCTGGCAGAGGAGAAACATCTCTATCTCGGTTCCGCACCGGACACCTTCCTTGGATCGGCACTGCAGACCGCAAGAAAAGCGATCGACGACGGGCTGATCGGCGAGGTGACATCTTTCGAAGCATGCGCAAACCGCGATCTTGATTTACTGGCGAGCATCTTCCGTTTTCTGCGGATGCCGGGCGGCGGTATCTGCTACGATTTCGGTGTTTATTATCTGACGGCAATTGTGAGTCTTTTTGGTCCGGTGGATCGCGTTGTATCGTCCGTGCGAAACCTTGCGGCGAAGCGTGTGAACATCATTCCGGGCAGCCCGGAATACGGACAGGAATTTGACTATACAAACGAAAGTCAGGTCTTTACCATTCTGGAAATGAAAAACGGTGTGACCGGTACATTCTGCGTCAATGGTGACAGCGTCATCAATGATCAGGCGGTATTCACCATTTACGGTAAAAAAGGTATCTTAAAGCTTGTTGATCCGAACAATTTCGGCGGCGATGTTGTCTATATTCCGGGTGTAAAAGACTGGACACAGCAGGCTGTTCCGGAAGTTTTACATTATGGCTTTGATTACAGCGAAAACAGCCGTGGTCTTGGCCCGTCTGAGATGGCAGAAGCAATTGCGAGGGCAGACCAAACCGTGCGAGTGCCAAAATGGCATATCACGTACTCGATACGATCGATCAGATTATGAAGAGTGCGGAAACGGGTGCATTTGAGAAGGTTCCATCCACCTGCGAAAGACCAGAGGCCATGCTGAATTCATAGCCTATTTCTGATAGGATTGCAGGTACATCTGACGGAAGTCGGTAGGGCTTACATTTTTTGATTTCAAAAAGACTCTGTTAAACGTAGAAATACTGTTAAAACCGGATTCGAGCGACACTTCGGTGATCGTGAGATCCGGTTTTTTAACAGGTTTTCGGCGATATGGAGCCGTTCCCTGGTGACGAAATCCGTGAAGGAGAGGCCGGTGTATGCGCGGAACAGCTTGGAAAAATGACAGCGGGAGAATCCGGCGACCTTTGATGCTTCTTCCAGGGAAACCGGTTCGGTGCAGTGACTCGAGATCCAGGTACATGCAGCAATCATCTGGCGGTGTACCTGTGCGGAATGGCCTGTTTTTTGCGGTGCGGCAGTTTCGGTCGGCACGGAGAGATTTTCGCCGAGCAGAATAAAAAACTGATACAGCAGAACGCATCCGCGCAACTCGGAAAAACTGATACCGGAGAGGGATAGCCTGCGAAGCTCTGTCAGAAATCCGCGAAGCTTTTCGATTTCCGGGAAGTTGTTCTGATTCAGAAGACGGATCTGATAAAAAAGATAAGCAACAGACTGGAAATCCACGCGTTTTTCCAGAAAATCTGCATCGAGCTGAAGCATGATCAGGCGATGTTCTCTGTTGGTTGTGGAAACAGCGTGCAGCTCGCCGGGCCAGATAAAAAGAAGATCACCGGGCTTCAGCGGAAAGGCTTCTCCATTTACTTCATAGATAATGCCGTCATCCTGTGCAAGCACAATTTCAATATAGTGATGCCAGTGCAGACCGAAATAGGCGGGGACATGCGAAATAGAGATATCGTAAACATAGCTGTTAGCAAAATGATTGTTTTCGAAAAAAGAAGTCGAATCGTTTTTCATGGCAAAAGAATCCTCCGTATCTGATAAACGGTATTATACAACAGAAGAGAGAAAAAATATAGAAAAAATCGAAACATCTGGGCAATGATCGGCAATATATAAGTAGTGTTTTACGAGGATCTGTATTATGGTTAAGATATGAAAATTGTGAAGAACGGCAGAAATCGGAAAAAGAGTGATGTGATTTTGGCGAAAATTCACAAAAAAACAATAAAAGTTTATGAAAAGTGAAGAAGTGAGAGGTAAGCGAAAAATGCAGATTTATGTAGATGGAAATGCTGTGCGAAGCGGAAATGGGCAGAAGGAATATCCATTTCAGACGATTTCCGAGGCGGCAAAAATTGCAAGGCCCGGCGACGAGGTGCTTGTAGCGCCTGGCGTATATCGGGAATATGTAGATCCGGCGAATGCGGGATGTGAGGATGCAAGAATTGTGTACCGTTCTGTGGAACCGGGAAAAGCTGTGATTACCGGTGCGGAATTTGTGGATAACTGGGAGCATTTGGAAGGTGATGTGTGGACAGCGCGCGTTTCGAACGGATTGTTTGGGGATTACAATCCATATACGACACTGGTCAGCGGTGACTGGTTTATCGCATCCTACACGGCACACACCGGAGAAGTGTATTTGAATGGAAAATCCATGTATGAGGTGACAAGTCTGGATCAGGTGAAAAAGCCGGAGATCTATAAAAAATCCTGGGATCAGGCATTCACGGTTTACACCTGGTATGTGGAGCAGGACGAAGAAAAAAATGAGACCGTTTTCTATGTGAATTTTCAGGGAAAAAATCCGAACGAAGAAACCGTAGAAATCAATGTACGTGAGAATTGCTTTTATCCATCGAAGGAGGCATCGGTTACATCACTCTGCCGGATTTGTTGTAAAACAGGCGGCAACCCAGTGGCTCCGCCGACGGCATATCAGGAAGGAATGGTCGGCCCGCACTGGTCAAAGGGATGGATCATCGAGGATTGTGAGATTTCAGATTCGAAGTGCTCGGGCATTTCCCTTGGAAAATACAGACAGCCGAACAATGACAATAAATGGCTCAAATGGAAATTCAAAGATGGTACACAGACGGAGCGTGACTGTATCTGCCAGGCGCAGCGGGAGGGATGGACAAAGGAAAACATCGGAAGCCACATCATCCGCCGGTGCAACATCCACGACTGTGGACAGACGGGTATTGTAGGCCATTTAGGCGGTGTGTTCTCGATTATTGAGGATAACCACATTCACCATATCAATAATAAACAGAACCTTGCGGGTGCGGAGATCGGCGGCATCAAGATGCATGCGGCGATCGATGTGATCATTCGAAGAAACCATTTCCATCACTGTACGAGAGGCCTCTGGCTCGACTGGCAGGCACAGGGCACACGTGTTACGCAGAACCTGTTCCATGACAATACGCTGCCGAACGAGGAGAATGCAAATCCGGAGGGGATGGACGGCATCGGCGAGGATATCTTTATTGAAATTTCCCACGGACCGACGCTGGTGGACAATAACGTACTGCTTTCGGACCGCGCTATAAAGCTGGCAACACAGGGTGTTGCGGTAGTACATAACCTGATCGCGGGATCGTTTACTGCTGTCGGCCGCGGTGTCAACAATGGCTCCGAAAAGCTGCCGTCGCCACGCTACACACCGTACCATGTGCCGCATCGCACAGAGATCAACGGATTTATGACGGTTCTTCACGGTGACTGCCGGTTCTACAATAATATCTTCATCCAGAAGCCGGTTCGTGCGGGAATGGAAGAAATCCGTAAACTGACCGGAGATAATGAGTGGGATGACGGAAATCTGACAGCAGGAACCGCACCGTACAGCGGATATCCGACGCTGGAGGAGTACGTGGCAAGATTTGAGGGCTACTGCGGAATGGGCTCCGGAAAGTCGCCGGATCTGTATTACGAGAAGCTGCCGGTATGGCTTGGCGGAAACGTTTACTTCAATGGGGCGAAGCCGGCGGAGCAGGAACAGGACGCTGTAGTGGATACCGAGCATGAAATCACCATCGGTGTAAAAGAAGAGAACGGAAAATGGAAACTGGAGACCAATGTTTACGATTATCTGCCGCAGAATGCCTGTGCAGTGATCTCAACGGAGACGCTTGGCATGGCATTTGAGCCGGAACAGAAATATGAGAATCCGGATGGAACGCCGATCGTGTTCCGATATGATTACTTCGGAAACCGTCAGGGCATTCATCCGCTGCCGGGCCCGTTTGCATCAAAAGAGGCTGCGGAAGAAGCATTATCATAAAGAAATTCTATAGACCCGCAAAAAAATAGCGTAAAAAATTCAGAGCCGCAGAGAGTGAATGATTGCGTCACAGCCTTTTTTGCAGTGTTTTCAGGTTTTACTATAACAAAAAGGAGTATAGAAAAATGATTTACTATGTCAATAATTCCGCTCCGAAGAATGGAAACGGAACAAAAGAGATGCCGTTCAAGTTCATCAACGATGCGGCAAAAATTGCAAAGGCAGGAGATGAAGTTCTGGTTGCACCTGGTATTTACCATGAATATGTTGATCCGGTCAACGGCGGAACCGAGGATGCGAGAATCGTCTATAAGAGTGAGAAGCCGCTCGGCGCAAAGATCACCGGTGCGGAAACGATGAATGACTGGGAGCATTACAAAGATAATGTGTGGGTATGCCGTGTAGACAACGGAGTTTTTGGCAATTATAACCCATACACGACAATGGTCGGCGGTGACTGGTATTTTGCACCGGTGGTACGCCATACCGGCGCGGTTTATCTGAATGACCGCCAGTTATACGAGGCAGAGACACTCGAGGAGTGTATCAAGGGCGAGGTTTATGCGCCGTCCTGGGAGCCGGAGTGGTCGGTTTACAAATGGTATACCGAGCAGGACAAAGAGAAAAATCAGACGGTCATCTACGCAAACTTCCAGGGTAAAAACCCGACGGAGGAAAAAGTAGAAATCAACGTGCGCCGGAACTGCTTTATGCCGTCGAAAACAGGTGTAAATTATATTACGTTCAGTGGATTTGATGTCAGCAAGGCGGCAACGACATGGGCGCCGCCGGCTGCTTATCAGGACGGTATGATCGGTCCGCACTGGTCGAAGGGATGGATTATTGAGGACTGTGAGGTCAGCAACAGCAAGTGCTGCGGTATTTCGCTCGGAAAATATTACGATCCGGAGAACGACCATTACTTTACCAGAAAACACGTAAAAAGCCCGACCCAGATGGAGCGTGATGCTGTGTGCCGCGGCCAGTATCACGGCTGGACGAAGGAGAACATCGGAAGCCATATTATCCGCCGCTGCCACATCCATCACTGTGAGCAGACCGGTATTGTCGGACGGATGGGCGGTGTGTTCAGTATCATTGAGGACAACCACATTCACAACATCAACAATATGCAGCAGCTTGGCGGAGCCGAGATTTCCGGTATCAAGATGCATGCAGCGATCGATGTTGTGATGAGAAGAAATCATATTCATCATTGTACGATGGGCATCTGGTGCGACTGGGAGGCACAGGGAACACGCCTGACCCAGAACCTGCTGCACGACAACTGCCCGCCGGAGGGAACACCAAAGGCAGAGGGCGCAATGATGAGTCAGGATATTTTCATCGAGGTTGGCCATGGTCCGACCCTGATCGATAACAACATTATGCTCTCACCGGTCAGCGTTCGTATGGCGACCGATGGTATTGCCTGCGTACACAATCTGATGCTTGGCTCATTAACTGCAGTTGGCGGCGGAACAGGAGACCGTTACACGCCGTATCACATCCGTCACCGTACCGAGGTTGCCGGATTCATGACATTCCTGCATGGCGATGACCGGTTCTACAACAACATCTTTATCCAGAATTACCCGGTTGAGGAAACAGAAACGGTTGAGGACATGGGCTTCAAGATGGAGGATAACCAGGAGGTCGGAACGCATGTGTTCGACGAGTATCCGACCTATGACGAGTGGATCAGCCACTTTGAGCTGGATAAACCGGCCGACATGAGCAAGCTGGAGCCGTATCACAACAAGTGCCATCTGCCGGTTTGGGTAAACGGAAACGCTTACTTTAACGGAGCAAAGGCGTGTGTGAATGAAAAAGAGAATCTTATGGATAACGAGAACCAGGTTAAGGTGGAACTTGTGGAAAAAGACGGCCACTATTCCATCAAGACGAACGTGTATGAGTTCCTGAAGGATTTCCGGACGGGAATTATCAACAGTGATATTTTAGGATACGCCTTCGAGCCGGAGCAGAGATTCGAAGATCCGGACGGAAGCACGATTATCTTCGATCAGGACTATCTTGCGAGCACCGCGGCGCGGCAGCAATGCCGGGACCGTTTGCGGATGGAGCTGAGGCAGAGAAGATTCTGTGGTAGAAAAAATCAGAACTTACCGGTTGATATGAAAAAAACAGGGCGCTGTGCAGGAAATGGCACAGCGCCCTGTTTTGGTAAAAGGAAAGTCAGGATGCCTTTGCAGAATCTTTTGCCGTCGGCATTTTCTCGTATAAGATTTTCAGCATAATCGGTGTTGCAATACTCGAGAAGAGAATCAGCAGAATCACGGCACTGAAGAAATCGCCGGATAAAAAGCCTGCATTCAGACCCTTTTGCGCAACGATCAGACAGACTTCACCGCGGGTCATCATACCGACACCGATTTTCAGGCTGTCGCCCCAGGTAAAGCCGCATCCCTTTGACATCAGGCACAGCCGATAATTTTTGCGGCAAGGCCGACGATGACGAAACAGATGGCAAAGAGTACGAATTTCTCGTTCATGCCGCTGAGCGTTGTTTTGAGTCCGATACTTGCAAAGAAAATCGGTCCGAAAATCATATAGGAGCTGATATCCATTTTTTCTTCGATGTAATCGGAAGAATCGAGGGAACACAGGATAACGCCCGCAACGTATGCACCGGTAATATCGGCGATGCCGAAATATTTTTCGGAAATGTAGGACAGTCCGAAGCAGAGCGCAAGACCCAGAATCGGGAGACGGCGGGTGTGCGGAAATACGGAGTTCATGCGGTTGAACAGCTTAAAGCAGAGAAAACCGAGCACAATCGCAAGGGCAAAAAACAGAATGGTGGAGGCTGCTACTTTCAGCGGATTGGATGTCGGATCTTTAAAACCGATGACAACAGTCAGCACAATGATACCAATGACATCGTCGATGATGGTGCATTTAAGATGGTTGTTCCAACCTCTGTTTTCAGTTTGCCGAGTTCTTTTAAGGCCTGTACGGTGATGCTGACCGATGTTGCAGTCAGAATAACACCGATAAAAACAGCGTGGTAAAATTCTTCCGTTCCGACAGCAGAGAAGCCATAAAAGCTCATGTATAAGACGGCTCCAAGAACCAGAGGAACAAAAACACCGGCACAGGCGATCAGCAGGGATTTCACTCCGGTGCGGAGCAGATCCTTCAGGCTGGTGCCAAGACCTGCGGAGAACATCAGCAAAATGACACCGATCTCCGCCATTTGTGCGAGAAAGTCAGATTGCTGAACGAGTCCCAGCACACTGGGTCCAAGGACAATACCGGCAATCAGCTCGCCCACAACCTGCGGAGCCTTGCATTTTCTGGCAAGAATACCAAACAATTTTGCGAATACGATAATGATTGCCAGGTCTTTTAAAATGACATACGTATCCATGAAAAAGATACCCCCTTTTATGAAGTTTATGTATGTGTCGGCAGCTTGAAAGAGCAATGCCGGAGTTTGATACGCATACATTTTCAGTATAGCAAAAATTGAGAAAAAATACTATCGGCAAGAAAGAAAAAATAAAGTAAAACGGAAAAATGATGCAGGCGTATGGAACCGTTCTTTTGTAAAACAAAACTGGAAAAGAGGATTGTGAGGGTTATTGTCAGATTAAGAGGAGTGAACGGTAATGGAAAAAGAGATATAGAAAAGAGCATGTAGATATAGTATGATCAAAGCAGCAAATAAATTTTACATGGAGTTTAAAAAGCGGGATCAAAGAAAAAACGGGTAAAGGGAAACTATTATGAATGGCTAAACAACCCATGTTTTCATGGTGAGGTGGATCGGGAAAACATAGAACTCTCGGACATTATTACATTTCATTTTTATGGTGATTATACGCATGCACGAAGAATGGTAAAGTTTTTGAAACAGTTTAATCGTCCGCTGATTAATACAGAATGGATGCATAATTTGTATCATGCAGATTTTACTCCGTATGATCAGGAGGAGTTGGATATACTAAAGAAGTGTAATGAAGATAAGAATATCTGGAAATAAGGAACTAGGAGAAACAAAAACGTTGACGAAAAAAAAGAAATTTGATAAACTGGAAAAATAAAAGGGAGTAGCTAGCCAACCGTGTTCACTTCTTCGTCAGTACAGCTATTGATATTCAATAACTCGGAAAGTGATTAAATAGCGAGACTTTTACTGTAGATGCAGTAGGAGTCTCTTTTTTTATGCCTATAACACCTGCTGCAAAGAATGCAAAAGAAAGAGAGGAAGATACGTATGATGTTACAGGCAGGGATTTTGATAGTGGGTTTCCTTTTTCTGGTAAAAGGAGCAGACTGGTTTGTGGAAGGGTCTGCAAGCATAGCAAGAAAGTTTGGAATTCCCCAGCTGATTATCGGACTTACCATTGTTGCAATGGGAACGAGTATGCCGGAGGCTGCTGTAAGTATTACCGCAGCGATGCAGCAGAACGCAGGAATTACGATAGGAAATGTGGTTGGAAGCAATATTTTGAATATTTTTATTATTCTCGGACTTACGGCATTAATAACAAATGTGGCAATACAAAGGTCTACCTTGTTTTATGAAATACCGTTTATGATGTTTGTTACGGTAGTTTTAATGATATGCGGAATCACAGGAGGAAAAGTAACGTTTGCCGAGGGCATAGTCTTATGGGTACTGTTTCTTGTATATCTTGGCTATTTGTTTGTAATGTCGAAAAAAGGGGAAATCCGGAAGAGGAGGAAGCGAAAAAAGATTATCCTGTCTGGAAATGATCTTCTTTT
>ENA-OQIM01000193-OQIM01000193.1-human-gut-metagenome-genome-assembly--contig:-NODE-193-length-21549-cov-1.937354_pt1 | contig 21549 bp, 27 predicted proteins | sample MGYA00242579_ERZ504744 | MGnify/ENA primary metagenome ERZ504744 (study PRJEB26092, sample SAMD00036441) | human gut metagenome | host: Homo sapiens | study: EMG produced TPA metagenomics assembly of...
CCCAAAGCAATGAGAGCAAATTGTTGGCATCCAATTGGGCCCTGATTATAGGGCTATTTTTAAAACTGTGACGACCGGATACGAAAAAAGCCCGTCAAACTATATGTTTAACGGGCTTTTGTTTCATTTCGGATTGAAAATTGTTGGACTACCAAGATTCGAACTTGGACAAACAGAACCAAAACCTGTTGTGCTACCATTACACCATAGTCCAATCATTATGTGCTTTCCTTGGAAAGCGGTGCAAAGATACGTTTTTCCTGCAATATAGTCCAAATATTTTCGCACTTTTTTTTGCAATAAAGTGCAAATGCTTAACTTTGCGTACAAACTAAAAGAAATAAATACATGAAAAAACTTCTAACTTGCCTTGCTTTAAGCCTTGTTGCAGCAAGCAGTTATGCAGCTACACCTTTATGGCTGCGTGACGTGCAAATTTCCCCCGACGGCACGGAAATTGCATTCTGTTATAAAGGAGATATCTATAAAGTACCCTCCAACGGAGGAACTGCCACCCAACTCACTACGCAAGCCTCATATGAGTGTAACCCCATCTGGTCACCGGATAGTAAACAAATTGCCTTCGCCAGTGACCGCAATGGTAATTTCGACCTGTTTGTCATGTCGGCCGATGGCGGAGCAGCCCGGCGTCTTACCACCCATTCGGCTTCCGAAATACCGTCAACCTTCACCACCGACGGCAACTATATCCTGTTCTCGGCCTCCATCCAAGACCCTGCCAACAGTGCCTTGTTCCCTACCTCAGCTATGACAGAACTATACAAAGTCCCTGTAACCGGCGGACGTACCGAACAGGTGCTGGGTACTCCCGCAGAAATGGTCTGCTTTGACAAATCAGGAAAACATTTCTCTACCAAGACCGCAAAGGTTTTGAAGACGAATGGCGCAAACACCACACCTCGTCCATCACCCGTGACGTATGGTTATATAATTCGGAAAACGGCAAGCATACCAACCTGACCGCCCATGCAGGCGAAGACCGTAACCCTGTATTTGCACCCGACGGACAAACCGTTTATTTCCTGAGCGAACGAAACGGCGGTACATTCAACGTATATTCCTTTCCAATAAGTAGTCCTCAATCATTGGAAACGGTCACCAACTTCAAGACTCATCCGGTCCGCTTCCTGTCAATGGGTAGCAACGGCACTCTCTGTTATACGTATGATGGAGAAATATACACTCAAAAACAAGGAGATAAACCGCAGAAAGTCAAGATCGATATCACCCGTGATGACCAAAATACAATAGCGGATCTGAATTTCAGTAATGGAGCGACCTCAGCTACCGTATCACCGGACGGCAAACAAATTGCTTTCATTGTACGAGGTGAAGTATTCGTCACTTCTGCCGATTATAATACTACCAAGCAAATCACACATACCCCTGCCCGTGAAGCAGGACTTACTTCTCACCGGACAACCGTACTTTAGCGTACGCCAGTGAACGCAACGGAAACTGGGAACTTTACATGGCCAAGATTGCACGTAAGGAGGAAGCTAACTTCCCCAATGCGACTACCATTGAAGAAGAAGTACTCCTGCCTTCGGACAAGACAGAACGTACCTATCCGCAATTCTCGCCGGACGGGAAGGAACTAGCCTTTATAGAAGACCGTAACCGGTTGATGGTGCTTAATCTGGAAACCAAAAAGGTACGTCAGGTCACTGACGGCGCCACCTGGTTCAGCACCGGCGGTGGCTTTGACTATTCATGGTCACCGGATGGCAAATGGTTCACATTGGAATTTATCGGAAACCGGCATGATCCATATTCCGATATAGGTATGGTGAATGCACAAGGAGGAAAAATTATCAATCTGACCAATAGCGGCTATACCAGTGGCTCCCCCCGCTGGGTACTAGATGGTAATGCCATTTTATTCATTACCGAACGTTATGGTATGCGTGCCCATGCTTCATGGGGATCACTAAACGATGTGATGCTGGTATTTATGAACCAAGATGCGTATGACAAGTTCCGCCTGAGCAAAGAAGATTACGAATTGCAAAAAGAACTGGAAAAAGAACAAAAGAACACAACCGAAACCAAGAAAAACGGTAAAAAGAAAGGTGATAACAAAGAAAAATCCGAAGAGAAGAAAGAGGAAAAAGTAAAGGACATCGTGGTGGAACTGAACAACATCGAGGACCGCATCGTACGCCTTACTCCCAACTCTTCCGATTTGGGGAGCGCCATTATCACAAAAGACGGTGAAACCTTATATTACCTCTCTGCCTTCGAAGGCGGCTATGACCTGTGGAAAATGAATCTGCGCAAGAAAGACACCAAGTTACTCCATAAAATGGATGCCGGATGGGCCAACATGGACATGGACAAGGATGGAAAGAACTTATTCTTGCTAGGTAGCAACACGATGCAGAAAATGGGTACTAATTCTGAAAGCTTGAAACCCATCAGCTATCAAGCCCACGTGAAGATGGACCTCGCAGCCGAACGTGACTATATGTTCAACCACGTATACAAACAAGAACAAAAACGCTTCTACAACCTGAACATGCACGGAATAGACTGGGATACTATGACCAAAGCCTATCGCAAGTTCCTGCCGCATATCAATAATAATTATGACTTTGCGGAGTTGTTGAGCGAATATCTGGGCGAACTGAACGTTTCACACACAGGAGGACGTTACCGTCCGCGCCTGAAAGGAGATGCCACCGCTACCTTAGGATTATTGTATGACTGGAATCATAATGGCAAAGGCCTGTTGATTTCTGAGGTAGTGGAAAAAGGCCCCTTCGACCACGCCCGTTCCAAAGTGAAAGCCGGAGATATCATTGAAAAGATCGACGGTCAGGAAATCACTCCCGAAAGCGATTACTCTGTTCTGTTGAACGGTAAAGCCAGAAAGAAAACACTGGTTACACTTTATAACCCGCAGACCAAAGAACGTTGGGAAGAAGTAGTTGTTCCTATCAGCAATGGCGTTTTGAATGACTTACTTTACGCACGCTGGGTAAAACAACGGGCAGCCGATGTAGACAAATGGTCGAACGGCCGTTTGGGATACGTGCACATTGAATCCATGGGAGATGACAGCTTCCGTTCCGTTTATTCAGATATTCTGGGCAAGTACAATAACCGTGAAGGTATCGTCATCGATACCCGTTTCAATGGCGGAGGACGCCTGCACGAGGATATCGAGATTCTATTCAGCGGAAAGAAATACTTTACACAAGTAGTTCGTGGACGTGAAGCTTGCGATATGCCAGCCGCCGTTGGAACAAACCGAGTATCATGGTGCAGTGCGAGCTAACTACAGCAACGCACATGGCACTCCATGGGTATATAGCCATCAAAAATAGGCAAACTGGTAGGTATGCCTGTACCGGGAACCATGACCAGCGTATCTTGGGAAACATTGCAAGATCCGACACTGGTATTCGGCATTCCTGTTATCGGCTATCGCTTGCCGGATGGAAGCTATCTGGAAAACTCACAACTGGAGCCGGATATCAAAGTGGCTAACTCACCGGAAACAGTAGTGAAAGGTGAAGATACCCAGTTGAAAGCTGCGGTAGACGAGTTGTTGAAAGAGATAGACGGGAAATAAGGAGAAAAAAGATACAAAAAACCGGAAGAAGAAAACCTATCATTTCTCCTTCCGGTTTTATTTTTATCTATAAAAGAAATTCTCTTTTTTCTTATTTGGCAATCACCAAATAATAATTCTTCTTCCCGCGCTGAACCAGCAGGTATTTTCCGTCCAGCAGATCAGCAGTTGTAATTACCTGGTCAAAGGCATTTAATTTCTCCTTATTCAACGAAACACCACCGCCCTGTACAAGCTTACGCATTTCACCTTTTGAAGCGAAAACAGCGGCATTATCAACAAACAGGTCTACTGCTTTCACCCCTTCGGCCAATACATCCTTGGACACTTCAAACTGAGGAACACCTTCGAACACTGCCAGCAACGTGTCTTCATCCAGTTTTTTCAATGCTTCGGAAGTGGCGTTACCAAACAGAATGCCTGATGCCTCAACAGCCGCATTATAATCTTCTTCCGAATGAACCATCACAGTCACTTCCTTAGCCAGACGCTTCTGCAATACACGCAGATGCGGAGCTCAGCATGTTCTGCTGTCAATACTTCCACTTCTTCCTGACTCAGTGACGTGAAAATCTTTATATAACGTGCGGCATTCCTCGTCACTTACATTCAACCAGACTGATAGAACTTATAAGGAGAAGTATAACGGGGGTCCAACCAAATATTACCAGATTCAGTCTTACCGAACTTACCACCATCAGCTTTTGTAATCAACGGACAAGTCAATGCAAACACTTCACCGCCATTGGTACGACGAATCAGCTCGGCCCCGGTAGTAATATTACCCCATTGGTCCGAACCACCCATCTGAAGTTTGCAGCCCTTTGTTTCATAAAGATGCAAGAAATCGTATCCCTGCAACAGCTGGTAAGTAAATTCTGTAAATGACAAACCGTCACGAGCCTCACCGTTCAAACGTTTCTGTACAGAATCCTTAGCCATCATATAATTTACGGTGATATGCTTACCTATCTCACGGGCGAAATCAAGGAAAGTAAAGTCCTTCATCCAGTCGTAATTGTTCACCAATTCGGCTTTGTTAGGAGCATCGCTCTCAAAGTCAAGGAACTTAGCCAACTGTTTCTTGATACAAGCCACATTGTGACGCAATGTTTCTTCAGTCAGCAGATTACGTTCCTGCGATTTGCCGGAAGGGTCACCAATCATACCGGTCGCACCGCCCACCAATGCCAACGGCTTGTGACCGCAACGCTGGAAATGACGCAGCATCATCACACCACACAGGTGACCGATATGCAAAGAATCAGCCGTAGGATCAATACCCAGATAAGCTGTTACTTGTTCTTTAGCCAATAACTCCTCGGTGCCCGGCATCATCGTGTGCACCATTCCACGCCATGTTAATTCTTCTACAAAATTCATCGAATGATATCTATTTAAATGTTTGATTTATACTTTAATGCCACAAAAGTACGACTCTTTATCTGAAGAAACAACTCTTATCGCTGAAAAAAGATTTTCCGTGTGTTTTCACTTATTCTATCACACAACAAGGAGACTGCCACATCTTTCGCCTCTGCCATTTGCCCGATAACCGTGCGGATATCCAGCGGACTTTCATCTGTTTCGGCCAATAAAACGCTCTAAAGGCACATTCTGCAGCACATCAGCTGATACTTTTCCCCCAAGGAGAAATAAATGTCTTCTTGCATCAGCCGACAGGCAATATTCAAATTATTACGGAAACCGTGTACCACCCAGGCATCTGCGGCCGATACCGCTTTTTCAACTCAATCAGCTCATTAAACGCCTTCACACAATGAATCACCAACGGCTTTCCTACTGACTCACTCAATAAAATTTGTCGGATTAGCACCTCTTTTTGCAGCAAGATATCAGCCGAAGCCAACTTATCCAGACCTGCCTCCCCTATTGCCAAAACAGATGGATGGCCAGCCGCATCCTCCAGCCGTTTCCAATCCTCCGGCTCAGTTTCCAAAACCTTCCACGGATGAATACCTATGGAATAGTAGCAGCCTTCCGCAGGCTCAAATAGTCCGGGTTCTACATTGAGAATATTTTCTCCCGGAATGCCCTCTTTATGATGTGTATGAATATCCAGCAACATAGGAACAACAGATTTTACGGAACCGGATCATAGCCCGACCCACCCCACGGATGACAACGCAATATCCGACGAACCGCCAGGTATAATCCCTTAAAAGGTCCGTGTTTTTTAATAGCCTCAATAGCGTATTCCGAACAGGTAGGTACAAAACGGCATGAAGGAGGAGTCATCGGAGAAATGTACCCCCGATAGAAATAAACGGGCAACAGCAACAGATAGGAAAGTATCTTTTTCATTCCAATCTTTCCACTATATGAAACAGCAACTTCTTCACTTTCTCCTCCACTTCTGCAGAAGAATGAATATGGTTATCCAGCCATATAAAGGCGATAATCAGTCTTTTGTTCCGGGAAGCTAGCGCATCCAGCAACAAATGCTTGTTCTTCCGATAAGCCTCACGTACCTGACGTTTCACCAAATTACGCTTTACCGCACGTTTAAACCGCTTCTTGGGCACACTAATCAGAATAGAGCTGCCGCCATATCTTCCTCCACAGGCTCTACCGACATATACACCACACGTAGCGGAAAAGCCGGAAAAGACTTGCTTCCACCTAAAAAAAGACGCTCAATCAATGTCTTACTATTCAAACGCTCTTTTTTACCGAGTGTATATTCTACCATAATCTTCTTTCTTTTATTAAAATAAAGAAACCGAGGGTTTCGAATCACAAAGTTACAACTTTATTGATACAAAACCCCCCGGTTTTGGGATATAAACTAAAAATTAATCCTTATTGCGCTCGCGGATAAACATATCCAATGCCGCAGTCATGGACGGAGCCTCTACAGTAGGAGCTTCCAAATCCAACCGCAATCCGGCATCCTTTACCGCTTTAGCAGTAGCAGGACCAAAACACCCTATCGCAATTTCCTTTTGGTCGAACTCCGGAAAATTCTTCATCAAAGAATTGATTCCTGCAGGACTGAAAAACAACAGCATATCGTAATCGAACTCTTCCTCGGGAGTAAAATCATTACTTACCGTACGATACATTACTACCTCCGTATGCTGAATTTTATTTTTATCCAATAAGTTTTGATCTCATCATTGTGTACATCAGACATCGGCACCAAATATTTTTCCGTATTGTGCTTTACGATAGAAGGCACCAAATCTGCGAATTTACCGGTCGCGCCGAAGAATACTTTACGCTTGCGATACTGAACATATTTCTGAATGTACAAAGCAATGGTTTCGGACGTACAGAAATATTTCATTGTTTCGGGCACAGTAACACGCAATTCTGCACACAGATTGAAGAAATGGTCAATAGCGTGCCGCGATGTAAAAATCACAGCGGTATGATCAAGAATAGAGACTTTTTTGCTGTCTGAACTCTTTGGCCGACAAGCTCTCAACTTTGATGAACGGGCGGAAATCAATTTTCACACCGTACTTCTCAGCAATATCATAATATGGCGACTTTTCAGAAGTCGGCTTCGGCTGAGATACGAGGACTTTTTTTTTATTTTCAATGTACTAAAAATTTAAAACCAAAATGTTGTTCGCTAAGATAATCCCTTTCCACAGAACAAAATCAGGGAGTATTTCAAGGGCACAAAAGTACAGAATTAAATGGAAAGCGCCATGAAATTTGTTGAAAAAGTTACTAAAGCACTTATAAAACAGCAGAATTTTAGCAATTATTATAACAAAACCGATAAAATAAGGAGCAATTTGTGGTGACAGATCGAAATACACAATCAAAAGTACAATTGGAAAAAGTAAAAATCCGGCCCCAATTACAACATTAAAGTAAGATTCCAGCCAAATAATATTGCGTGTTTTGTTAAAGAAAATCCAATTTACAAAGCTATAAAGAATCCATTTGATGACAAAGAAAAAAACTATATAACCAATGTAAATACTTAGCAATAAATAATGAGGAACCGTACGGAAAAGGAGCAGGTCGTGATCAGAAAAATAATCGTACACGCAAAAACCGGATAATATACAGGTTTGCAATATCAGCACCAATGTATAACGCACATCAGATGCAGTAGTATCATCAAACAAACTGGCACGCTCTTTAGACAAAGCAAAATTCTTAAATTGCTGTTCAAGGTGTTTCTTGCCATGTGCCAGCACGTATGATACCAGAATAAAACAAAGAAACAACACGCTGGTCACCATCCAGTCCGAACGCAGTTGATAGGGCAACTCCATTCCTCTCATCCGTCTTCCTTGGACGTATGACACACGTTGTGTGTCAAAGCCGTATCAACACGGCTCTGCTCTTCCGTATAAAGTTGGAGAATATACGCTATTCCGGGATGGCAGGTTTCACTCATATCGCTGCAAATTTACGTATTTCTTTGCTCCAAACAGGCGTTGTATAAAGCAAATTTATTGCTTCTTCGGCTGTTGAAGCCACCTTCCAGATCGCAACATGCTCTTTACGCATAAAATTTTCGTCCACCGCCCTTTGCAGCATTTCAAGCAAAGAGTCATAGAATCCATTGATATTCAAGATGATTATCGGATTTAGGTAAAGTCCCAGCTGCTTCCAGGTGATGATTTCAAGCAATTCCTCCAATGTGCCGCAACCTCCGGGCAATGCAATGACGCCATCGGACAAATCGGCCATCATCCGTTTGCGCTCGTGCATGGTTTCTGTCTCAATCAATCGGGTCAGCCCTGTATGGTGCCATCCCTGCTCCACCATAAAATGAGGGATTACCCTGTCACCGTACCGCCCGCCTCCAATGTTGCATCTGAAGTAGCCGCCATCAGGCCGATACAGCCTGCCCCGTTAATCAGATTGATCTTCTTTTCAGCCAAAAGACGTCCTAATTCTTCCGCTACATCAAAATACACCTTTGCTATCTTTGTGCTGGAGGCACTATATACACATACATTCTTTATATCATTCATATAAATCCTTATGTTTTCGGGCGGATCCAATCCTCCCCTGTCAGTCAATGACACTCATTGCCGCAGGAACGAATTGAATTCGCCGTATACATCACCATATTCGAATCCGTTTCTTACAAACCGAACGCTTCCTTTATCTTATCCACATAATCCAACTTCTCCCAAGTGAATAGTTCCACTTCCAGCGTCTTTGCTTCATGATACATGGATTCGTATGTCTTGGTCACTACTTTCGGCTCACGTCCCATGTGACCGTAAGAAGCTGTTTCCTCATAAATAGGATTACGCAGTTTCAAACGCTCTTCAATGGCTTTCGGACGCAGATCGAACAGTTGGTCTATTTTCTTAGCAATCTCTCCGTCGCTCAGTTTCACATTGCTGCGGCCGTACGTATTTACATAGATATTGATAGGACGGGCCACACCAATGGCGTATGACACCTGCACCAGCATTTCATCGGCAACACCGGCAGCAACCATATTCTTTGCGATATGGCGTGCTGCATAAGCAGCACTGCGGTCTACCTTACTGGGGTCTTTTCCTGAGAACGCCCCACCACCGTGAGCACCTTTTCCACCGTATGTATCCACAATAATCTTACGGCCTGTCAAACCGGTATCTCCATGAGGACCGCCGATCACAAACTTACCTGTAGGGTTCACATGATAAACTATCTGGTCATTGAACAAAGCCAATACTTCTTCATTATGAATTTCGGCAATGACACGTGGCATCAGGATTTCAATCACATCCTGACGAATCTTAGCCAACATCTCTTCGTCAGCCTTCAACTGAGCTTCTTTGGAAGAATCAGCCGGAGTTACAAACTCGTCATGCTGGGTAGAAACCACAATCGTATCAATGCGTACCGGTTTGCCGTTATCATCGTATTCAATAGTAACCTGGCTCTTGGCGTCGGGACGGAGATAAGTCATCACTTTCCCTTCACGACGGATTTCGGCCAATACCATCAACAGTTTATGAGCCAAGTCCAGTGACAGCGGCATATAATTTTCCGTTTCATTGGTAGCATAACCAAACATCATTCCCTGGTCGCCTGCCCCTTGATTCATAGGGTCTCGCGTTCCACGCCACGGTTAATGTCCGCACTTTGTTCGTGAATGGCAGAGAATACGCCGCACGAGTTTCCTTCGAACATATATTCGCTCTTGGTATAGCCGATACGGTTAATACTTCACGTGCAATGCGCTGCAAATCTACATACGCCTTGGTTTTCACTTCTCCAGCCAGTACCACCTGTCCGGTAGTCACCAGGGTTTCGCAAGCTACTTTCGAACTGGGGTCAAACGCCAACAGTTTGTCAAGCACAGCGTCCGATATTTGATCGGCCACTTTGTCGGGGTGTCCTTCAGACACCGATTCGGATGTGAATAAATATCCCATTCTAATTTGAAAATTAAGAATTAAAAATTAAAAGTTAATTCGTTAACCACCTTGGGAAGTTATCAGAGTAGATAGATGTAAATTAAGAAAGTCAAATGATATTTTTAGCATTTTTTCTGTGGTTTGCAAGCTACTCAAATCTCTCCACTGTTTTTAACGGCTGCAAAGATAAGCATTATTCCTTAACCATTCTATAAATTCCCGGTTCTTTAACATTGGAATCGTAATTATTTAGAAGAAATTAAACCTAATCTGGCCGATTTCCGTTAATTTTGCATCATGAGCAAAGAAAAGATCGCATTTATACCTAAACAATATTTTGCGGTGGTAGCCGTACTGCTGGCTATCATGATGTCCGTACTGGACGGAACCATTATGAATATCGCATTACCCACGCTGGCACACGATTTCGATGTCACCCCCGCCAATGCCATCTGGATTATTAATGCCTACCAATTGGTGATTACCATGACCTTACTATCATTTGCCTCATTAGGTGATATTTATGGTTACAGACGAATATTCCTGACCGGTATCTCCATTTTTGTGGGTGCCTCTGCGGCCTGCGCCTTCTCGGACTCTTTCTGGATGCTGACCGTTTCCCGTATCATTCAAGGTTTCGGTGCAGCCTGTGTGATGAGTGTCAATACCGCCCTTATCCGTTTAATTTACCCGCCGCAGATACTAGGACGCGGAATGGGGGTAAATGCCATGGTGGTAGCTGTTTCGGCTGCTGCAGGCCCGTCCATCGCAGGCAGTATCCTGACATTGGGAAGCTGGCATTGGTTATTCGTAATTAATATACCTTTGGGATTGGCTGCATTAGTAATCGGGCATCGGTTATTACCGCATAATCCGGCTTCAGATGTAAAACATAAGTTTGATAGAATCAGTGCAATAGCCAACGCATTGACTTTCGGCTTGTTAATTTATACCTTGGAAGGTTTTGCACACGCTGAGAACAGAAAATACATTGCCATACAATTGGTATTGTTAATCATAATCGGCACTTATTTCATCCGTCGCCAACTGAAGGAAACAACCCCTATCCTGCCTGTAGATTTGCTGAAGATTCCTATTTTCGCTCTTTCTATCGGTACTTCCATCACTTCATTCACCGCCCAGATGCTGGCTATGGTTTCCTTACCTTTTTTTATGCAGAATATATTGGGATACAGCGCCGTAGAGATCGGTTTGTTACTTACCCCCTGGCCATTGGTACCATCTTGACCGCACCACTTGCAGGCAGACTGGTAGAGAAGTACATCCCGGATTGCTAGGAGGTATCGGCATGACTATCTTCGCTACCGGCCTATTCACACTCTATTTGCTTCCCACCCATCCGGCAGAATGGAATATCATCTGGCGAATGGCACTCTGTGGTATGGGCTTCGGGCTGTTCCAGACGCCCAATAATGTAACCATTGTTTCTTCCGCACCCACTCATAGAAGCGGTGGAGCCAGCGGTATGCTAGGTACGGCGCGTCTGTTAGGTCAGACTTTGGGGACCACATTGGTTGCTTTGTTGTTCCGTATATTCGCCGAAGGACATCGGGCGCAGGCTTGTTTGTTATTAGCCATATTCTTTGCCATTGCGCAGGTGTGGTAAGCAGTATCCGTATGACACAGGCTTCTCCGGCAGGAAAGAAATAAAGCCCCGGCAAGTTGTTGAACAGAAGCATTTCCTTTCTGATAAAAACTTTCTCTTGTTTTTTATCTTTGAGAGCAAAGAAAAAAAGAATGAATTTATCTATCTTTGGAGAGAATTTAAACAATCAAAACCTGATGAATATATGAAAAAGACATTGCCCTTACTTTTTATCCTTCTTTTTGCCCTGTCGGCACAATCACAAAATTCCTTACGGCTAATGACCTATAACATTAAAAATGCAAACGGAATGGATGATGTATGCGACTTCCAACGCATAGCCGATGTAATCAATCATATCCACCGAAGTGGTAGCCTTGCAGGAACTAGACAGCATGACCCACCGCAGCGGACAAAAATACGTACTGGGCGAGATAGCCGGACGTACGCAAATGCACGCTTACTTTGCCCCTGCCATTGATTACGACGGAGGAAAATATGGTATCGGACTTCTCACCAAAGAAATTCCCGTCAGCCTGAAAACCATGACACTTCCCGGACGGGAAGAAGCACGTGCGCTGATTATGGCAGAGTTCGACAACTACATTTATTGTTGCACCCATCTGTCTCTCACCGAAGAAGACCGCATGGCCTCACTGGAGCTTATAAAAGACTTTGCCGCCGCTCATAAAAAACCTTTTTTCCTGGCCGGCGACCTGAATGCCGAACCCGAATCCGCATTCATAAAATACTTGCAACAGGATTTTCAGATACTTTCTGACGTAAACCAGCATACATTTCCGGCTCCCGCCCCTACAGAAACCATTAGATTATATTACAGCACTGAAACAGAACATGAAAGGCTTCACAGTAACCTCCGCACAGGTAGTAAATGAACCGGTAGCATCAGATCACCGTCCTTTAGTAATAGTGCTTGAACAAAAATAAGCCCAACAGAAAATATGGAAATAAATAAAAGAAAGAACATCGGATGGATAGACTTGCTACGCGTCACCGCCTGTTTTTTAGTTGTATTCGCCCATTGCTGTGACCCTTTTGTGGCACGTTTTGACACAGACCGTCCTACTTTTCTGCAAGGGTGCGCATTGGGAAGTGCCGTACGCTGTTGCGTGCCCTTATTTGTAATGATGACAGGAGTGCTGCTGTTTCCTGTACGAAACGGCATGAGTGAATTTTACAAAAAACGGATCGGACGCATTGCCGTCCCACTTATCTTCTGGTCAGTCATGCTGCCTGTCCTCTATTTCATCTATCTGAATTACATCACCACGACAAACAATCCTACCATAGACATGTCCGCCTTCACCCTGGAAAAGACTATCACGAAGATTTGGACGTTCATTTTCAATTTCAACTATGACACCACTCCTCTGTGGTATCTGTATATGCTGGTGGGACTCTACTTCATCATCCCCATCTTCCATGTATGGCTGGAGCGTGCTACCCGGAAAGATATCAAGCTATTTCTTTCCATCTGGGGCATCTCCTTATTTCTTCCCTACATAAAGATGGCCGCTCCCGCACTGGGATATATCGGCAACTGGGGCAATATGGATATCCTGGGAGTGTGCGACTGGAATGCATTCGGTTCATTTTATTATGTTTCCGGATTTATTGGCTATCTGATACTGGCCCATTATCTGGTAAAATACCCGCTGCAATGGAGTTGGAGAAAAACCCTGGCTATCGGTATCCCTATGTTTATGGCAGGGTATGCCATCACTTTCGGCGGCTACCTCATCATGCAGGAATATTTTCCGGGAAACTACGCCTATCTGGAAATAGTATGGCTTTTCGGCGGCATCAATGTATTTATGATGACATTTCCTGTTTTTGTCTGCATACAGAAGCTTAAAATACCTTCTTCGCCTGTTCTTTCAAAAGTGGCATCCATGACCTTCGGCATTTATCTGTGTCATTTCGTCTTCGTGCAAATGGGATATGACTTGTTCGCCTCGCTGTTGCCTCAGGGGATTCCTGCCATAATACACATTATTTGCATGGCCGTAACAGCCTTTCTCATCAGCTACCTGGTGGTCAGAGGGATGTATGCATGCAAATGGACCAGAAGATTTGTGGCGTAAAAACAACGGATTCAAAACACAAGGAGTTACAGTATCCAGTTGGCTGATTATTTCCTTCAAATTCTTCATTTACTTATTAAGTGTTGATAACCAATTATTTACCATGATTGATTTATTCATAAATTCTTCATCATTTTGTCATAGGATATTTCAATAGAAAGCACAACATTACAACCGTTATAAATGGCGCAAACAAAATGAATTCCGTTCCTGTAACTTGAGTGGTTCCATCGGTATTTTCTCCCAATCTCTGCTTTTCATTTAATCGTTTCACCTTAGTGATGAACTTTCATCACTAAGGTAATCAAACTTCATCACTAAAGTGATACAGTTTCTTCACTTTAGTGATAAAACTTGATGAAAAGGCAGAAGAACAAAAAACAACAGACAGATTTCACTGACAAGACAAAGAGCTTTCATGCTTTCCCACCTCACTTCCAAAGGAGAAGCCACGGAAAGCATAAAAAACTGACTTTTCCCTCTATCAAATACAAGTTGTCCGGATTTATCACTATATTAGCAAAATATAAACACATTCTTATGAAAGCTTTACTTTTGACAGGACTACTATTCATTCTCATCCTCCCCGGATGTAGAAAAGAGAAAAGCATACTTCCGCTATTACAATCTGTAGAGGAACTGATTCCCATGTATGCCGATAGTGCTTCTGTGCTACTGAACAACATAAATGCCCCCGATGAACTGACTGATAAGGACTTTGCCCACTGGTGTATGTTATGCGGTAAAGTGACGGACGAAGCAGCCACCGGATTACTCCCTATCTACCAATGGCAACGGCACAACAATGGTTTATGAAACACGGTACACCGGAAGAACAGGCGCAAATAGACTTGTATCTGGGCCGTGCTTATGTAGAAGATGGGGAGTATGATAAAGCAATGCAAATATATGCCGATGCGCTGCAACTGGCCAAAGAACATCAGGCCTATAATGTGGCAGGTATATTTGTGCTATATGGCAGATTTGTATGGTTTTAGAGATATAACCAGTGAACGTCTGGAGAAAAGAAAAGAGGCCAGTAACTTCTTCAAGAAAGCAAGGAACTACAAAAGCTATGCATACGCCTTAAAAGATTTAGCGTGTGAATGTACACTCACTGATTCTTTTAATTGCACCATACCCTTACTTCAAAAGGCTGATTCCATCTCACAACTACTGCATAACAAAGATTTAACAGCTGATGTAGCCAATGCTTTTGGAGTGATATATGAGGCACAAGAAAAATACAAGAATGCCGAAAGATATTTCTTAAAAGCCATTGAAACGGGCAGCAAAGAAAGCTATAAGGATTCTATCTCCCTATTACACATATATATAAAAGACAACCAACTGGCAAAAGCACACGAATGGATTGAAACGATAACCAAACACAATGATATCGCTTATTACTTCAATCAAGCTTACTACCTGCTTTATAAGGCAGAAGGAAAATACAAGGAAGCACTCCATTACAAAGAAATCTGTTCCGACATGCTCGATTCACTGACATTAGTTCAAAATGAGACAAAAGTATTGGAAATAGAAAAAAGTATAACAACGCCAAGATACGGGAAGAGAACGAACTATTAAAGATTACACAGCAAAGGAATACAATCATCATCATTATTGCCATCTCCTTATTCTTACTATCAGTTGCAGGATATATCATTTACCGGCAGAGAAGCAAAGCCAAAATCTATTACCAGCAAACAATTCTAGATAAGATGAAAAATAGAGCTCCTTCACTTATCTGCAGAACTAGAAGAAAAAAAGCAGATTTTGCAAAAAGCATTGGCAGACAAAGAGAATAATGCCCACAAACTACAACAGGAAATAGAAGTAATATCCTATAAATACAACCGGCTGCAAAGACAAGTACTGGAAACATCCACAGTTGGCAAGAAGCTAATTTCTTTGACTAAAAAAATAGGCTTGAGGACTCCCAACTCCCTACTGACAAAACATGGCATTCCATAATGACGGAAGTAGACAAGATATATCCCCAATTTTACTCCCTACTAAAAGAGGCATTTCCCAACCTGACAGAATCAGAATATCAATATTGCTATCTCCATATTTTTGGATTTGACGCAAATGATGAAGCAAAATTGCTTGGCATCAATCCGGCTTCTGTACGAATGAAACGAACGAGAATTTATCAAGAGGTCCAACTAAAGCACGATAAAGAAACGTTTTTACGAGATTACATCATCAAAAACCTCTTAAAATAAATAGTTCTCATACAGGTCTTATTATCAGTGAATTATAAAACACTACATATACATCACTGTATATAACAATTTCTGTAACTCACTGATAATCAACAAATCTTGTATATACTATAACTCCCTCTTTTTGTCATTCATAATCCTATAATACCTAAGTTTGTACAAAACTAAAACGTAAAACGATTATGAACAAATTAAAAATAAGCTTGGCTTTGATAGCCTTAATTATTCCTCTATTATTATGCGCTAAAAAGCGAAATATAGAATTTATAAAACATGGCAACCATAGAATTCCAGTAGAGTCATTCATTCCGGTAAAAGCTTTCTTTGACGACTGCAATAAAGAATTAACCATCGAATTCGCACAGGACTGGGAAGCGGTAACCATCGAGATTAAATCAAAAGAAGGATATGTAGTATATAGAAACCTCTATATACCCCACTCCAATTCTTCTTTATCAACTTCTTTAGAGAATATTCCGGCAGGAATATATGAACTGACAATCACCGATGAAAAGGGAATATTGGCAGGAGAATTTATATACGAAAACTAAAGTCCAATATTATGAAAAAGAAAAAAAGCACTCTACTTATTGTAGGCATGTCCTTTCTCCTTTCAATAGGAACACTTATGTTTAGTTCTTGCGCAGACAAGGACGATCCCTCTCCTATTCTTCCCACACCGGAAGACACTTCTTACATATTGAAACTAAAGTTTTCTGAAAAAGTAGAATTTAAAGAAATACTCAATAAAAACGATATTCAAGACCTAACAGAAACAGAAACTGCATATTTCGGAGAACGAATCCAACGGTCTTGCCCCCATGAATTACAATTCGATAGGGACTCCCTTTCCATTGTAAAAACCAATAATATAGTAGAAAAGTATAAACTAAAATGGCAAGATAAAAAATTATTCATATACCAGAAGCCAATAGATAAATGGGAATACTGTGGAGAAAAAAGACGAAAATGGAAGAGTAATACTCAATATAGGATTCTATATAATAAAAAACAATAATGACCAACGTACATTTATGGCAATAGGACAAGAGTATAATCTAATCTCTTATTCAGAACTAATGAATCAAGATTTCCTTTCCATTATATGGCTGAAAAGAAAATATACCTTTGAATAAATATGAGTATAAAACCTAAATACAAAGAAATGAAAACTAAAATAATATACACCATCGTATTTTTGATGATTGCTAAACTTGCTTATAGCCAAGAAGAGCAATATAGTGCAGATAAGTTTGTGGCAAATGCCCCAATGAAATATTCATAGGAGCAATATTGGAAGCCAACAGCATCAATCAAGACACATATAAGTTCCTGAAAATATCAATGAATCCTATAAACATGGGGTACACCATTCCTATAAAGTCACAAACAATCACTCCTTCCTATAATAACATGATGAAAGCTATTCATGAAGCGTTAAAAACAAACGATGTTTTGAAAAGTAACTATTCTTTTTCATTCGTAATTAAAAAGATAAAATCATACCAAGAATTAGCTGTCAATTGGGGACAAAATATTAACCTTCAGCAACTATTAGGCATCACACCCGATTATAAGCCTCAAAAGAATATTATATTGATAGATATAAATCAAAGTTTTTTCAGCATTATAATGGATATGCCGGAATCACTAAGCACTGATCCACAAGTTTTGCAACAATTAGACAAGCTTGCATTTATAAACTCAATACAATTTGGCAGAAAAGTTATACTAGTTATTGAAAGTAATATTGATTATGACAAATTACAAGAAACTATTGACAATTTACTGAAGTCTAAGGAAGTTAGTCAAAAAGAACTAGCAATATTAGCCAATTCTAATATCAGATTGATGACTATTGGAAACAAAGGAATAAAAGATATCAACCCAGACAATCCTTTTACAAGCATACTTACTTATTTATCTTCAACAGTTACACCCGATGATTTCGGAGGACCTATATCATTTTCCGCCTCTAACATAAAAGATAATTCTGTATTTGTTAACTATTTCAATGTACAATAAATAATCATCATTATGAAAAGCATCCGTTCTATTTTACACATACTTCTAGGCGTAACGCTAATCTGCTCATGCAATGAAGCAACAGAATTAGCCATATTACCCCTAATGTCAGTCTTATAAAATATAAAGATATTGTTAAAATAGACTCTTTATATACATATCCAGGAGATTCTCTATATCAGAATTGGATAAATCAATATAATAAGAATCTGGAAGACAAAAACATCAAGATCACTTTCACCGGAAGATGATGCATTTTTTCAATAAACAATATATTGTGAAAAGTACAGAAGCAACCGTTTTATATGGAAGAAATTACATATTTCCAGGATCCATTTTAGAAGGAAATAGCATTTCAAACCAAAATTATATACCGGTATTTATCAGCAACAGAAAACCCATAACAGTATCAATGACATTGGCACACAATACACCCAAACCCACTAGCAGAACTATAGAAGCACCCACTTTCTCTAAATTAAGTGATTATGTGGTTGAGATGGTAACCGATGGAAATTTCGAACAGAATCAGAAATTCATGTTCAGTTACAAGAGATTTAGCTTTTACGATGAAATTAAAACCGCATTCGGAACAAATATTAATACAAGAAAACTATTTTCTTCAAAAAGTGAAGTTCAACAGAATACAGGGATAAAATACAAAAGTCAACAGGAATGTATGTTAAATTCTTCCAATCAAGTTTCACCGTCAACATGGATATTGCTCCTTTAAGTGACCAACCTATTCAAGGAAAAAGTGAATATGAGCCTGTTTATGTGAATTCATTGACTTATGGAAGACTGGGAATCATTGCCTTTGAAACAGACGAATCATACGAATTCGCAGAAACGTGTATAAAAAAAAGAATTTGATAGAATCTTCAGTAAGAAAACAACTACTCTGAATAAAGAAGAAGAAAAATTCTTTGAAAATACAGAATTCAAAGTGCTAATTATAGGGGGAGATAGCAATCTGGCCGTACAAACATTTAAAGGATATAGCCATTTTCCTAAATTTAATATATAATTCAAAATTCACAGAAACAAGCTATGGTGTACCTATTACATGTTCTTTCTCCTATGCCAATTCACATGGATTGGTTGAAACTGAATTTATCAATACTATCCATATAGAACCTTTATATGTAAAGCCAAGTCGTGAAAATAATTCATACTTACCTGATTATTCCAACAAAAGCGATTATCATTCGTCAAGCCAACTTTATTTGTATTTTTATAAAGATAGAGAAAAGACAAAACCTTCCCAACCCTATATAGATATTATCTTCAATATAAGTATGTTTGAAAATAAATGCAACTATGAACCCAATTATAAAAACTGGCCTATGATAAATGCAAATTGTACAGATAAGACAGAGAGAATTATAATGAGAAACATTGATTTTAAATCAAAAATATATGTTGGCTATAATTCATCATATTACGAAAGTACAGGTTCCATGCCTATGGAACCTAACGAACCTATGCGAATGTGGAATGCAACTGAATACACTCGTGAATATTCGCTGCTCAACAGCCCATTCTATCAAATAATCTATTAAAAATTTAATCCTATGAAAAAGTATTTTTATTTTGCAATTGTTTTCCTTGTAATGTTTTCTTGTGAAAACGAAGATTTAGATGAAATTTCTTCGAAAGCAAATAATACAGCAAACATTGCTCCACTAAGTTCTCTTTACTATGATGGAATATATGAAATTAGAGATGGTAAAGAGGTAGATTTAACATTACAACAGTATCTATCAAGATCCACCCAAGAAATTTTATGAAATAGCAAGCTTGAACCCTGCTTATACATATTTAGGCTCTGTTTTACAAGCTGAATCTATTAATACCGGAGAATACCGTTCTGTTGCATATCCAAATGCTTTAAAACCAGAAATCAGAATTGCATTCTCATTGCCTATCAAATCAAGAGTAATAAAACCTAAGTTTACCTCATTTAAGCCGGGTAGGTCAGCTCCCTTACGGGAGCCTTCCCCCTAAGAACCGTACATGAAAGTTTCCCTTCATACGGCTCAAGCAACTCAAAATTTCTGTTATGAAACCGGCTCAAAGTAATTTCCATTTGTTGGTGTCAGTGATTTTACAGCATTTATTATGTGTCAGATATTTAATCTTCTTACCATTTACCGTTTTATGGGTTAATGTCCATGTGGTTTTGTCCGATAAGGGTTCACCGCATACAGGACATCTTTGCATTTGATTTTCCCATGTCCTTAAAATGGTTCGATTGCCATTGAAGTGTTCCAACATCTGTTGGGTGTGTCGTTTTTTGTAGTAGACTTCCCATTGTGGGTCATAAGGATTTGAATCATTACATATTTTGATATGTCTTATTATTTTCTTGTTACACAATCTTTTAAGAGAAAATAGTTGTCCCGTATTTTCTTTTTCCAACTGTGTTCCAAATATCCAGTTGTTCCCATCTACAGAATGGAAATATCGTTGTTTAATCCAACGCTTTCCCTTTTTGGGGTGTCTTCTAAACGACCATCTCCAGAGTTTTCGCACAATCATATGGTCTAACTTGTTAAATGTCTCTGAGGCAACACAGTTCCTGTAATAATTTCCCCAACCATCTATCACGGGGTTTAGAAGTCTTATAAATATCTCTTGCTTCGCAGACTTGTTGCGTTCAACAATCTCTTTTATCTTCCCATAGAATTTCTTCACCTTATCTTTCGATGGGGTAATGAGAAGATTTCCTTTATATTTTCTGATGTTGAATCCAAGAAAAATCAAATCCGTCATCTATATGGGTTATCTTCGTCTTTTCTTCGGAGAGAGTAAGACCTCTGACAGCTAAAAATTCTTTGACCATCGGCTTGATTTCATATTCCAGTGTTTCTCTGTTTTCACAGGTAATAATGAAATCATCCGCATATCTGACCAAATAGACTTTTGGGTTGTAATACATTTTTCTTGTATTTATCGCCTTAAATCGCTTTGCAAGTAGACCCTGCAAACCATCTAATGTCATATTCGCCAAAGTCGGGGAGATAATTCCGCCCTGCGGAGTACCTTCTTCTGTTGGAAAGAGTTGTTTGTTAAACACAAACCCGCATTTAAGCCATTTCTTCAACATTGTTTTGTCCATTGGTATGTTGTCTATCAACCATTTGTGACTAATGTGGTCAAAACAGCCTTTTATATCTCCTTCCATAATCCATTTACATTGATAATCAGGAGATAAATGCAGAAAACACTGACTGATTGCATCTTTTGTACTTCTGTGTTTACGGAATCCAAAAGAGCTTTTATCAGCGGTAGTTTCCGATATGGGTTCTAATGCCAGCAGATACAATGCTTGCATTGCCCTGTCTTTCATTGTCGGTATTCCCAGTGGGCGCAACCTCCCGTTGTTCTTCTTAATATGCACCCTTTTTAGAGGTTGGGGAGTATAGCCTCTTCGCTTCAAATCTGAAATTGCCTTTGATTTGGAGAGATGAGTAGACCATGTTACTCCATCAACACCTGCTGTATCACTTCCTTTATTGGAAGTTTACTTGTTTTTATCGCTAATGCTTTAGCGTAAAACGAATGGGTCAATATCCACTGCACGCTTTCACCTTGTTGGTGCGTCCATCTTTCCTTGAGCCTTACAATT
>ENA-OQIM01000194-OQIM01000194.1-human-gut-metagenome-genome-assembly--contig:-NODE-194-length-21532-cov-1.493156_pt1 | contig 21532 bp, 18 predicted proteins | sample MGYA00242579_ERZ504744 | MGnify/ENA primary metagenome ERZ504744 (study PRJEB26092, sample SAMD00036441) | human gut metagenome | host: Homo sapiens | study: EMG produced TPA metagenomics assembly of...
TAAAGATTTGGATAAAAGAAGGGAAATAAACTGCTTATTGGGTATTGTGGATACGGAGGAGGAATTGGAGGAAAAGATGGAAGGCTTTTGAAATCTATTTTTTAATTTGTTTTTGTTTTCTATTCTTTATCTATTTTTACTGAGTGAAGATAAGTCTTCCTTTTTCATACTATTTCTGTTTATAAGACAGAGATGGTTTTAAAGTTTGTAAAGGCAGTTGGTTCATACTGAACCGACTGCCTTTTTATCTGAGTTTTATTGGTGGTTCTTGGGAAACTATATATTAGGAGTAATCTCATCGTATAGGGTTATACATGATTCTTTATTCTGAAAACTTTATTTAATTCTTAGGTTTTTGTAAGTTTGCTAAATGAAATCTAATAGAAAATAGAATGAAAACATTTAGACTAGTATTCATAATTCTGATAATGAGTGGATTAATATTTCAGGGGAGAGCTCATGTCTGTTGGGACGATCTAGAGTTCAAACAGTTTTCCACTCCTGAAGGATTACCGAATAGCATGGTTCACCAAGTGTATCAGGACCGTGACGGATATATTTGGATTCCTACTTTCTATGGATTGTTTCGTTATGATGGTTAGTCGAGGTACGTACCTATAAATCAAATCTTTATACCCCTGGTCTTCTGGTTAATAATAATGTGCTTTGTGTGGAAGAAGATTATTCTCACCGGCTTTGGATTGGGACTCACGAGGGACTCTGTATGCTTGATAAACGGACAGGAAGATGAAAAAAATTGCAACTGGATGGAGTCAGCAAACAACGGCTGAATGAAATTCATGTAACAAAAGAGAACCGGGTTTATCTGGGGTACATCCGTGGAATGGCTTATTATGACGAAATGCAGGATACATTGGCTTTGATGACTCGGAAGAATTGTAGAGGGGACGTACCCGAATCTGTGAATATTCAAACTTTGTTTGAGGATGTAAATGGTGATTTGTTGATAGGTACCTGGAAGGATGGGCTTTATCGTTATTGCATAAAGGAAAATACATTTTTGCACTATCCGCCTTTAGATGAAGAGAACTCTGTTTTGGCTTTGTTTCAGGACTCTAGAGGGGTGATGTGGATAGGAACTAGTGGGTCCGGGCTGTATAAGGCCCATTTTTCATCCGATAGGAAAACGGTTTCTTTTGAAGGTTATAGACATGATGCCCGAAATGTTTCTTCTTTGCCGTCTGATTATATTTATTCGATTCATGAAGATTACAGACACGTTCGTTATGGTTGGGTACTAGAGAGGGTGTTAGTGTGATGGAACTGGCTGATGAGGGAAAGTTTATCAAATTATCAAGAATCTGGCTCTACACATTATCTTCCTGTCCGCGAGGTGAACACAGTCTTTAGGGATCGAAGCGGATTAATGTGGATCGGTACTAAAGGGGCTGGTGTCTTTCATGTCGATACTAGGAAACGTTCCTTTAATGTAATTTATCCTCGTGGCAACGATAAATCTTGTACAGATTTGATTTCTACATTGTATGTGGAAGAAAATGGAGCTCTTTGGATAGGTATGGGCTATGGATTGGATTATCAGCATGGAGATAAAAAAGTGACATTGTTTCCTTCGAAACGTCCTTATCATATTTCTTATAGCCCGTTAACCCGTGAGGTGTTGCTTGCTGTGCATGACGAGGGGATGATAGTTTGTCGTGACGGACAAATAATACATCAGTATAAGACCTCGAATTGCGGTTTTGTTCCTCATGATTTAGTGTATTTAGTTCACGAGGACCGTAAGGGAAACCGCTGGTTGTGTACCTATAAAGGACTTGGAGTGCGTTACCGGGACGGGCGTGAGTATTGTTTCAATCGTTTGTCCAGAGCAGACGAATTGCTTGGCCGGGAGATGACCACGATGGTTGAGGATAATGACGGCTCATTATGGTTGGCAACCAACAATAATGGTATTGTTCATGTTACAGGGGATATGGAACGTCCGGAATCGTTGCAGTGTAAGAACTATTGTATGGAGAATGGTTTGCTGTCGGTTAATACTCCTCTTTGTTTTTTGTTGGATAGAAGCGGACGGATTTGGGTCGGGACAGAGGGCAGCGGGACTTGTTTATATGATGGTGCAAAATGATTGTTTCAAGTCTGTTCATAAGGAGTTTAATTTGCCCGGAGATATGGTTGGCAGTATGCAGGAAGATAATAGTGGTAATCTGTGGTTGGGCACCAATCAAGGGCTGGCAAAGCTAACCATATCCGGAAAGGAAAAGGGCAGGGTACGTATCTTTACAGTTGCCGATGGGTTGGCGGATAATTTCTTTAATCAAAATGCTTCTTTCTATCGTGATGGTACCTTCTATTTTGGATGCAGCAGGGGAATTGTGACTTCAACTCGGAAGTGGTGGAAGAGAAACATGCTGATATTTTCTTTATGCATAACTGATATCTTGGTGGATGGAAGACCATTGGAACAGATGTCGGATAAGAAAAGAAAGGAGATAACTCCTTTTACTTCCGATTTTACAGACAGATTAGTTATTCCTGCCTCATATTCCCATTTTACCATTTGTTTTGCATCGCTGACTTATAATCGTCCCCAGCAAAATAAATATGCGTACAGGTTGCAAGGCTTGATGCTGATTGGCATTATGTGGACGCTTCCAGCCGGACTGCCTATTATTCCAAATTGCCTGCAGGGGAGTACGTGTTTCAGCTACGGGCAACGAATGAGAATGGTGATTGGGGTGACGTGAGAGAAATGGAAATTATTATTGAACCACCTTTCTGGGCTACTTGGTGGGCTTATTTTATTTATGTATTATTGGCTATACTGTTTATGGTATTGATATGGTGGGAGATTCGTCGGAGGCTGTTATTGCGTAATCGTAGGTTTTTGCAGGAAGGTGAGACGGACAAGTGCATCATCTAAAATTGCAGTTCTTTACGAACATACCTTCGGATGAAGAAAAGTTTTTGCAGGATGCTGTCGCCTGTGTGAACCGTCATTTGGATGATCCCGATTTTGATGTTCCGCAGTTTGTAGATGAGATGGCAACCAGTCGTACAACGTTGCATAAGAAATTGAAATCTTTGACGGGATTGAATACAACTGGCTTTGTACGTAGTATCCGTCTGAAGGCGGCTTGCAGGATGATGGATGAAAATCCGAATTTCCGCATTTCCGAACTGGCTTATAAGGTCGGGTTTAATGATCCCAAGTATTTTCTATCTGTTTTAAGAAGGAATTTGGTATGCAGCCTACAGAATATTCGATGAAATCGGGCAAAAACGCTTGAACATGCCAAGGTGGACAAGGTTGAAATATGTTCCTAAAAGGTGGAGAAAACATGCTTCAACCTTATCGGGAGATGCTTCATCTCTGTAAAATGAATAGCTGATTACTTTTGTGGCATTAAAACTTTAATGTCTAATTTAAAAAGGTTGGCTAATGAAATCTAATTTTTATGGAAACAGAAAATCGCTTCTTGCGGTTTTTATTTGTGCAGCTTTTCTTTCAGGAAGTCATGTTGCTTATGCGGTAAATGAATCGTTACTGGTTTCTGCGTACCAGCAGCCTAGTAAGATTAAAGGAACCGTAATAGATGCAAATGGTGAGGTTGTTATTGGTGCCAGTGTGGTGGTGAAAGGAACCGCTAATGGGACTATAACAGATATTGATGGGAACTTTATTCTTTCTGATGTCCCTACCAATGGGACGATTCAGGTAAGTTTTGTTGGATACAAGACTTTGGAATCCCAGTTAAAGGGCAGACTTCTTTCAGTCTGACTTTAATGGATGATACCGAAGTATTGGATGAAGTAGTGGTGGTAGGTTATGGTACCATGAAGAAATCAGATTTGACAGGTTCTGTAGGTTCTATATCTTCTGAAAAACTCGCTGCTAGAGGTACTACCCGTTTGGAAGATGCATTACAAGGTGCGGTTCCGGGAGTAAATATCACTCAATCCAATAGCCGTGCGGGTGGCGGATTTAATATTCAGATACGTGGACAGGCATCTATAAATAAACAGGCTGCTCCTCTTTATGTAATTGATGGTATTGTGTGCTCGTCTATGGATTTTTTGAATCCCGAGGATATTGAGCGGGTAGACGTCTTGAAAGATGCCTCGTCTACTGCTATCTATGGCTCACGTGCTTCTGCTGGTGTGATTATGATTACAACCAAAGGTGCGAAGGGGGCAGGAAAACCTCAACATGTTTCTATTTCGTATGATGGATATTATGGGATACGTAAGGTTGCCCGTATGCCTGATTTTATGAATGCTCAAGAATTTATAGATTATCGTTTTGCACGTCATACTCTTTTAACATCAGATGTCTTTGATGGTTCTAGTCGTAAAGGAGTAGATGCGAACGGTATTCCTCATTATGAAATTAAACAATCTGATTTGGAAACTACGTTTCTGAAACGTGATGGTGGTACAAACTATCGTGATTCCCAAATTTATGAGATGATGATGTCGGGAACAGATGGTTATGACTGGACAGACCTCGTAACTCGGACAGGTAATCAGCAGAATCATTATATCAGTGCCAACGGAGCCACAGAAAAAATTAATTATCGGTTAGGAGTTGGTTATCAAGGGGAAGAAAATGTGTTCAAACATAATGATTATTCCCGTTTCAATATCAAAGGTGCTTTTGATGGAAAAATTTCCAAAGTATTTGAAGCTGGATTATCTGTGAATATGGCTTATACGGTGCAAGATGATTTTAGTACCGATGGAACTTATTGTCCGTATGAAAACGCTTTTTATTTCAATCCTTTTGTTGCACCTTATGATGAAAATGGTAACATTATCAATAATCCAGGGTCAAAGGATGCTTTTGGGTCTACCGGACAATTCACTTCTACTGTTAGCCCACTGAATGATTTAGAGGATGAAAACTATACTAATCAAACTCGCAAATTTCATGTCTTTGGCAATGTATATTTGCGTACTAATATAATGGATGGATTAAAATTTGCGACTACTTTTTCACCTAACTTTTATCATGGGCGTCAAGGAAAGTTTAATGCTACTGGAGTGAATGACCGTAATCCGCTAGGTTCCAATTATTATCAGGTGAACGGAACGAACTCTGCAGAGGTTGAGACGACAGACCGTATGGACTGGACTTGGGATAATCAGCTTGATTTTAATAAAACAATAGGTGATCATACGTTTGGCGCGATGGGTTTATTCTCCATATATCGTTCTGATAAAGAAATTTATAGATTGAAAGGCTTTGGTATTTCGGATGATATGCTTTCTTTTCATGCCTTGGATAAGGCTTCCGGTGATAAGGAGATAGCTTCTTCCTATACAGCATCTACTTTGGTCTCAGGAGCTCTTCGTTTGAATTATTCATATAAAGGTAAGTATATGGCGACAGCTACAGCACGTGCTGATGGTTCTTCACGCTTTGCAGAAGGTAACCGTTGGGGATGGTTTCCTTCCGTTGCTTTGGCATGGCGTATGTCAGAAGAAAGCTTTTTAAAAGGTACTCATTGGTTGGATAATTTGAAATTGCGTTTGTCTTATGGAGTTACCGGTAACAACAATGTGGATGATTATGTGACAATAGCTACAGCTTCAGGACCTAGTTATGTGGTATTGGGAGGATCGGAAATACAAGGATATTACCCTAATGGGCTTGTTAATACGGGACTCATTTGGGAAAAGGTAAAAGAGTTTGATTTAGGATTGGATTTTAGTGTATTGAGTAATCGTATTAATCTGACAGCCGATTTTTATCATCGTTTGTCTGATGGGCAGATTATGGATAGGATTGTTCCTGTTGAAACAGGTGAAACAAAAGCTACTTTTAATGTCGGTTCAGTTCGTAATACCGGAATTGAATTAGGAATGCAGTTTGGCATTATTCGGAGTAAAGATTTTATATGGGATTTAAGTGTGAATTATTCTCGTAACTGGAATAAAATATTGGAACTTAGTAATGGGAAAGTGGATGAAATTGCATCCAATCGCTTTATTGGTGAGCCGTTAAATGTATTGCGTGACTATATTCATACTGATGTGATAACTGATAAAGGGGTAACGATGCACACTAAAGATGGGGATATTCATTATACTTTGCAAGAATTGTATGCAAAGTATGGTTCGAAATATAAGTGGTATGAAGGTCAGATAGCTGTGAATGATTGGAATAATGATGGCAAGATTACGGATGAAGATAAGCAAATATATGGTGTACAGATCTAATGGTGGAAGTTTAAGTTCAAATATGTATTATAAAGGTTTCGATTTCTCAGTAATGATTTATACTAAACAAGGACAATGCTCGTAGTTATTTCCATGATAAATATATGAAATGGTCTGATCGTGGTAACCAACATATGGCAATGGATTTTTATATTCCTAAAGGGGCGCCTGTTATTGACCATACTACCGGTGATATTGTATATGCCACTGAAACTCATTACGGTGAATATCCTTATCCGAATAATTCCGATACTTCGGCAGGTGGATATTTTTCTGATAAAGGTAGCGCGAAGGGAGAAGGCTTTCAGTATCAGAAGACTTCTTTTGTAAAGGTAAAAAATATCTGTTTGGGATATACTTTCCCTAAGAAGTGGATTACTAAAGCAGGATTACAGCATTTGCGTCTTTATATCAATGTGCTTAATCCATTTTGTTTTACGGATTATGATGGATTTGATCCTGAATGGGCAAATGCTAAATTAACTGATGGTGGTCCTGCATCGGTAACTTATCAGATAGGTGCGAATATTAAGTTTTAATTTCAAAGGAAAGGTAAATGGTATGAAAAATATATATATACGGCAGTCATATTGGTTGGCTTTGTTTTGACTACAAGTTGTGAAGATTTTCTGACTACAGATAATAAGTCAAATGTAACGGACAAAGAATATTTCTCGACTAAGACAGGTTTTGAATCTTTGGTATCAAATGCTTATAGTACTTTACGAGATGTTTATGCAGTATCCAGTTATACTACTTATTTTAATGCAGGTACGGATATGTATGCTGATGGGCGTAATTATATCAATGATGAGTTGCATGAATATGAAACTTTAAATCCTGAAAACAGTGTGATGAAAGAGCTTTATACGGCATGTTATAAAGGTATCCGTGCGGCTTATGCTATAAAACATTATGCGGCGGATGCAGTTATTGATGAGAATTTGCGTAGCAGGCGTGTGGATGAGCACGAGTATTGGCGGCGAATTATTACTATATATTGGTAAATACTTTCGGGGGGGTACCTTTGATGAAAGATTATGTGGCTGATGTTCAAACCGGATATCCTAAATCTTCGGTGGTTGATGTTTACACTTATATTATTGAGGAATTGGAGAATGTAATAGCTGCCGGAGCTATGGAAAAGTCTACCGCTTTGGATGGTGGTGGTCGTATAAGTATTGAATCGGCTCGTGCGTTATTAGCTAAAACTTATTTAGCAGCAGCTTGGGATTTAGATAAAAAAGATTACTTTGCCAAAGCAGCCCAAGTAGCAGATGACGTGATAGCTAATCGTGCTTTGGTTACTCCTTTCGAGGATCTTTGGAGAGCGGATTGTAGTGGAGATGATAACGAAGAATTTATTTGGGATGTGGAATATGACTATGCTACGGCTGCTAATACAGTCAGTGGTGGGCATCCGTGGAGTTCCTTTTATTGTAATCATATGGGGGGGCAAGAAGATCATGGAAAGGGGAGTACTTCTGCTTTTATTGCGACTTTACATGCTTTGCAGTGTTTTGAAAAAGGCGATATACGCTATGGGGTAACGTTTATGAAGGAGTTACCTGATATTGTTACTGCATCCGCTTATTGGTATTGGGATTGGTATAAGAATGGTGGAACTTTTATAGGAATTCCTTTGAAACGTTACTATCCGGCATGGTATGAAACAGAAGAAGATATCGATGCATGGAAAGCTCTTGATCCTGAAAATCGTAAAAATACATGGATACTACCGATGTCTGATCATACACGGGATCCTCAAGAATATATGCCTGGAGAAATTGATTATGAGGAATTTGTAACCTATTCTTATGGGGCGCTCCTTGTCGTAATTTGATGATTCTAATACTGCTAGTTATTCTAATAAAACAGATTATCGTGATGTACATATTATTACGCTTCCTGAGATTTATTTGGTAGCAGCAGAGGCTTATTTAAAAGCTGGTGATAAGGGAAATGCTTTGCTTCGTTTGAATGAAGTGCGCCGACGTGCACGGCTTGATGCGGTAACTGAAATAAATGTGGATGTTATTTTAAAAGAACGTGCTTGTGAGTTATTTGGACAGGGATCTCGATGGATTGATTTAAGACGTACACAGAATTGGTGGAGTATAATGATTTATATAATCCTCAGATAAAAGGGCGGGCCGCACAAATGATTGGAAAGAAATTACTTCGTCCTATTCCTCAGGCGGCGATTGATGCGAATGAGTTGATGAGTGCTGAAGATCAGAATCCAGGGTATTAGTAAGGTGATTAGATAGTATTGAGATGTGTTTAGGACGGGGATGTTATGATATATGGCATCCTCGTTATTAAAAAAATCAATTAAAGTAGAATAACTGATGAATGTGAAATTAAAAAGGGAAAGTCGATTATTGATTATGGCTATAACCAGTGTAGCTTTGTTTGTGCATATTGTAGTGATTTGTGCAGCTAGTACAAGAGAGGTTGTTGCCAATAAAGAATTTGTTTGGTATAATGGTAAAACGTCCTATTACTTATTCCTTGCCTGAATCTGTTTCTCCAGTAGTGGCGGTAGCACTGGATATGTTTAAGGGTGACATGCAACAGGTGACGGGGGTATTACCATCAAAAAACTCTTTTCGGAACGGCGGTTATTAATATTATTCAGTTGGATAAAAACAAGTCTATCCTAAGAGATCTCCGTAAAGACGGAATCCCGGTGGATAGTATTGTTGCCAGAAAAGACGCTTTTTTTATAAAGATAAGAGAAAATCAGTTGTTGGTTGTAGGAAGTGACGGTCGGGGAACTGCTTACGGCATACTTGAACTTTCCCGCTTGGCAGGAGTGTCTCCATGGGTATGGTGGGGAGATGTGACACCGATGAGAAAAGAGCGTATCGTCGACCTTCCGGTCTGATTATTTCTATTTCACGAGTCCAGTCGGTAGAGTATCGGATTGGAATTACTTTTAAATGATGAAGACTGGAGCTTGCAGCCTTGGAGCTGGAAAAACTTTGAACCGTCTGATATAAAAGGACGTATTGGTGCACGTACTTATAAAGAAATCTTCAAATTGCTGATGACGCCTTCGTAGCCAATGCTATTTGGCCGGGAATGCATGGAATTACGACTCCGTTCTACTTTGTGCCGGGAGCTAAAGAAGCAGCTGACAGTTGCGGCATTCTCATCGGTACTTCGCATTGCGAGCCAATGATGCGCAATAATGTAGGTGAATGGAAAGTCAATGAACGGGGTGACTATAATTACATAACAAACCGTGAAGGGGTACAATCCTATTGGATAGAACGGCTGAAAGAGGCTGGACCTTATGAAAATTTCTACACCATGGGTATGCGAGGTATTCACGACAGTGGAATGGAAGGGGTCAAGACCCTTCAGGAAAAGACCGATGCACTGCAACAGGTTATTGACGACCAGCGCAAGTTATTATCGAAGTATGTAGATAAAGATGTGGAGAAAATTCCCCAGGCTTTTGTCCCCTATAAAGAAGTGCTTCAAATAATGGAGAATGGCTTGCAACTGCCGGAAGACATCACTTTGATATGGTGTGATGACAACTATGGTATATGACCCGTTTAAGTGACAAGGAACAGCAAAAGCGTAACGGAGGTGCCGGAGTGTATTATCATCTCAGTTATTGGGGGCGTCCGCATGACTATATGTGGTTATGCACTACCCAGCCGGGATTGATTTATAGTGAAATGAAACAGGCATACGATTGCAATGCCCGCCGTTTGTGGGTGGTTAATGTGCACGATTTGAAACCCGCGGCATACGATTTGGAACTCTTTCTGGATATGGCATGGAATATCAATTCCGTATCTCCATCTACTCTTGTGGAGCATCAGAAGAGCTGGCTTTGCCGCGAATTTGGCAAAGAAGCAGGAGAAAAATTATTGCCTGCCATGTTAGAGTTTTATCGCCTGTGCGGCATCCGTAAACCGGAATTTATGGGTTGGAACCAAGTGGAGCTGGACAAGAAAAAATATACTAAAGGCTGGTCTCCGGTTAAAAATACGGACTTTAGCTTAACCGAATTCGGTGGCGAACTGGATCGTTATCTGGAATCCTATGAAGCCATTAAAGAGATTTTATCGGAAGTGGAACCAATGATTCCTCAGGAACGCAAAGATGCTTTCTTTGCCCAAATTAAGTATCCTGTATTTGGCGCTGCTGCCATGAGCACAAAGATGCTGGAGGCACAAAGAGCACGTTGCATCTCTCCGGGAAGCTGCGACACGACTTTATGGACCCGCGAAAGTCAATTAATGGCTGCCTGTGCCAAAAGCATTAAAGCTTACCAGGAAATCCGCGATTTGACAGATTACTATAACAATGAACTGGCAGATGGCAAATGGAAATACTCCATGTGCCATAATCCGCGGGATTTATATGTGTCTATCCGCCTGAAGTTCCCATATGGCTGACAGATAAGGAAATAGAGAAATATGCTTCTTTTAGAAGACCAAAATCGTTACCTTTGGAGGAAGTGGCTAAGGATCATTGTATTGTTTCTAATGCTTGCGATTATACAAACGCATCTAAAGGGGTCGTGACGATTCAATCATTGGGACATAGTATGAATGCTGTTTCCGTACCAAAGGGAAAGTCAATTACTTTTGAGTTTGATTGTTTATGGGATGGAGAGGCGATACTGCGCACTGCCGTAATCCCGACACAACCTAATGATAAAGGAGATATTCGTTTCAGTGTTAGTATAGATGGTGAAAAGCCTCGGATATGTTCTATTAAAGAGCCGTTTCGTTCGGAAGGATGGAAACAGAATGTACTCCGTGGACAGGCTGTTCGTGAAACTGGTCATCAATTGACGAAAGGAAAGCATACTTTATCCATCACTGCTTTGGATGATCATGTCTTGATAGATCAATGGATGATTGATTTCAAACCAGACAGAATGTTCTATGTATTTCCAGTTCAACCAACCTATTAATGTAGCATGAATTGTATGAAGAAAATTATTGGACTGTTCATTATTTTATTATGCTTTTGCACGACAAAAGCTCAACAGACAGAAGTGAGGTATCTTTCCGGTACAGGACCGGATCATACTGTGAAGTGGAATTTCTGGTGCTCTTCAGGTATGAACTCTCAAAAGTGGAGCAAGATAGATGTTCCGTCTTGCTGGGAACAGCAAGGTTTTGGAGGCTATACCTACGGGCGCTATTATATTTATAAGGAACACGAGAAAGAAAAGCAATATGATGCCTACAGGGAACATGATTTTTGCGATGAATACGGCATCTATCGTCATTGTTTTGATGTTCCGGACACTTGGAAAGGCAAACAGATAAGTATTGTATTTGAAGGTGTTATGACTGATGCTGAAGTGAAAATCAACGATGTCATCGCTGGCCCTGTTCATCAGGGATCATTCTATCGTTTCTCTTATGATATCACGGACAGACTGAAATTCGGGAAAACGAATTTGATGGAAGTGACGGTGAAGAAGCAGTCGGCTGATAAATCAGTTAATGCAGCGGAGCGCCGGGCTGACTGGTGGCTTTTCGGAGGTATCTATCGTCCTGTATATCTGACGGCAAAGCCTCGCACGCAAATAGAACATATAGCGGTGGATGCCCGTGCTGACGGTACGTTGCACACAGATGTATATTTGAAAAATATTTCCAAAGGACAACAATTGGAACTGTCGCTATTTCCTGTGATTCACAGCTCCCTATAGGGCGGCAGGTATGCGGGCTTTCGACGGAAGAGAAACAGATACTTACCACACATTGGAACAATATCAGGACATGGGATCCTGAACATCCCAACCTTTACCGGCTCACGATGCGTCTTCTTTCCACAACAGGAGATGTTGTGCACGAGATTACGGAGCGCATAGGATTCCGTACCATTGAATTCCGTCCTGAAGATGGCGTATATCTGAACGGTACTCGTCTTTTAGTGAAGGGGATTAACCGTCATTGCTTTGATCCGGAAACAGGTAGGACAATCAGCCGGGAACTCAGTCTGAAGGATGCTTTGCTCATTAAGCAGATGAATATGAATGCCGTGCGTTCACATTATCCACCAGATACTCATTTTTTAGAGGCGTGTGATTCCATAGGTCTTCTTTATCTCAATGAATTATGTGGTTGGCAGAATAGCTATAGCACTGAAATAGCAGAAAAGTTACTGCCTGAGATGATATTTCGTGATGTGAATCACCCGTGTATCTTTGTTTGGGCAAATGGTAACGAAGGAGGATGGAATACTGCTGTTGACAATCGTTTTGCCGACTATGATCCGCAGAAACGTCACGTCATTCATCCGTGGGCGGATTTCAATGGCTTGGATACACGTCATTACCCTAATGGTACGGATAACATGTATCGGTTGGAACGCGGGCATAAGGTTTTTATGATGACGGAGTTCCTGCATGGCCTCTATGACCGTGGACAGGGTGCAGGCCTCAAAGGACTATGGTCAAAGTTTAAGGCAAATCCACTTTTTGCCGGTGGCTTCCTTTGGGCATATGTGGATGAAGCTGTCCGCCGTACAGATACCGGACAAATGGACACTTACGGTCCTAATGCTCCCGATGGTATTGTGGGGGCAAATCGCGAAAAAGAAGGCAGTTTTTATACTGTTCGGGAGGTATGGTCACCCATTCAAATACATCCATAAAAATAACTTCTTCTTTCAAAGGAGATTTTTATGTAACTAACGATTACTTATTCAGCAACTTAAGCGAATGCCGGATGAAGTGGAAGGTAATGCGTTTACCTATTCCACAGGTGTCCGACAGCCCCATCTGCTTAGCGGAGGGCGGCGTACTGTTACCTGCGATTCAGCCTGGCGAGAAGGGGATAGCCCACTTTGATTTGCCTGAGAAATTCTTCAATGGAGACATCTTGGAATTGGAAGCCTACAATGTAGCGGGAGATATGATATGTAATTGGACGTTTCCTATCAAGAATAACCGTAAGTACTTTATAGAATACAGGTATTTACAACCGACAACAACTGCTACTGCCAGATATCAGACAGACGACAATAGTGTTACACTGATAGCGAATGGAGTTACAGCAACATTCAACAAAGCGAATGGTAATTTGGTAGAAGTGAAGAACGGTAGCAAGATCATACCATTGTCTGATGGTCCTCTCCCGGTCGGATGAAGATGCTTTTCTGTTCTGCTAACCTAAAGATGCAAGGTGATACTGCCATTTATACCGTAAAATATAAAGGTGCGGCCGACTCCATTGTCTGGAGAATGGCACCTGACGGATTGCTTGGAATGGATGCATTAGTGCTGAATTACAGAGCAAAGAACAAGTTTGACGGTGTATACTTTGACCGTCCGGTTCTTAATTTCGGTTTTTCATTCTCTTTTCCTGAAAAGAACATCAGTGGGATGCGTTGGTTAGGCAAAGGTCCTTACCGGGTATGGAAGAACCGTATCGAAGGAACGAATTATGGTATTTGGCAGAAGGACTACAACAATACGGTGACGGGAGAATATTATCATCAGCTTATTTATCCGGAATTCAAAGGGTATCATGCAGATCTCTATTGGGCAACACTCCAATCAAAGACAACACCGATGACAGTTTATTCGGAAACTGACGGTATTTTCTTTCGCGTCTTCACTCCGGAGGAGCAGCGTGACCGTGAAAGCCGTGGAATATCAGTAAAGGAATATCCTGCTGGAGACCTTTCGTTCTTATTTGAAATTCCGGCTGTCAACTCTCAGGGGACAGGAGGAGAGGCTTCTTATATTAAAATTAATAAAGGGGATGATGGCTTTAGAATGAAGCTATGGTTTGATTTCCGGAACTAGACCCGATAGCGTGTTTATTGCATAAATACCTATAAAGAGCTATTGCGTAGTATATATATTCTGTAAAATGGGGGAAAAGATTACCGATATCAGGTGATTGTTTCCCCCTTTCTTTTATAGAACTTTGCATTCCCAAAAATTAAGAATTTAGAATTATAGGTATTCATGGTAAGAAGACAGTTACAAAGGATTAGTTTAGGATCCCTTTTTTTAATAATCGGAGCGATATCTATCTTTGCACAACCTAAGATAATGGTATCCGGTAAAGTGATATCCAAAGAAAAACAGGAAGTCGTAGATTTTGCGACCGTATATTTGAAGGGTACAACTTATGGCTGTACAACGAATGAAGAAGGTATTTATCATCTTCATGCACCGGCAGGGAAATATACACTGGTTGTTTCGGCTATAGGATATGAGACTATAGAAAAGCCCATAACTTTAGTTCATGGAGAAAGGATTAAGATGAATGTAATGATTGCCCCGTCAGTGACTGAATTGGATGAAGTTGTAGTGGTATCTAACGGGGTTTCCCGTGTGAAACGTTCCGCATTCAATGCGATAGCTGTAGATACAAAAGAGTTCCAGAATTCTACCAAAAATCTGAGTGATGCTTTGGCTAAAGCTCCGGGAATGAACTCCGTGAGTCAGGTGGGGTAGGTTCGGATATGCAATTGATGTTGGATGGTTTCAGTGGCAAACATGTGAAGATATTTATTGACGGTGTACCTCAGGAGGGAGTAGGGAGTTCTTTTGGCTTAAATAATATTCCTGTGAATTTTGCAGATAGGATTGAAGTGTATAAAGGGGTGGTTCCTGTAGGATTTGGCACGGATGCTATAGGTGGTGTTATCAATATTGTAACCAATAAGAAGAGACGTAATTGGTTTTTGGATGGCTCCTATTCATACGGGTCGTTCAATACGCATAAATCGTATGTGAATTTCGGACAAACTTTCAAAAACGGCTTTACTTATGAAATAAATGCTTTCCAAAACTATTCGGATAATGATTATCATGTGGATGCACCGGTAGAGGACTTTGAAACCGGAAGAATTGATAAAGATAAAAGGGTACGTGTTAAGCGCTTTAATGATACCTATCATAATGAGGCGGTTATAGGTAAGATTGGCATTGTGGATAAGAAATGGGCAGACAGATTGATGTTGGGCTTTAACTTATTCACATATGTATAAGGAGATACAGACCGGAGTACGTCAGGAAATAGTTTATGGGGAAAACATCGTAAAGGACATTCGTTGATGCCGTCATTGGAGTATAATAAGCGTGACTTATTAATCAAAGGTCTGAATGTGGCATTGACTGCCAATTATAATAAAAATGCAACGGCAAATATAGATACAGCTTCATATAAGTACAATTGGTTGGGTGATAGGAAATTAATGAACTCACCCGGTGAACAATCCAATCAATATTCACGGGCGGATAATAACAATTGGAATGGAACATTAACTGTTAATTACCGTCTGGCGAAAATACACATGCTGACCTTTAATCATGTGTTGAATACTTTCCGCCGTTCTAATACTTCTTTATTGGCTAAGGTGGAATCGGAGGATGCCATCGCTAAAGAAACCCATAAGAATATCTCCGGATTATCCTATCGGTTGATGCCGTCTGATAATTGGAACCTCTCAGTGTTTGGAAAATATTATAGTTTGTATGTAGCAGGTCCTATGGCTACGACTACGAATCAGGATGATTATGTCCGTACTACCCGAAACATGAATTCCATAGGGTATGGAGCTGCGGGAACTTATTTCATTCTATCCGGTTTGCAGGCAAAATTGTCATACGAAAAAGCATATCGTCTGCCTACTATTGAAGAAATGTTTGGAGATGAGGATTTGGAAATGGGAGATATCAGTATAAAACCTGAGAGTAGTGATAATTTGAATTTTAATTTGAGCTATAACAGAACATTTGGCAGGCATTCTGTATATATGGAAGGTGGAGTGATTTATCGGAATACGAAAGATTATATTCAGCGTAATATTGCGGATTTGAGTGGTGGTAAATATGCTGCGAAATATATTAATTACGGTAAAGTATTGACGAAAGGATATACTGTTTCTGCTCGTTACGGTTTTGGCAATTGGGTGAGTATAGGAGGTAATTTTACCAAAATGGATGTACGCGACAATATGAAAACATCTATTTCCAGCAGTGCGGAAATTTGGCTTATAAAGAACGGATGCCGAACCTGCCTTATATGTTTGCTGATTCGGATGTTACTTTTTATTGGCGGGATTTAGGAAGGAAAGGCAATATGTTGACAGTGTCTTATGATAATCAATATCTGCATAGCTTTACTTATTATTCTTCCCGAATAGGCTCAAATAAGGGGGACTATGTGTACCTGATCAATTCTCACACAATATATCCCTTTCTTATAGTTTGCAAAAAGGACGATATAACGTATCATTGGAATGTCGTAACTTCACAGATGAGAAGTTATATGATAATTTTAGTCTTCAGAAGGCCGGTCGGGCTTTTTATGGTAAACTGCGTGTTTGTTTCGGTAATTAAAGAATTGGAAAAAGTTTATAATTAATTGGATTTTAAATTAAATAGAAGAATAAAATGAAGAAAGTTTTCTTTTTGAATGGATTTGTTGCTATTGCCATAGTAGGAATGGTGTTGAGTGCATGTACGGATAATGAGCCGGATTACGGTTCGGGTACCGAGGCTAAAGGTGAGTATGTTATTGCATCTTCGGTCACAGCGTCTGGAAATACAACGAATGTACTGCTTACTTCTGAAACGTTGGATAAAGGCACTGTTTCTACAGTGAATAATGGTCTTGTGAATGATGGCGCAACTCAATGGGTGTTTTACAAGAATCAATATCTTTATGCACTGACTTATAATCAAGGGAATGCAGGTACGACCCGTTCTTATATCATGGATTCAAATAATGAAGTAAAGGCTCGTTCGGGGGAGTTTGCCGTAAAGAGATTTACTACTTACGGTATTTATGATAAATATATCATGACCTCGTCTACCGGTGACGGACCCACTGCGTATGCTGATGAGAATGGATATTTACCAAAAATGTTTTTGCTTTCTTATTTGGATGTATCTGCTGAAACATTTACAACGAATGATACTCAAAATAAGGCTTATATGTCCGAGAACTTCTTGGGAAATGGAGAATATGTAACATTGGCCGGCATATTGGAACAAAATAATAAGCTGTATAGCGCTGCTATTCCAATGGGGTTAAGTCAATATGGATCGGCCACTGACGGGGGAAAATGGATACTTCCTGGCAATGATGATTTGGTAAAGACAGAAGACGGTGGTTCCAACAGCAGCAGTTATAAAAAAGGCGAATTGCAATGGACGCAATATCCCAACAAATGCTGGGTCGCTATTTTTGATAATGAAACGCTGACTACTAAAAAGATTATTGAGACTGATAAAATCAGCTATGCTTGTGGGCGAATGAAGTCTCAATATTACCAAACTATTTGGGCGGCAGATAATGGTGATATTTATGTATTTTCTCCTAGTTATGCCAAAACAATGGCTGATAAACGGCAACAGACTACCTTGGATGCTGGAGTAGTACGTATAAAGGCTGGAACAGAAGAGTTTGATCCTGATTATTATTATAGTATCGAAGCGCAGACCGGAGGTAAATCTTTCATTCGTTGTTGGCATATTACGGGAGATTATTTCTTGTTGTTGATGTATGATCGTCCCTTGACTGAAACTGGTTTCACAGCTAATCAGTTAGCGATATATAAAGGAGAAACCGGAAAACTTACTTATGTAACCGGCTTGCCTTCTGCCGATTTGATCTCTGGCTTTGGTAATACTCCGTATGTGGAGAATGGATATGCCTATATGGCTGTAACTACAACAGAAGGATATCCGTCTATTTATAAAATAGATCCGGTTGGTGCGGTAGCGACAAAGGGTGTTTCTATAGAAGCGACACAAATCAGTGGCGTCGGTAAACTGCAACCTCAGAACTGAGTATTGTAATAATATAGTGGGAGTCTGCGGGCAGTATGTGCTTATGCAGACTCTTTTTATGAATTGTATTGAAGATTTTATGAAGAAAATATTTCGCCAAATACATCTTTGGCTTTCTGTTCCTTTCGGGTTAATCATTACCTTGATTTGCTTCTCGGGAGCTATGCTGGTTTTTGAAAATGAAGTGATGGAACTGGCTAGGCATGAACTCTATTATGTAAAAAGGTAGAGACAGTTCCACTTCCTGTTGATCGATTATTAGAAGAGGTAGAACTCACGTTACCCGACAGTGTGTTTGTGATAGGAATCAGTGTTTTTTCTGACCCGGAACGCGCTTGGCAGGTGAATCTGTCCAAGCCTCGTCGTGCTTCTATGTATGTGGATCAATATACTGGTGAGATTAAAGGTAAATATGAACGTCCTGCATTTTTTGTGACTATGTTCAGGCTGCATCGCTGGCTGTTGGACAGTATGAAAGCGGATGGCGGAGTCTTTTGGGGAAAAATGATTGTAGGTGTCAGCACCCTGTTGTTTGTCGTGGTTTTGATATCGGGTATCGTTATCTGGTGGCCTCGTACACGAAAAGCCTTGAAAAATAGTTTAAGAATATCTGTCGGCAGGGGCTTTAGAAGATTTTGGTATGACCTGCATGTTGCAGGTGGAATGTATGCGCTGTTTTTTTTATTGGCTATGGCCCTTACCGGGTTAACATGGTCTTTTGGATGGTATCGGACAGGTTTCTATAAAGTGTTTGGCGTGGAAGTACAACAGGGAGGTACACATAGTGGGGTGACTCTGCGTGGTGGTAGAGGTAGTGATCAACCTGGAAAGAATGTTTCTCATTCTTCGTCCTATGTTTGTTGGCAACAAGTTTATGAACAATTAGCCTAAATAATCCCGGTTACAAACAGATAACCTTATCAGATGGGGTAGCAAATGTTTCTTTCAATACCTTTGGTAATCAACGTGCTTCCGACCGTTATAAATTCAATCATCATAGTGGTGAGATTGATGAGGTAGTTTTATATAAAGATGCTGAGAAGGCTGGAAAGATTCGCGGATGGATCTATTCTGTACATGTTGGTAGTTGGGGCGGTATGCTTACTCGTTTACTGACGTTTATAGCAGCTTTGATAGGAGCCACCTTGCCATTAACAGGATACTATTTATGGATAAAACGTATTTGGAGAAAGAAATCAAGAGTAAATTGAATCTCTTTGTCATAAGATTAGGGGGCGAAAAGAGTTTTATCAGTTTTATCATATGACCTGTTGTCGTGAATGACAGGTCATATGATATTGTTACAGGATTTTTTAGAACCACTTTATCTTCCTGAAAATAACAAAGGCCAACGCAGACAATGTGATGGACGCCAAAATAATAAAACTAAAAGCATGTGGTAATGCATCTACATGTACATCTACGTTCATTCCATAGAAACTAGCTATTAATGTGGGTACATCAGAATGATGGAAATACTGGTCATGCGTTTCATGATGGTGTTTACATTATTGGATATGATGGAAGCAAATGCGTCCATGGTTCCGGTTAAGATATCACTGTAGATATTTACCGTGTTATATGCTTGTTTTAATTCAATGACTACATCTTCTACCAATCGCGGTTTTGATAATCTTTTTCCTGGAAGATACTTTGCAATTTACCTACCATCACCTCATTTCCACGAATGGACGTATTGAAATAAACCAATGTTTTTTGTAGTTTCATCAATCTTAGCAGGTCCTCATTACGTATGCTCCTTTCCAATTCTTTTTCTGCGGCAGCTACATCATTGTTTATTTGTTTCAGATATTTCAAGAACCATACGGCAGATGAGTAAATTAACCGTAAAATCAGTTCAAATTTATTAGGCACAATGATTCCTTTACGTCGGGTGTGGTCAATGAAATCAGGAATCATTTCAGTGGAGTGATAACACACGGTAACAATGATTTCATTATTTGTAATGATACCGATAGGGATAGTGATATAAGGGATGCTTCCCTGTTGTTGCAGGGGGATTCGGATAATGGTCAGTAGCCAGTTGTCTTCCGTATCCGTTCGTGGACGTTCATCCATATCGGCGATGTCCTCTAAAAAAGCTTCGGGGACTTTTAATTCTTTAGTCAGAAACTCAAAATCACTTTGGTCGGGGCATTCTACATTCACCCAGCAGTTTGGCATCCATTGTGGCTTTTCTACAAAGCCATTTTCACAATAAAGATATTTTCTCATCTTATTGCCTCCTTTCGTTCATTTATATCCGTTCAGAGGCATTCAGAGTAGTGATTGCCCTGTCGGATCAGTTAATACTATTGCACGTTCGTGGTATTGAATCGTCCATTTTTATTGATTGTTTTTTGTTTAAAGCGGTACAAAAGTACATAAAACCTTTAAAGGACAGACAGAAGACAGGAGGCTTTTATATTTTTTTTAAGAATGTCATCGGAAAGCAATATCCAAAAAAATAGCGCCTTTTCTCAAAGACGCTATCCGATTACATAAATGTACAAAAGATCCAATTATTTGATTCGTTTGTAACCATATACGGCCAAATTACCCAGTTCCTCTTCAATACGGAGTAACTGGTTGTATTTTGCCATGCGGTCGCTCCGGCTCAATGAGCCTGTTTTGATTTGTCCACTATTGGTAGCTACGGCAATGTCTGCAATGGTTGCGTCTTCCGTTTCTCCTGAGCGGTGGGAAGTAACAGTGGTATATCCATGACGATGAGCCATTTCAATAGCATCCAGTGTTTCACTTAAAGAACCTATTTGATTGACTTTGATCAGGATAGAGTTGGCGCATCCTTGTGCAATACCTTTTGAAAGGAATTCTACATTGGTTACGAACAAGTCATCACCTACCAGTGGCAACGGTTGCCTATACGTTCGGTCAGCTTCTTCCACCCTTCCCAGTCATTTTCACTCATACCGTCCTCAATAGAATCGATAGGATACTTATTAATCAATTCTTCCAGATAATTAATTTGCTCGTCAGTCGTACGTTTTTTGCCTGTTTCTCCTTCAAAAATCGTATAGTCATAAACGCCATTCTTATAGAATTCAGAAGAAGCACAGTCCATACCAATCATGACATCTTTACCCGGTTCATAACCTGCATTCTTGATGGCTGCCAGAATAGACTCAATGGCATCCTCGGTTCCGTTCAAGGCAGGAGCAAAACCACCTTCATCGCCTACGGCAGTGCTCAGACCGCGGTCATGCAATACTTTTTTCAGCGCATGGAATACTTCGGCTCCCATGCGTAAACCTTCGTGGAAAGATGGAGCACCTACAGGACGAATCATAAATTCTTGAAAAGCAATGGGAGCATCACTATGTGAACCGCCATTGATGATATTCATCATTGGAACCGCATTACGTATGTATTCGTCCCACCTATGTATCTATATAAAGGTATATCCAGATAGTTTGCGGTCTGCTTTTGCTTACTGCTAGCGATACGCCTAAAATGGCATTGGCTCCCGAGTTTGGATTTAGTGGGAGTACCATCTAATGCTAA
>ENA-OQIM01000196-OQIM01000196.1-human-gut-metagenome-genome-assembly--contig:-NODE-196-length-21421-cov-6.014088_pt1 | contig 21421 bp, 19 predicted proteins | sample MGYA00242579_ERZ504744 | MGnify/ENA primary metagenome ERZ504744 (study PRJEB26092, sample SAMD00036441) | human gut metagenome | host: Homo sapiens | study: EMG produced TPA metagenomics assembly of...
TTTTAAGCCCGCTGCTGTCTTATCATAGCTATATAATGTTCCATCCTGTGTCGTCTGTCCCATATTTGTTACCGTATAGTTTACGCTCTTTATTCCTGATGCAACTCCTGTGGCATTCTCATCTGATACCTCTATACTTACCGGCACATCTGCACTGTACACTCCTGATGCTGTCTCAGGTGTGATGACTGATATTGCCGGTGCGCATGTATCAACTACCAATCCATTTGTGCTGATATATGAAACATTACCGCTTAAATCTGTAGCCCTGACATATACCACGCAGTTTTTGTTCTCGCATTCTATCGGTTCACTGAAGGTGCCATCCTCATTAAGGCTGTAAAGTGTCTTCCAGTCAGCCTCCTGAATACTGTCTACGTCAATTATTGCATCCTCTGCTGAAACGAAATACTCTGCTGACTTGATGCCGCCATGCTCATCTCCAAGCTGTCCGGCAATATTGACCTTCTTGGCAGCAAATCTTGAAATCTCATATTTGTCTTTTGGCAGCAATAAATCCCACACGGTATCCATGCCTGTTGAAAGTCCGTCAAACCTGATATTTCCTGTCGGCGACTGTACGTCAATTACAAACTCTGCTGATTTGTCTCCTTCTATCTCAAATCCATTATCTGAATTACCACACAAATCTTTTGCACTGACACTCAGCTCATACTTGTGTCCTGCATTGAATACGAGCTGCTTACTGTAAACAGCTTCTGCTCCCTCGCCTGTCTTTACCCAGTACGACTTTTCAGACCATGCATCTGACTGTGTCTGTTCATTTCCATCAACCTTTACATTGATTTTTGTTTCATCTGGGTCAAAGAAAAGCTCATTCTCTTTTACCGAAATGGTTGCAATCCTGTTTTCCCTGTAATACTCAGTGCCTTTTACACTGCTGATGCACTGTGGATCCGGCTGCTCAGGTGTACCATATGTCACTGTTATTGCAGGCGCTGTCTTGTGAATATAAAATGGCTGGCTGCCGCTTGCTGTCAAATCCACTACAGTCACGTTTCCTGCCTCATCAACAGCTTTAACATATACATCTACCTTTTTATCCAGATAAGCCTCAGCCGATACATTTATGATTCCTGATTCATCAATCTCATTCCATGCACCTTCATCATCCGATACTGACTGATCATCTGTCACTATCTGGTATTTTGCTGATACAACACCTGAAATGCTGTCAGCTACACTTGTTTTTATACGGACATCGTCATTGAAATATTTTCTGTTTTTGCCCTGCTTCAGGCTCTATACTGACATCAGGTGACTGACTGTCCATGCTGAACTTGAAGCTGTCACCTTTAACCTCTGTCTTAAGACCGGCATAATCAGTTGCCTTTACTGAAAGCATCAGATCCGTTCCGTTAAACTGCTCTGCTGCCGGAATGGTTATCCTTCCTTCCCCGCTTGCGTCAAGCTCAACAGTCTGTCCTGATACAATTTTCCTTTTCCCATCAATACAGTGTATTCAACACTCTTAATTCCTGATAAGCCTGTCAATCAGCCTTAACGATATAGCTTATATCATCCTTATGCCAGCCTTTTTTCATCGGCTGCTGTCATGGTATCCTGGGACACTGTAAGCTCCGGTGGCAGGGTATCAACAACCAGCTTCGATGTGGAGAAAAATGCTGTCTCGCCATTACAATTGTCCTGAGCCTTTACATATACGTTATATGAAGTATCCTTCAGATCAGATGTATTAATCTTGTACTTATATCGGGCATCATATGTATCCTCAATAAGCTCTAACGGCTTCCATGCTGAATCATCAAGCGCTTTTACCTGCTCATCATTTAAAATACTGCCACTTTCATCTGATTTATTCACATAGTAGAATGCCTGCTTTATTCCGCTGATATCCTCCAGCTGTCCATATACATTTGATGCCTGCTGACTGACCATATTCTGCTCGTCTATTAAATCAGCATCATATCCAATAGTACCTGAAGGCGCTTTTCTATCCACATAAAACGGCTGCTCTATTGAGCTTGTATCATTACACTCATGCTCCGCCTGATCCTTCGCATACATTCCGATTATCTGATATTTGTGTTCCTCATCCGCTTTTGTACCAAATGTGATGCAGCTGCTATAATCAGCCCCCTGTCACGATCCACTCACTATACTCTATTCCTGCATCAATCAGCTTCTGGGCATTATCGACATCAAATACATCGAATTCTTCCCGGTCATCAACCTTTACCCCAAAGCTGTGTGGAACCATCATCCAAAGAGACATCGTGGATATTCATGTCTACTTTTCTGACATTTCCATAATAATCCACAGCATCCTTGTGAAAGCAGGTTTATCATCCTCCTTTGGATTCAATGTTATCTTTGGAGGCTGTGTATCATATTTGTAGTCGAGCCGCAGACTTCCAATATCTGTGATAGCTCCGCTTTCCTTGTCCTTACGTGCTATTACAAGAGTCTGTCTGTTATCACCCTGCTGTGGCATAAGCTGATATTTATCAGCTTCAATCCATTCATCACCTTTTCTAACCACATATACCGCCTGATTGTCACTTGCCAGCGATAATGTAGGTGCTTCTACATAAAACTGTGTACCCTGCAGCATTGTCCCTGTCAGGCTGTTATTCATACTGCTGTAATCATATTCTTTGATGGTAACAGTATATTCTGCCTCTGCTGACTTATATTTGTCATCTTCTGCTTTTGTCACCTTTATCCTTACAGTTCCGGTATCCTTTGCTGTCCATATACCGTTTGATGCAAAGTCTGTATCCTTTTCAATCAGATTTTTGCCTTCTACAACAGTGTATTTTAAATTGTCAACGGCTGCATCCGCCCTGTCGGATTTTACCACCGGAACAACTTTGTTCCCCACATAAATATCATCCGCCGGTGTATACTCTACCGTCAGCTGCTGTGGCTGTTTTTCCTCGGTGGCATTATTATCCGAATCCTGTTCATCTGGAATTTTACTGTCAGATATATCATCCGAAGCTGCGTCGTTAGATATATCATACTCTGAAGAGGGTGTATCAGCACTTACCTGTGTTGCCGGAAGCGATGTCGCACCCATTACAGAAGCTAGCATGATTCGCTTAAGACCTGTTAAGTTTTTTATTAAACACTCTCATATCTCCTTTTCTATAGTATTTTTTGTAACTATTCCGTTACGATTTTATTTATATTCCCACTCTTCATTCCATTATACAAAACAATGGTCACACAACGGTCACACGGAGACAACTTTGTGAAAACTGCATAATAAAAGCGCCGAAAATTACATATTTTTTAGACAATTTTCGCGCTTTTTGGATTATTTTTTTTGTAACTATTATTTACTATACTTGTTGTATATCTTTTCAAACGCAGGCATGGAGCGCTTTATCATTTCCCTATCCACACAGTATGATATTCTCACCCAGCCGGACAGCCGAAGCCGTCTGCTGCTACTATGAGCACATCCTCCTCCTTTGCCTTCTCGCAGAATGCATTGCTGTCATCCTCGAGTGCCTTTACAAACATATAAAAGGCTCCGTCCGGCTTGAAGCAGTGATAGCCTATCCTTGTGAGTCCCTCGTACAGAAGGTCTCTGTTTTCTTTGTAGGCATTGATATCACCGGTTGCCCCCTGGCATTTTACTATCATCTTCTGGAACAGGCTTGGTGCACACACGTAACCGAGTGCTCTTCCCGCACCACAGACTGCTGCATACAGCTCTGCCTTATCGTACACCTCATCAGGCACGAGGATGTATCCTATTCTCTCTCCCGGCAGTGAAAGTGACTTGCTGTATGAGTAGCATACCAGTGTGTTGTCGTAATATTTGGTCACAAACGGTACCTTGATTCCGTCGTAGACTATCTCCCTGTACGGCTCATCTGCGATAATGAATATCGGTCTTCCTATCTCCTTAGACTTTTTCTCAAGGAGGTCTGAGAGCTTTTTGATGGTCTCCTCAGAATAGACTGTGCCGGATGGGTTGTTTGGTGAATTGATTATGACACCTCTGGTGTGCGCATTGATTCTCTCCTCAAGAGCCTCAAAATCTATCTGAAAATGCTCTGTGTCTGCAGGCACCTCTACAAGCCTTGCTCCTGCTGCATTCACAAATACCTTGTACTCCGGGAAATATGGCGCTATGGTAATAAACTCATCATATGCGTCACTTGTCAACGCACGAAAGCAGATTGACAGCGATGCAGCTGCTCCCATTGTCATGTAAAGGTTGTCCGCATTAAAATGTGTGCCGTGTGTGTTGTTCAAAAATTCAGCTATTGCCGCTCTCGTTTCCACGTCTCCCTGTGCTGAGGTGTAGCCGTGCAGCGCAACAGAATCATAATCTGTCACAAGCTCCTTTATTGTGTCGTTTACTACCTGCGGAGCCGGTATGCTCGGGTTTCCTATTGAGAAATCATATACATTTTCCTTACCTACAATTGCTGCTCTTTTTTTACCATACTCGAAAAGCTCCCTGATTGCTGAGCGCACGCTTCCGAGCTGGTACATGCTTTCGTTTACTACCATTTTCTTGTCTCCTTATCTCTGCTTATGACATACAAATGTCTTTATAAACATCTCTTTATACACATATTGTTACCATTCATGACCGTTTATCCTGATATGAATGCCTCCATCCCGGCACGCTTCGTCATCTCAATATGCTCCTTAAGCTCGCGGGCTGACATTCGCAGTGCCCCCAGGCTCATGACCGTCTGCTGCTCCAGTCCGTCCGAGGTTGCCACTGTTACCTTGTACCTGTCACGTATGCCAAACACAGTCTTTTCGATAAATGCATCGGCTGTCTCGTCCTGCTTTGTATACACAACCTCTATGTTGTGGAAGGTCTCTCTCTTTCCGGCATTGCCTTCACCTTGTACGCATCAAACACCAGCAGCAGATGACAGCCTTATAGCCCTGGTAATCCGATAAAACATCCTTCAGCGCATCTCTCGCCGATCGATGTTTATGCGTGAAAGCTCCTTTAAATCCTCCCATGCAAATATTATATTATATCCGTCAACTATCAGGTACTCTTCCCCCGGGGATTTCTTCGGATAAATCGGATTGCCGTGCTTATCATGCTTTACGGTGCGCGGTTTACCACTTAGACCTTCATACTCATTTTTCTTTTTGCCTGACCATTTGCGCCTCTGATCCTCTGCGATATCGTTTTTGCCCATGCCAAACTCCCTGGCATAAACATCTGCAAGCTGCGCATCAAGCTCCACCGATGACATACCTGAAACAGCTTTCTCAAAGCTCGTCCTGCGGCGGTTTCCGGCAAGCGCCTGCGCATCCTCCGCTGAAAATGCATTCTGCGTGCGGGCACTCGCTGCAAGTGCCTCCTCAGACTCATCTCCGTGGTAGACATACGGCAGGTGCATATGCTCCGGGACCTCATCCCACGGCACCACGTAGCCTGAGCCGTGCGCACAAAATACCGAGCCTGTCGGATTGCGGAAATCCTCCTCGCTGTCATAGTGCATCTGCGCAATCACCTCCGCAGGATTGTGACACTCATCATAACCCCACAGCTCCAGTGTCAGGTGCCCGAGCCCCTTTGTATACGCATGCACCAGACTCACATAATCCTGCATTGTCGCAACCGGTGCCTTTCCTGTAATTGTTGCCATCTCCCTCGCAGCGGTTGTGGCAAACTGCGGGCTCTCGGCTCTTGCAAATCTCTGCTCCAGATCTGTCATTGCACGGCCGACATACTCCATCGGCACCTGTAGGATAAAGCTGTAGTACGGCTCCAGCAGCACGCTCTCTGTGGATTTAAGCCCCTGGCGGATTGCTCTGTATGTAGCCTGGCGGAAATCGCCTCCCTCCGTGTGCTTTACATGTGCTCTTCCTGTAAGAATAGTCACCTTCACATCGGTAAGCGCTGAGCCTGTGAGCACACCCCTGTGCTCCTTTTCCTCAACGTGTGTGGCTATGAGCGCTGCCAGTTTTTGTCGAGCACATCCTCACTGCAGGTGGATGTGACTGTGATTCCGCTGCCACGCTCCGCCGGCGACAAAAGCAGATGCACCTCTGCATAGTGGCGCAACGGCTCAAAGTGTCCTACTCCCTCGACAGCCCTCGCTATCGTTTCCTTATATACAATGCTGCCCGGTCCAAACGTGACAACAACACCAAACCTGTCCTTTATGAGACGCACAAGCACCTCCATCTGCACCTGTCCCATGAGCTGCACATGGATTTCCTTAAACTCCTCCACCCACACTATGTAAAGCTGTGGGTCTTCCTCCTCAAGCTGCTTTAGCTTTTCCATAAATGCCGCCGGATTTACATCATCCGGCAGAATCATCCTATAGTTTAGTACCGGTTCAAGGATTGGCATATTGGACTGCTGCTCAAACCCGAGCCCCTGCCCCGGAAATGTCGAGCTAAGACCTGTGACAGCAACTATCTCACCCGCCTCTGCCACATCAGCTATCTCATATTTTTCACCGGAATACTTTCTTATCTGATCGATTTTCTCAATCAGAAGACCTTTCGCCTCGTCACCGCCATGCGCTTTGTACTCTATTTTGTCCCTGACTCTAAGACAGCCTCCGGTAACCTTTAAAAATGTCAGCCTGCTGCCTCTGTCATCCCTGCCTATCTTGTATACGCGGGCAGAAAATTCGTCAGGGTAATTTCTTTCACACATAAACCTCGAAAGTCCCTGAATCAGCGTATCCACTCTGTCAAGCTTAAGTGCCGAACCGTAAAAGCATGGGAACACCTCCCTTTGAGCCACCGCCTGCGCAATATGCGCATCTGTAAGCTCTCCCGATTCCATAAATTCATCTAAAAGAGGCTCGCTGCACATGGCAAGCTCCTCAAATAAATCCTGTGAAGAAAAATCCACGCAGCCATCACTCAGCTCGCTCTTTAGCTCTGCCTGCACTTTCTCCGCATCCGTGCCCTGCATATCCATCTTGTTTACAAAAATAAATGTCGGCACGTTATAGTGCTTTAAAAGTCTCCACAGTGTGCGCGTGTGCCCCTGCACTCCATCAGTTGCGCTGATTACAAGTATTGCATAGTCGAGCACCTGAAGGGTACGCTCCATCTCTGCCGAAAAATCCACATGCCCCGGTGTATCAAGCATGACTACATGCCATGTACGAGCTGTATCTGCCGTACGTGCTACATCTGCTGTACGTGCTGTATCTGCCGCATTTGTGCCACGCGAAATATCAAGCCTTGCCTGCTTTGAAAAAATGGTTATTCCACGCTCTCGCTCCTGCGCATCGTTATCCAAATATGCGTCCTGATGGTCCACGCGCCCGAGTGAGCGAATCTGCCCGGTGCTGTAAAGCATGGCCTCAGACAGGGTTGTCTTTCCCGCATCTACATGTGCGAGAATGCCTATTGTAATGTGATTGTTTGTCATTTTCTGCTCCATTTATGCCTCAATCCAAGAACAGAGACACCTGTGGATGTCTCTGTGTCAGCCTTTATATCATAATCCGTCGATTTCCTAAATTATAGCATTTTGTGGTTGCTCTGTCATCTTTTTTCTTGATTGACAGCGGGACATAAAAGGCTCCGCTTAATTGACAAATATTTATTCCATACATATAATGTGATTACGGAAATTTTTGAATGGTATGGAAATAATGCGAGGATAATATGAACAAAAAAGAAGTATTGGAACTAAAACGAAGATTAAAAAAAGACCAGGCAACCTTCAGTCGTCTGGTCGGCTGCTACGTGGACTGCAACCATGAAAAAGTCTGCAAATTCGGTGGCAAATTTCTCACTCTGGAGGAGGATGAATACTACAAATATCTGGAGATTTCAAACAAGGTGCTTTCCGGCACTCTCGGAAACAACCTGCTCAATCTGCAGTTTCCGCTTGAGGAGGAAGAGGTCGGAGGCCGCCAGCAGATTCTCATGGCGCTTCGCGACAGCGAGCTTAATGATGAGACTCTGCTCGATACATACTATGATCTGGTCATCGACACCTACGATGAGGCCGGGAACTATCTGATTCTTTTGTATCTCGACAGCTACGATGTCATGACACGTACAAAGGACAACATCAACGTGGATGAGTCCGAGGAGGTGTACAATACATGCTCTGCGCCATCTGCCCTGTCACACTTTCAAAGCCGGGCCTTGGCTATCTGGAAAAGGAGCAGCGTATCGGAGCCGCATAAGGGACTGGGTGGTCGGTGCACCTGAGACAGGCTTTTTATTCCCTGCCTTCAACGATAGAAGCACTGACATACACTCCACTCTTTTCTATACGAAAAATACCAAGGAGCCTCACTCTGAGTTTATGACAAACGGCCTCGGCTGCGGTGTGGAGCGCACAGCTACTGAGCAGAAGATGGCTTTTCATTCAATCGTCAGAAACGTGCTAGGTGCTGAGGACGAGAGCACGGATGACAAGCTGCTTGATATCCAGCAGAATCTGTCCGAGATGGCCGATGACTACGCTGAGACTCACGATGATGACGATGATCCGTTCATTCTCGACAGCGAGGCTATGAACAAGGTGCTTAGTGACTGCCATGTCTCTGAGGAAAAGATTTCACGCATTGAAAAATCCGTCAATGAGGCCTTCGGTGACAAGCCGCCTATCGCAGCCAATGTCATTGATTCAAAGGCTCTTGCAGCTAATGAAATCCGCGTGGAAAAGCTTGCTCTTGAGAGCCAGGTCGGCGATTTAACTCTCGAGCTCAATGAAAAAAATGCACAGCTTGAGGAGAAGGATTCTGTTATACAGGAGAAAAATAATCAGATTGAGGAGCGCACCTCACAGCTTCTTGAGAAGCAGGAGGAGATTGATAATTACACTGCCCAAATTAAGACCTATGATGTGGTGCTTCATGTAAAGCCTGAGAAGGCTTCACAGATTCATGCGCAGGTCATCAATGGAGAGAAGTGTCTCGTCATTCCTATGAGGGAAAATGAGAATGCGACCATAAATGGGGTGAATACAAATCTGTAGGGACGCCATCGCTTATGTGGCTTCGCATATTTAGGCTGTGAAGACCGGCCTAGCATGCAGTATATTCCTCAGAAAAATATAAAATCAGCCACGACATCATTTGCGGATAGTTTATTGATAGTTTGCTATGAATTATCGTATCCACATTTTATGGAACGCCGTGGCAGTTTATATTTTTCTTCGGAACACACTGCATGCTCTCCGGTAAATTTAGGGTACTTATGCGAAGCAATCAAGTGACTTATCTCACTATTTAAAAAAGGGCGTGTGAAAAACCTTCGTTTTTCACACGCCCTTTATAATGTTATTGCCTATGAAATAATGTCCTTTTATAAAGGCACTCTCGTAATACTTACCGGTTTACCAGCTCAGCACCTCATGGCCATCCTCTGTGACGAGTACCATGATTTCCCACTGCTGATGGAAGTCCGTCGTCAGTGTATACTTCCCAGTTGTTCTTGTCATCTACGTAGATATCGGCCTTGCCCATGTTGACCATTGGCTCGATGGTAAATATCATGCCGGGTGCCATGACCATGTCGGTGCCGCGCTTGGTGTTGTAGCCTACCCACGGATCCTCGTGAAATTCAAGTCCCACTCCGTGTCCACCGATTTCACGCACTACTGTGTAACCGTTTGCAAATGCATGGTCGTGCACCGCCTGTCCCATATCTCCGAGGAAGCCCCACGGCTTTACCTCTTTGAGTCCAAGCTCCACACACTCCTTTGTGACTTCAACGAGCTTTTTCTTCTCAGGGCTTACATTTCCGATACAGTACATTCTTGATGAATCCGAAAAATATCCGTTTAAAATTGTAGAACAGTCTACGTTTATGATGTCACCATCCTTTAAGATGACGTCCTTTGAAGGAAATCCGTGACAAACCTGCTCATTTACTGATGTACATACGCTGTAAGGATAACCCTCATAGTTGAGCGGTGCAGGGATGCCACCCATGCTGGTGGTCATATCATAGACTATTTTATCAATCTCTGCTGTGTTCATACCCTCGTGGATATGCTCTCCTATGTAGTCGAGCACTGCGACATTTATCTTGGCGCTCTCCTTGATTCCCGCTATCTGGTCAGGTGTCTTAATGATTGAATGGCTCGGTATCTTATGATGTGCCTCAGCAAGCTTTTCAAGCTTCATATCAAATGCCGCATGACAGGTCTTATATTTCTTTCCGCTGCCACACCAGCAAGGGTCATTTCTTCCAATTTTTGTTGACATAAAATCTTCTTTCTAGTGATCAAGAGTAACGTTTCCCATATCGACTCTTTTCCACACTTTTTCTTTTATTTTATAGTTATTTTTCTCCAGCAGCTTCTCATATCTGCCTCCCGAGAAATCATAATCCGTTATATCTGCATTGTCAAGCCCTGCATATATTTCCTGATATTTCCGGGCTATTGCAGACTTTTCCATGGACGAATAAATATCCTTTTTTTCGACTCCAAGCTTCTTTGCACCATCTATATCAGACAAATCATACCAAAAGTCCTTCTCGGAATTTTTCAAAGCTGCTTTCTCGTCGTCAGTAAGTGTAATTCTCTCTTTTTTGGCCATCTCATAAAAAATCTCATCGTGAATGGCCATGGACATAGCTGCTTTACGCGCTGTAACACGGACAAATTCACCGTTTGTGTGGATATTCCAATACTTGTTTGGATTATCGGAATCATACACAAGAGCCTGCTTCTCGACATTCATCTCCTCATATGCCACATAAAATGCCATATCGCGCAATGTCAGCTCTTTCCCATTCACGGTAACAGCCACGTCTTCCAGATGCTCATTGTATACAATATTCTGCTTCATATCATGATAATTATATGCATACACGCCGGCTATGACAGCCAGCACTGCAAGTATAATTGTTGTGATGTGTTTTCTTATTTTGCGCAAAGCTTTGCAACCACCTGATTTATGACCTTTCCGTCAGCCTTGCCCTTGAAATGCGGCATGACTGCCTTCATTATCTGTCCTTTGTTTCCTGTTGCGATTACATCCGAAAACTGCTCTGTGAGCTCCTTTTCTACCTCTTCTGCCGACATCATTGCAGGAGCGTACTCCTCAAAGATTGCATATCTGGTATTGTACTCATCAAGCAGATCTGTTCTTGTGGCAGGGCATGTGTCAATCTGCTCCTTCACAGACTTCATTTCCTTAAGAATGACCTTATTGACAAGCTCCTCCGGTATATTGTCTCTGCAGCCCTCATCTATTGCCGCCTTTTTGGCTGCCGATACAAGTGAGGATATAGCATCCTTTCTTACCTTGTCTCTTGCTTTCATTGCTGCAATCATGTCTTTTTGTAATTGTTCCATCTGCATGGCTTGTTCCTCCTGCTTTTCTTACTTTATTTACAGGCTTGCTAGTTCGTTTTGTGCGATTGGTGCCGTCTGCTTCTATAATACACCTTATATGCGAAAATTGCTATCGTTTATTGCAAGGAGTTTTTGACGGTTACTAACATTGGGTCGTGGCGTAAGACGCGGACATGCCACCAGCTGCAAGGGGCTCTCAATGTGCTAACGCTATGCTGTCAAGAGGCTGTACGAATTATGCCTGTATGGTTTTCTATGCTCGACGAAACCGGCTTTTATGCGCCGTCCATGGCGCATAACACCTTGCCCTGCCGTCCATGGCAGGACATTTCTGGGTTCCATGTGCATAATTCTACAAACTCTAAACAGCTCCGCTAGTCGCTTATTGAGAGCCCCTTGCAGCTGGTGGCATGTCCGCGTCTTACGCCCCTTACTTTATTGGTAACAATTCAGTACTTTGTGGTAAAAATAAAAAGAGCCGGTAAGTATAATAAATATACTTATCGCTCCTAACCTTCCTATACAAGACGTCGTATAGCAAGTATTGTATGACACTGTACGCTTCTGTTTGCTGTGATTCCTGCCTTTGTGGACTGTGCCTCCACTATAACACCACCACCTGCATATATAGCTACATGTCCCGGATATACCACTACGTCTCCCGGCTGTATATTATCGAAGGATACGGCCTGTCCCACAGACTTAAATGCCTGTGAATATCTCGGTGTGCTGATACCAAAATGTGCATATACCTCATGTACAAAGCCTGAACAGTCTACACCGTTTGTAAGACTGTTTCCACCCCATACATATGGATTGCCCACAAACTGCATAGCGTATGATACTACAGAGCTTCCTGAAACTCCTGTTGAAGCACCCGGGTTCTTTCCACCGCCTGCTGCATAGTCACTGGCAATACTTCCGCCCTTGCCGGCTCCACCACCATCATAGCTTGAACTGCTTGATGAGCTGTTCGCTCTGGCAGCGGCTGCGGCTGCAGCTGCTGCCGCTGCTTCCTGCTCCTGAATGATTTTGCCCTGTGCCGTAATGATATTCTGATAATTATCTGCCTGCTGCTGTGCCTGAGCTATCTGGCTTGCATACTGCTCCTTCTGGTTTTCAAGAGCTACTATAGCCGCCTCAACATCTGCCTGCTGCTTCTCATAGTCATCCTGCATGGCTGTGAGCTCATTCATGTCGTTGTCAAGCTTAGTACCAATCTCCTTCACCTGCTCAACTGCTGCCTGATAAGAATCCATAAGAGCACGATCCGAATCATATACATCTGACACGTACTCTATACGATTGAGCATATCTGTGATACCATTTGACTCAATAATTGCTGTCCAGATATTGTCTTCAGCGCTGTTTTCATACATGAACTGTATACGCTTCTTCATGGCGTCATACTGCTCCTGCTGCTTTTCCTGAGCTGCTGCAAGATCCTTCTGATTCTGCTCTATCTCTGCCTGTTTGCTTGTGATATCTTTCTGAAGCTTCTTTTGTGCTGCAAGAATCTCATCAAGCTTTGCAGATTTATTCTTTATATCATCAGCAGTAGTCTGCTGCTGATCCTTTAGACCATTAATCTCATTCTTCTTATCCTTGAGATCCTGCTCAGCCTGTGACTTCTTCTTCTCTGCATCCTTCTGCTTCTGTGTCTTGGCATATACCTTCTCAAGTCCACTGTTTATGTATCCGCTAAATGTAGTGCCCTCTACTGCCGGTCCTGTAAAAACAAGTGCCGATGTTAACACAGTACATATAGCACGTGTCCATTTCTGATTCATTTTATTCCTCCTGTAATACGACGGTCAGATTGACCTTTCCTTCCACAATTTACAGTCAATATACATTCGGATATATTATCGCACAAAATGAATCTTTTTTCCACACCTTTTTGTAAATTTACAGAATTTTCCACATTTTATATAATGATATGATTAAAAGGTCAAAAGGTATTTTGCCCCTAATTTATGATTCACATGCGCGCTATTATAAGTCTATCATCAGGTTTGATGCTATCTGAGGTCAGAGCGTTTATTTCCATTATGTTTTCAACAGTGGTGCGGTATCTTTTTGCAATGTCCCACATTTTATCATCCTTCTGCACTATATAGCCAACCAGAGCTGCTTCCTCTTCAGTATCAGACGCTATTTTTTCCTGCTCCACCGATGTTATGACTGACACTTCATCCTGCTGCAGGGCAATAGCGTTTATGCTGACAACACCCTTAATTTCATATTCGCTGTTGTCGAGTAGATTGACCTGCACCTGGTCTACCTGCAGATTTACCTCGCAGCAGGTGTTGGCATCCATGCCGGGTATCTCAACAAACTGTTCAAACGGCACAGAGTCTGTATGCATCTCTATCGGACAGCCATCATCCTCCACAATATTCGCACAGTTCACCTGCAATACACCTGACACAATAATTCCTGTGTCTGCATTTTTTATCTGTGCAATAGCGGCCTGTGTCTTTGTACCGCATATTCTTAAAATTCTCTTTTTGCTGTTTTCTCTGTACAACTGCTCCAAAATACGGCATTTTGTATCATTTTTCATAAGAAGGCTGCATACCTTCATATTTTCAAACACAGGTTTTACCGGACATGATACGCTGTACATGTCATTGAGCACCTCTACTGTTTCCTCACTCCAGACCTTTCCATCCACCGCAAGTGCTGCCTCAATCGAAAGCTGCCTGAGCTCTCCGTCGTAATCATTTTCCGCCTCAACCTGATGCATGGCAGGCTGTGTGCGAAGCCAGGCAATATTTCCGGCATTATCACCCTCACAGCGTATTTCATTTGAGAACCCCTCCTGCACCTCAAAGCAGCAAATTTCCTGTTCTTCGCTCAGATACACTATACACGCATGGCACTCGCCTGTCAGTGTGATATGGTCACGCTCGTATGTATACTCCAGATTTCTCATATCAACAAGACTTGATATGAGCTTGCATATATTCGGCTTGGTCTTTGGCAAGGTGACGACATTTTTAATTCTGACAATATCCCTTACAACACTGTCAAGCTTAAGCACCTTCATCTGCCCCATAAGCTGCTCCACGTCCTTGTCATCAATCCTTTGTGCAACCTCAAGATTTTCTTCCTTCTCTCCATAAAGCTCCACGCTTATAATGCCTCTGACCGAGAGTTTTCGCGAATTGATAACCCCAACCGTAAGCTCATCAAGCCCGGTATACACACGAACCGTATCCTTCTCGCAGACTCCTTGAAGAACAAGCTTCTCCTGAAACGGTATTGCATCCTTTATATGCTCCACCCTGTTTCCGCCGATATTTTCCTCCGACTCATCGCCTTCAAAAACTTCTTCTCTCGTATACAGCACTTCAAATTCAATGCTTCCACTCAGCCAGATATTCTCGCCTGACGCTTTTATCTCGTCAAGCTTTACCTGCCCGTTCTGACAAACCACTTTGGAAACATCAGGCTTATTGTCCTTTATGACATAATCCCTGTCGAAGCCAACCTGCGACATATCCTTTACCTTTTCTATGCATTGTCTGATTTTTTGTGTAATTAACTCCATAAAAAATACCCCACTTCAAATATGTATATAAAATACATATTCAAGATGGAGTAACTTTATGCAGATGCAAATATTTAAATTCATGATCATTATAACAAAGATGTAACATCTTTACTTCATGATACTAGCAAAGCTGCATCCTTATATCTTTTGTAATCACATCAGTGTAGGTGAAAGATAAGAGCTGTGGCGGATTCTGCTCAAACTCATCATCTATCAGAACCGTAAACACACTTGGGTATGCCTGCTGAATAACACCCTCCTGAATGTCAACCTTGTTGCGGCCAAGATCCTGCTGGATTTTTACCCTGTTGCCACACTGCTGGTGAATCGATGCTCTGACTTTTCTAATTTCTGTCTGTTCCATTTTAAGCCTCCTTATTGTGGGTATGCCCACTGGCACATAACTATAGTCCTCATGGTAACCAGTATTGTAACGACGTTGTCATATATATGAAATCAATCTCTGTATAAATATAAAACAGGTCAAATTAATCAACAATTATATCAATCAATATATTTGAATATATAAATATGTCACCACAATATCTAGTAACTTTACTATAGCAAAGTATCGCAGTGATAGCAATAGGGCATTAGTACTGATTGTCAGTTTTTTCGCAACTTTTAACACAATTTACGAAATTTTCACTCAAACACAACAGGCATTTCACTCAATTCCGTCTTTATTACTATATACGGATAACTCGCCTGATTGCTGACCTTCTCGCCCTTATCCGGGGCTATCAGACGCGTATCAAAATACATTGCCTTATCCTTAACATAAAACTGGTTAACCGTAATACTGTAGCCACCTGTCTCCTTTGTGCCAAAGCCTTCCGCTATGTATAAATATTCATCATCCTTGTACGTCAGCTTCATCGCCTTTGCCTTGTTTTCATTTATCTGCTTTTTAAACTCCTCCGGGATTTCATCCCCGCAGATCACCGTGTACTCAACCATCCTGTCACTCTCCGTGCCTGAAATATTTGCGCGACAGCCCGAAATCACTGTCGTTTCCAATATAACAAGCACACCTGCAGCCACCACCAGGATTTTTCTCAATTTTTCTGACATTTTTTCCTCTCTTTCTTATCATATCGCTTATGATATGATATAATATCAAATATTGAACTACAATTTATATAGAGTATGAAAAAGAGAGGTCAAATATGCGTTCAGTTTTAATCGTAATATTCGTATTTTTCTATCTGCTGCTCGGTCTTCCGGTGCTCGGAGCCATGTGGATAATACACAAATTTGCCCCGGCATGGCCGATATGGCACAGCTTCGCCTGGTACAGTGGGCTTTCCGTGTCATCATATTCCTAAGCGGAGCAGACATCGAATTTATAGGGGAGGAAAATGTGCCAAAGGACGAGGCTGTACTATATATAGGAAATCACCGTAGTTTCTTTGACATCATAATCACCTACTCCAGATGTCCACGCCTGACCGGCTACATCTCAAAGCAGAGCATCACAAAAATACCGGTACTGGGTCTCTGGATGAAGCGCCTGCACTGCCTGTTTTTGGACCGGGATGACATCAAGCAGGGACTAAAGGTTGTGCTTGCAGCCATAGATCAGGTCAAATCCGGCATCAGCATATGTGTATTTCCTGAGGGCACACGCTGCAAAAACAAAGATGACCTGACAGAGGTACAGTCTTTCAAAGAAGGTACTTTCAAGATTGCCACAAAGAGCAAATGCAAGATAGTGCCAATGGCAATCATGGGAACAAATGAAATATTCGAGGATCACCTTCCATGGGTCAAAAAGAGGCATGTGGTTATCCGATACGGCACTCCTATTGATCCGGCAGCACTCAGCAAAGAGGAACAAAAGCATCTCGGAGCTCATTGCAGAGAAGTGATTGTGGATATGCTTCATGAAATGGTATAGCTGAAAAACCGCCCAGTCGGGCGGTTTTTCATATTTCTTCTTCAAATTCCTTTAAACTATTAAATTTTTATTCTCATCAGCTATTTTTTACTTCAAAACAAGCACCGAATACGCCGGCAGCTTTGCCGTTCCATCCTTATATGATGGTGCTTTCTTTGTAGTCTGAAGCATTGCAACAGCATCATTTACTCCAAGCGATGACACATCCACACTTGCTTCATCCTTTGATGGATTAAATATAAGCACTGCTTTCTCACCATTGTACTCTCTTGTGAATATACACACATTATCATTTGACAGATCCTTTTCAAAGGTATTTGTACCTCGTGCTATCTCCGGGAAAGCATTTCTTATTGATATTGTCTGCTTCACAAAGTTGTAAATAGAGTATGGATCCTCCATCTGCTTATCCAGGGTATCATATGTCTGCTCGGTTTCTTCTGCATTCTGAGGTCCCACACACATTCCCTTAGCTTTTGAATCCCCGCTCCATCTCATGGCAAGACGCTTCGTCTCATCATTGGCTGTGCCTCTCATGCCGATTTCCTCTCCATAATACAGAAAAGCATTTCCGGGCATAAGAAGATTCATAGCCTGCGCCATCTTGGTTTTCTCCTCGGCATTATCTCCGTTGTAGTATCCTGCGCTGCGTCCCATATCATGATTTGTATAAAAAGGTGCATCAATGTATGAGTCTGTATACTTCTTTATCTCATTTTCCACATCAACCAAAGCATTGCCGTATGTGCTGGCACCATGATTTGCTGCACCATTTAACACCTTTCCAATATATCCATCCTGCTGTGAAAAATCAAAGTTGAACATACTGTCAATTCCACTCTTATAGTACTTCGCATACTCTCTGTATGTAGTCCAGCCCTCACCAACCATATAAGCATCGGCCTTTTTGCTCTTCACATTGTTTACAAGCCATGTGAGGTCATCTATAGTCTCAGTCTGGTTATTATTATTGTAATAAATCACAGCATCCAGTCTAAAGCCATCTACGCCGTGGTCAAGCCAGAAGGATGTAACCTTGTCAATCTCCCCTCTTACAGCTTCGCTCTGCAGGTTAAGGTCAGGCATGCTGTCTACAAACTGTGACTCGTAATACCAATTCGTGCCCGGCAGCTGGTTGTAGCCTCCGGTATTGGTTTTGCTAAAATTATAGTAATCAACATAAGGACATTCCGAAGAATCCGGCTCTGCCCCATCAGGAAGCGACTTGATATAATCTGCAGCCGCCTTAAACCACGGATGCTCGTTAGATGTGTGATTTATTACAAAGTCAATAATCACATTGATGTTTCTCTTGTGACACTCCGTAATAAGCGCATCAAAATCATCCAGAGTACCATACTGCTTGTCAATATTCATATAATCCGTAATATCATACTTGTGGTATGAAGGAGAAGGCATAATAGGCATCATCCAGATTTCATTGCAGCCAAGTCCCTCGATATAGTCAAGCTTCTCTGTAAGTCCCTTTAAATCCCCAATGCCATCACCGTCACTGTCAAAAAAACTGTATACAAACACCTCATAGCAGGTCCTGTAATTGTCCTGAATCACATTAGGATCATTTTTCGCATTCATCTGCTCCATAGCAGAAGGCTTGTACTCCTTCTTTGCTGCCGTCTCGGTATTCTTTCCACCCGCAGCACACCCCGCAAGCATCGACACCGCCATAGCTGCCGTCAATGCCACAGCAGTCAACCTGCCCGCCAATCTATTCACAGCCCTGCCGACCATATTGCGGCCGCCTATTTTATTATTAATCATACGCACTCCTTTTCTTAACTAAATTCTGAGCCAATTTGTAACTGCAAGAACCACTACATATATTCGCAAAACTGCACAATACTCGTACTTTATCTACACTCCGTTTCAGTACACGCTAAACAATCGTCCATTGGATGTTTTGCGCCGCTGCAACGCAGCCAGCATTACTAATAAGTGTGTAGTTGACTCCATTCTCACATCTTCCACAAAGTAGCAACAAACTTAGCACACGGTACCCTCCGGCCGAGGGTACACAGTGTGTTCCGAAGAAAAATATGAACTGCCACGGGGTACCATGCCCCCACAAACAAGCCACACACCTCATCTCTCCAAATCCAAGCAGCGAAGAAAGCCCGTGGCTGACTTCATATTTTCCTGAGGAATATACTGTGTGCCATGCCGGCACCCCACAACCTGAAAGTGCTAAGTTTGCCACACACCCCAAAATTTGCCATCAATATAAACCAAAAGCCGCCGCACAAAAGTGCAGCGGCCTAAATAAAACCAAATTAGCCTTTGACAGCTCCTGTAAGTCCATCCACGTAGAATCTCTGCATGATGATGAAAAGTATTGAGATAGGTATTGATACAACAACTGCAGCAGCAGCCCATCTTGTGAACCATCCGTTTATAAACTCTTTCTCAAGCATGTTGTAAAGGAGAAGAGATACTGTCCAATACTTGTCGTTTGGACCAACGATAACCTTTACAAATACGAAATCAAGCCATGGCGCAAGGAATGCTGTAAGTACTGTATATACTACGATTGGCTTACTGAGTGGCAGGATAACCTTGTAAAATACCTGGAACTGTGTACATCCGTCAAGGATAGCCGCCTCAGTAAGAGACTTAGGCACAGTATCAAAGAATCCCTTTGCGATATAGAAGCCTGTTCCTGCTCCTGCTGAGTATATGAGAATCAATGAAATTCGAAGCATACTGCCCTCTGTAAGTCCGATAGCCTTTAAGATAAAGTATACGGCAACCATTGACATGAAGGCTGGGAACAATCCAAGAATCATAGCCAGATTCATGAAAGGCTTACGCATCTTAAATCTCAGTCGTGACATACAATACGCAACAGAAAGTACAAATACTGTTGAAATGATACATGAGAACACTGAAATAAACAGTGTATTAAAAAATGCTCTAGGGAAATTCAACAGTGTAGTCTCTGTGAACAGCCTTGTATAGTTGCTAAATGTAAGGCCATGTGGGAAGAAGTACTTTGTATAAGCACCACTCTCAGCTCTAAAGCTTGTCATAATAATCCAGAAAATTGGGAACAGCCATACTACAGCAAGTATTCCAAGAATGATATGAACAAGGGAATTCTTTGCTACTTTCTTAGCACGTCCGGCAGACATAGGTCTTTTTGCTTTTGCTACACTACTCATTACATGAATCCCTCCTCATCCTTGTATGATTTTGTATTTCTGTATGTAACAAGCGCTACGATAGAAAGTACAACGAATGTGAGGATACCGATAACGGCACCGATATTGTACTCCTGATTATCAATAGTCAGCTTGTACAACCATGTAACCAGAAGGTCCGTCTTTCCTGCACTGTCTCCGACAGGTGTAGGCTTTCCTGCTGATAACAGGTAGATAACGTTGAAGTTGTTGATATTTCCGGTAAACTGTGTGATGATATATGGTCCCATGATAAACATGATATATGGGAGTGTGATCTTAAAGAAGATCTGTGCTGCGTTTGCACCATCAATCTTGGCAGCCTCATAAAGCTCTGAAGGCACATTCTGTAATACACCTGTAACCTGAAGCATGGTATACGGAATACCTACCCAGCAGTTGATGAGAATAACAGAAACTCTCGCCCACATAGTGTTGGTCCAGAATGGAAGCGGGTTATCAATCCAGCCCCACTCCAAAAGCAGGTTATTAACAGCACCCTGTGGCTGGAACATCTGTCTCATTACAAGGAGTGATACGAACTGCGGTACCGCAATTGAGATAACAAAGCATGTACGCCAGAAAGCCTTGCAATGTGTCTCTTTACGATTGATAACGATAGCAAGAAGGAGTCCAAGGAAGTTACAAAGGAAGGTTGCAAATACAGCCCAGCAGATTGTCCATCCGAGTACTCTCCAGAATATCTTACCAAGCTTACCACCAAGTCCAAGCACCTGTCCGAATGAGGCAAAGCCTGTCCAGTCGAACAATACCAGATGATCACCCTTTACTGAATAGTTTGTAAAAGCCATTGGAATCATGAACAGCAATGGTAAAACTGTAAAAATAAATATTCCCATAAGTGGGAGAAACATAAGTGTCTTATGTAGGTTTTTATCAAATAAATCCTTGACATCTTTGCCAAAAGAATTGATTTCTTTTCCAGCTTTTGAAAGGCATTCTGCCTTATATCCGCTCTTTAAATTCTCGCACCACATGTAAATAAATAATACTGTGATGGCAATTGTTATGACGCCATATAACAGTAATAATACTGACTGGTCGCCTGCAACATATTCATAAATCTGCTTCTGCTCATTAAATACCTCTTCCTGTTTTCTCCAGCCAAGTGAAGGCAGCATGGAAATGTAATAAGCACCAGCGCTAACCATATATGCTATATATGCAATCTCTATAGCAAGAAAAATCAGACCCTTTATAATCTGCTTATGAGCCATATTGCAAGACCCATTACGAGTGCCGATAGCTTAACTGTAGCTCCGCCTTTTGTGAGGCATTGCCAACAGTATACGGAGTAGCAAATTCCGAAACTTTTTTTCTTTTTGTTTGCTCCTATCATACTTTTCCTCCTGGCATGCATTATATATGCCATTCCTTTAAACTAATTTATTCCAAGATTCCGGCTACCCGGAACCTTTGGAATCATAATCTGATCTACTTAATTATTTAAGAGAATCATTAAGCCGAGT